>Ga0335397_10000526_pt1 | contig 49950 bp, 49 predicted proteins | sample MAT04_FD_205740 | JGI IMG/M metagenome (GOLD analysis project Ga0335397, IMG submission 205740) | Freshwater microbial communities from Lake Fryxell liftoff mats and glacier meltwater in Antarctica - MAT-04 (spades assembly) (version 2) ...
TTGCATACAAGATACGGTCAACAGCTGCCTGCATTCCGGTCATCTGGAATGGAGATGTTTCGAAATTGGTTTCAGCACGCAAGAAGGCGCGTGCATCCGCATCGGTGGAATAGCCTCGATTAAACAGTAGCTGCTGCAAAATGGGTGGAAAAGCTGCAAGCGCGGTTTGCGCTTGAGGAGTAAGGACAGGGTAGATGGACCAGCGTTTGGGATTTGTCACAAATGTAGTATAAACGCGGATGATTGGGCGGGGAAGGGTTGTTGTATAATTTTATTAACTTTGATCATGATTATGGTGACATCCAAGATGAGTGGTTATTTGTGAAAGAGGCAGAATGGAAATTGCAACGCTGGCAGCGGATGAAAAATCGACCCTGGTTATGTTCTATACCCAGAAGGCGCTGATCCGTGGAGATCTGGTGACAAAGGCAACTGCGCGAGCAGGCGTGTGGCTGCGCACGCAGGGCGTGCCAAACATGATCCGCATGCTGAAGCCCAGCATTTTATTATTTGGAGGGTCGCCGCCCAAGCCGTTTTCGTATGCTGAAATCTTTATCCCCACGATCAGCCTGATTGGTTTTCACCTGGCTCCGCCGAACAGTGAACCGCTGGATTACGATGAAAATGAGAAGAATCGCTCGATGGAGCCGATTTCTGTGCTGATGGGGAGCTTTACACTCAAAGGGAATATCCGTATTTCAAACGCATCCACGATCGGCACCAGCCTGGAGGTTGCCTATCACGGTTGGATGTCAATCTACAATGCGGAAATCACGAATCCTTTTTTGCCGCAAATGCAACCGATGCTGGTGCCGATGATGCTTGTAAACCCGGCTCAAGTCCATTTCTTGCGATAGCAAATAGTCATTATCAGCGGCAGATCAAAAGCGGGCATTCAGCATTGCGCAGTAAAAAATTTACCATGCTGCCAATGATTACTTCCTGCCAGGCATTGCCGCTATAGCCACCCATGACCACCAGGTTTATATCCTTTTCTTTTATCACATCCAAGAAAGTCTCCTGCGTCCCGCTGACCATAAGATATTCAGCCTGAATCTCGTGCAGCGCAAAATACTTGCGCGCATAGTCTTGAATGGTTGAAGACGGCTCATCGGAAAGGGTAAGAACCGTCAGGGTTGTTTTCCAGCGCTCTGCGAGGTAGGCCGCTACAAAGACCGCCTCTTTTGATTTCTTGCTGCCGTCAAAAGCCACCAGGGCTCTGTCGAGCGGGCTGATCTTTTCAGGAACTGTCAGGATGGGACGGGATGAACGCCAGATAATGGAGCGCATGCCTGAACCGAGGCTTGACAGACCGGGAGAAGGGGGATGGGCGACGTTTAACACAATCAGATCGGCGAGCAAGGCACGCTGGCAAACCAGATCGGAAACGGTGCCTTTTTCGACCACCAGGCTGCCGGACAAGCCAACATCATGGCAGCGCTGATTAAAGCGCGCCTGAATGGCAAGATCTTTTTCAGGGTGGGGTGCGGCTTTTGGGGAAATAATGTGGATGCCTTCCAACGAAGCGCCTTCGTGATGCCCGATAATGATGGACTGCTCCAATGCCTGCCAGCTTTCGGGTTCACCACTGAGCGGCACAAGAATATTGTGGAAGAGGTGGTCTACGTAGCGATCGACAATCCTGGTGAGACGCCACTGGCCGGTTGCAGAAACATCACTTTCGGCCTGGGGATTTTCGCGGGCAGCCAGGTCGACACCTGCCGATTCGGGGCTGACTGACCAGCCTAACTGGCTTTCAAGCGAGGCGCGATGCTCTGAAACCCACAGGTACAGGTCAGTTTCGGTACGCCCTGGGAACCAGCGCAGCAAACCGCGCTCGCGCAAGGGTTCCACTATGGGGGTGTACACGAAGTCAAACCAATGGGCAACAGCTTCTTTTTCAGATATATCATGCTGTAAATCAAGGCCCATGAAATAATGATGCAGATCAATGTGATCCAGCAGGCGCTGATATTGACCGGGGACGGTCAGGCTGAGGTCGACGCCGGGGCGTATCAGGTTAAACTCTGTTTTGGCGAGGAACTCGGCGTATTCGGCTTTGATGATCAAGTCATCCGGCTGGACATCAGGGGTAAGCGGAATATCGGTTTTTACTTCGATAACGTGGGCCTGAATTTGGGTAAAGCCTTCCTGACGCGCGACCGAAACGCGGTGATTTCCATCCAATACAAAATAGACTTCGCCCACTTTGTAGACATCTATTGCCGGCCAGCCTGCACCAGAAGGATCATCGATGGCGGCTTTGACGCGTGCCCAACGTTCGCGCTCCTGGTCGTTGCTTTGCAGCGGCAAAAAACTGCGGTTAAAGTCTGTATAGCGTCCAACGCTGCCAACAATTGAATTTAATGGGATATCATGTACACCTGCTTCAGTGCGGACATTAAGTTTTAACTTTTGAGCCACTTCTTCATAAGAAAGTAGTTCATTGGATTTTCCGGTCAGCCGGGCAAGCACTTCTTGCATGGAGGCAAGCAAACGGGCCTGATTGAAATCGCTCAGGGCCGTACGATAGTGAGGTTGATTAGAGTTCATAGGCCAATCATATAAGACTTTCTTGATTTGAGCAATGATACTTTTGGATACTTTTATTGCGTTCAGGTTGATATAATATCAAAAAATCAGCGCAATATTGTCATTGAATTTTTACTCATCCAACCTTTTTGAACCCTTTTTGTTTCCAGGATTAACGCGGTGCAAAAATCGAGCTGGCAAAAACCGATAGTGGTACTCTTTTTATTAATCTACTTGAGTGGGGGGATTTATACGGTGGTGCAGCAGATTCTGGCGCTGCCCTTTCCACTGTCCATTTTTATGGATTATAACTTTTACAACCAGGCACTGCTACGTGTGCTGTCGGGCGGAGATATGTATGCTGTTCGGGAAATTGGCCCGGCATTTCTGTACCCCCCGCCAGCACTGTTGTTTGTAGATGCTTTAAACCTGTTACCCAAAGGGGTTTTCCAGGGCTCATTTTTCGCGGCGCTCGATATGCTGATGCTAGCCAGCATGGTTACGCTGGTTTGTAAAAAATATTCAGTCAGTAGTCAGAAAACCGTGCTAGCCCTGGTTGTTTCGTTGAGCTTCGCACCTTTTCTGATTACGGCGGAATTTGGACAGATCAACATGCTTACCCAGTTCGGGCTGGGGTTGCTGTTTATCTTTGCAATCAGTTTTCCATGGCTGGCGGGGTTGGGACTGGCACTGGCAATCGTCACCAAGGTAACACCCTTGTTCTTTCTGGCTTATCTTCTGGCAACAAAAAACTTTAAAGCCCTGGGATGGACAGTCATTTCGTTGGCGGGTTTCATGCTGCTGGCCGGTTTGCGCTACGGGATTCAGCCATTTTTCACGTATGTGGATGTTTTCAAGGGGATGACGGGGATTCTGCCTATTGGCGCCAACAGCCAGGCGCTGGCTGCGCGCCTTTTGATGGCGGGGTTGAGTGCCAATATCGCAATCATCCAATTTGGGGTAACGCTTTATCTGGGCATTGTCATTTTGGTTTCAGCCTGGCAGACCTTCCGGGGGAAGAAACCCGAAGCAACATTTATCATCAGCGGGCTGGCAATGATGCTTTCGCCCAATATTTTGTGGTACCACCATTATGTTTTTTTTCTACTGCCCTTTCTGGTCTGGATGGGGTGGCAGCGTAAAAACACGGCGGTCACGCTGTGGTGCCTGGCGAGCATGCTGGTCATTCAATTCGACTATTTCCTGCTAACTGGCGGGCTGATTGTGCACTTGATCGGGCATTTATCGATTCTGATGGTGTTGTTTCAAAGCGCGCGGGAAACGACCATGATCCAGGAACCGACAGCGTTGTAATCAAGCCAGCGGGGGGAATATTACGTGTGAACAAGACAGGCATGTGGCAAATGATTATTCAGGTCAATTTCCAAGAAAAACACCAAAAACCTACCTACCGTTCGGTAGGTTTGGTATAATTGGCAGCAGCCGGATTATTTCGATTGCGTCAAAATCGCAAATCAGCTCTCGGGACCAGTAAACACCATCTCGCAAGCGCCAAATAAAGGAGGAGAACCTTGAAAATCGTTGTATGCATTAAACAAGTGCCAGATTCTGAGGCCAAAGTGGTTGCCCTGAATGGACAGGTCTCGTGGGGAGAATCACCGTTGGTGATTAATCCGTTTGACGAATACGCTGTTGAAGCTGGTCTTCAGCAAAGGGAACTTCAGGGTGGCGAGGTAATCGCGGTGTGTATCGGGGGCGAGTCAGGTAAGGATGCGCTGAAACACGCCCTGGCAATGGGCGCTGACAGCGCGATCTTGATCTGTGACCCGGCCCTGGATTTGATCGACTCACAAGGTGCAGCACGCGTGCTGGCAGCTGCCATTCAGAAGATTGGCCTGGTCGAACTGGCAATTTTTGGCCGACAGACGATTGACACTTCGACCGGTCTGACCACGGCACAGACTGCGCGTATATTGGGCTGGCCCATGCTGGCACTGGCAGGTTCAATCAAGATTGAAGGCAGCAAGGCCAGCGTAGAACGTGTAATTGAAGAGGGCAAACAAACTGTCAGCGCCAACCTACCCGCAGTATTAAGTGTGGTGCAGAGCATTGGTGAGCCTCGCTATCCATCTTTCATGGGCATCCGCAAAGCATCCAAGGCGGTGATCCCAAGCTGGACGCTGGCAGAGCTGGGGATCGCAGGGCTAAAGGCGGTGGTGACTCGCACCGAATTGCTGAATCCACCCAGCCGGAATGTTGCCTGCGAAATCATCAGCGGAAGCAGTTCTGAAGAAATCGCTGGCAGCCTGGTAGAAAAAATCCTCGCGGAGAAAGTGATATGAAAACCTGGGTATATATTGACCATTTCAAAGGTGAAGCAGTCTCTGCTTCGTGGGAGGCAATTGGCGTTGGCAAAAGTTTCGGCTCTGTTACAGCTCTTGTATTTGGGAGCGGTGTAGAATCACTGGTTACGGCCGCATTTGAATTTGGCGCTGATGAAGTCACACTGGTGGAAGATGCCGCGCTGGCAGACTTCCGAGCTGAAACATACGCATCAACACTGAGCGCCCTGGCGTCGGTTGGAAATCCGGACTTAATCCTGCTGCCGACTAGCTTCCGCGCGCGCGAGATGGCGGCCATGAGCGCCATCGATCTAAACAGCGGTGTATTGATTGATGTCACGGCTCTGGAAGTGAAGGGGGAGAAAATCACCGCAATTCGCCCAATTTATGAAGGGAAGTTGCAGGAAAGAACCGTTTGCGCCGCAAAACCGCAGTTCATTACGCTGCGCGGGCGCGCTTTTCCACGCCCGGCCCGTGAGCCAGGCCGCAGCGGCACGATCAACCGAGCCGCCGCAAAAACGGAAGCGTTGACGAGCGTGGAAGGATATTCGGCGAGTGAGAGCGGTGTGAGCATCAACGACGCGGGCATCATTGTGGCTGGGGGGCGCGGTGTATCCAACAATCCATCCCTGGGGCTGGATGAAAAAGCGACCGCTGAAAAAGGCTTTACGCTGATCGGTGAACTCGCCAGCCTGCTGGGAGGCGCAATTGGCGCATCGCGCGCGGCTGTTGATGCGGGTTATATCCCCTATTCGCACCAGGTTGGACAGACCGGCAAAGTAGTTTCGCCTGACCTGTATATTGCAGCCGGTATTTCAGGCTCCATTCAACACGTGGTGGGCATTCGGACCGCGAAACTGGTGATCGCGATCAACAAGGATGCGGAGGCGCCGATCTTTACGGTGGCACGCTACGGCGTTGTGGGGGATCTTTTTACATTTCTGCCGCTGCTGACAGCGGCCTTTAAGCAAAAGCTGGGTAAATAACAGATCGCGTTTTGAAGCTGGTTAGATTAAAAATCGAGACGGGGTGAACCCGTCTCGATTTTTTTTTGTGAATAGTAGGAATGATCTTTAATAATATAAATATTGATTTTAATATAATAAAGCAAAGGTTGACAAAATGTAAATAATGATTAAAATAAGTTTATAATATTCATACTGAATTCAATATTAAAGGTGTGCGACATGAACAAAACCGCTATTTCCCAAGAAGAGTTTCAGAAGCATTGGAAGGCAAAGTTTCTAACAATTTTTGCCGGGCAATCGCTCTCGCTTTTCGGCTCTTCATTAGTACAGTTTGCGCTGGTGTGGTATCTTACCCGGCAAACAGGTTCGGCGACTATTCTGGCAAGCGCCACGCTGGTTGCGATGCTGCCGCAAATCGTTATGGGTCCATTTGTGGGCGCACTGGTGGACCGCTGGGATCGCCGGGTGGTGATGATGGCGGCAGATGGGTTGATTGCGCTGGCGACGCTGGTGCTGGCAGCGCTTTTCTTGTTCGGCATCGTACAGATATGGCATATTTATGTCATTTTGCTGATACGCTCGGCGGGAGGTGCTTTCCATTGGCCAGCCATGTCGGCTTCCACATCGCTGATGGTGCCCAAAGAACAGTTAGGACGCGTGGCAGGGCTGCAACAAACCCTGCAGGGACTGGTCAGCATCGTGGCGCCGCCCGTAGGGGCTGTCTTAATTGGGGTTCTGCCCACCCAGGGTGTGCTGATGATTGATGTAATGACCGCGCTGAGCGCGATTGTGCCGCTGGCGTTTATTGCCATTCCGCAACCTGCGAACCAGCAAACAAGTGATGGCACTCCTAAAACCTCTTACTGGCAGGATGTGCGCGAGGGCTTCAGTTATGTGGCAAGCTGGCCGGGCCTGATGGGTATCCTGCTACTGGCGGTTGTTCTCAACTTTTTGCTGACCCCTCTGGGTTCGCTGATGCCTTTGCTGGTCACCAAATACTTTAAATTAGGTGCACTGGAGCTAGGGTTGACTGATTCGTTGTGGGGCGTGGGGATGATCGCAGGGGGGGTTGTATTGAGCGCCTGGGGAGGTTTTAAAAGCAGAATCGTCACATCGATGGTTGGGGTTATCGGGTTGGGGTTGGGAGTGATCACGATTGGCCTGGCTCCCGCCAATTTATTCTGGGTGGCACTGGCAGGTATATCTGTGATGGGATTTATGAATCCGATCACCAATGGGCCGCTGCACGCGACCATTCAAGCAACTGTGAAACCGGAAATGCAGGGACGTGTGATGGCCCTGACCAGCAGCGCAGCGAGCGCGATGACGCCGCTTTCGTTGGGGTTGGCTGGCCCAATTTCTGACCTGATCGGCATTCGCGCCTGGTATATCTTTGGCGGAGTTGCATCGCTGATGATCGGCATTGGGGCATTTTTTATCCCGGCGATCATGGATGTTGAGAATAATCACGGTAATCCAAAAGCTGAAGCAGCCGCGACAGGGGCGGCTAAGATCGGCCCGGTTGTTGAATAAAACATTCAAGAAATACTACAACATCAGCCCCGGCGGAAGCTTGCCGGGGCTGATGTTGTAGTATTTACTCACAGGATGGTAGCGGTGGTTTGTTTGGTTTTCACAAACTCAATCCTCGCCGCCCGGGCTGTTGCTGTCGTGACATTGGGTGCAGGTGGCTGTATTGAGGTTGGTCGTGTGACAGGAACGGCAGCCTTTGCCGCCATGATTCACGCCGCTGCCGCCTTCATCATTTGAAATACCGGGATGCGGACCATTATATAAAGCGGGCGACCAGGCGCTGGTGTTATGACATTGTGAGCAGATTGTCCCAGAAAACATGCCAAGATGGAAAGCCGGGTCGTTGTGACAGGAAGAACATACCTGCGAGGTGCCCTTGAAAACATTATTGATGTGGCATTTCTGGCATTCTACTTTGGTGTGGGCCCCATCCAGCTTGAAGGCAGAGAGGTTGTGATCAAAAGTGGCGGGTTCCCAACCGGCAGCCTTGTGGCAGGCGCCGCAATCCTGCCCAAACTTGCCCTTGTGCTTATCATCCTTCTGGTGGCAAGCAAAACAGGAGGATTCGGTGCCTTTGAACACATTGTTAATGTGACAATCGGTGCATTTTGCATCGAGATGTTTGCCTTCGAGTTTGAAAGCTGAAAGGTTATGATCAAAAGTAGCGGGTTTCCAGCCTGCGACCTTGTGACAGGATCCGCAGTCCATGCCAAACCCGCCTTTATGGGCATCGTCTTTGGCATGGCAGTCACTGCAAGCGGGAGGGAGGGACAAGAAATCAGCGAGCACGCGCGGTTTGGTATGGCAATCCTGGCAGTTAAGACCGATATGCTTGCCTTCCAACTTGAAGGCCGCGCTGCTGTGATCGAACTTTTTACTGATGGTTTCCAGACCATCATGACAGGCCATGCATTCCGTGCCATAAGCCTGGGTGTGTGAATCCATAAACGTTTTGTTTGCCTGTGTATGGCAAGTACTGCAAAGCGCCTTATCAAAGTTGGTCACATCCTGCGAATGGCAATCGGAACACAAAAAGGCCTGCCCGTCGCTGCGCTGCTTATGTGAACGCAGCGAATAACCAGTGCTATCATGTGGGAATGTGCCCGACACCATATCTGTTAACGGTGCATTCGGGCCGCGATGGTCGGGATGGCAGCTGTGACAGGCAATCGACTCGTTCTTTATCATCAGACTGTGAATGGAATCTGGTTTCGCCAACTGTTGGGAAATATCGGTGTGACAGGTCACACAAAGATCGGCCTGGGTGGCTGAACTCCAGGGCGCTGAGTGGCACTTTGCACAATCATTCCCAATTTCGAGATGAGAAGTAACCCCACCAAGGCTTTTGCCTGTATGGGCGTTAAGGCTGCCGGCGGTGAATAAAGCGCTGCCACTTGAGAAACCAAATATTGCGATGATGGCGAGTGTAATGACTAACGCAACAATTGCGGACGGAGATAGACAGCTAAGACGACTACTTCTCATTATGATGCTCCATGCAGCTTATCTGAGTGCCAGGCAGGAAAAAACCAAGACACCAGACCCGTGTAACAAAATATTATTTCAGCAGTGTTGCATAGTAGAGGGCTCCGCCGATGTGCACAAAGGCTGCGGTAAAGAGCGCCATGCCAATAGGAATGTGAGCGGTATGCCAGAGAGCCATTAAGCGGCGGGTATTAGCGATGGCTGCCGCCTGCGCGCTGCCCAGGGGTGTATCAATTTCAATACCATCGGAAGTGCGAGGAATGCGCGTGTAAATATAGCGGCCGATAAAACCGCTGATAACCACAATTGCTGTCACCAGGGTCACTGCACCAGCCAGGCCATTAAACTTCCAGGATGTGTGCAAAAATACCATGTAAGGACCCACCAGACCGGTAAAAATATGGAATTGAAGCCATTCGGACATTTTGCCCCAACGGGCTATGCGTGACCTCTTGCGCAAACTATAGAGCGTTTCGGTCATAAGCATCATCATAAAACCAAGAATTCCGAGGGTATGCCCAAATAATTCTCCCGCCGCCGGGACTTTCTGAGTAACAAACAGCACATAGGCATATAAACCTGTAATCAAGACAGATGCGATCAGCGACCACCATAATTCCTTGCCATTACCGGACATAGTTTCTTCTCCTTATGGTAAGCTCGCCTGCCAGTATTCGCATTCAGCAATCAGTTGCGACTGGCGTATACCTGTCCGAAAAATTGCGCAATAATATCAGCCAGCGGTGCGCCGGGAAGCAGCAATTGTTCTCGAATGGAAGCAATGTCAATGCGATCGCGGATGATGGCCTGTAAGGCACCAGAGAGCTTCTGGTCGCCCATGACAAGGGCCCCCACGATGTTTTTGTCCGCAACCATCAGGCGTAAGTGATTGGTCTGAAAGCCGTTTTGGGCAAGGATGGCATCTGGCATCTCGTGCCAGGTTTCGCTATCCCCGCGGGCAATATCCAGCATATCACATGGCTGGCCTGAGCCCACCAGGCCAATGATGGTTGTGGTCAACCCGGCCAGACGGGTGACATTGAGCGGAACCGCCTTTAGATAGGCCATGTTTTTACCGGCCATGTTCATACCCGCCACATTGCCCTGTTCGCGCGCCGGGCTCCAAAGACTGTCGAGAACGGTACGCCCGAGTGCCGGGTCAAAGACTTGCGCCACATCGCCTGCGGCATAAATATCAGGAAAGTTGGTACACAGGTGTTCATCGACCAGAACACCTCGAGCACAGGCGATCCCGGCTTGTGCGGCAAGGCGCAGGCGAGGCTTAACACCAATTCCATAGGCCAGAATTTCGCAGGCTATTTCCAGACCATCGACGGTGCGAATGCCTTTCACCCGGCCCCGCTCCCCCAACACTTCGCCCAATTCGGTTGAATAATGAATGATGATGCCGGTTTCAAGCAAATGCTCGTGAATTATTTTTGATTCGACTTCATCCAGCACATTGCTCCAGGTGCGTTCGGTGCGAATCAACAGGTGGACTTTTACATTGCGCGCAGCCAGGCCTTCGGCTAATTCCAGCGCAGTAATTCCGCCCCCAATAACAACAGCGCTTCTCGCACGCCTGGAGAGGCCAACTATGCGCTGCACATCTTCCATGTGATCGAGCTTGACCACGCCATCCAGGCTGGCACCTGGAACGTTTAAACGAACCGCGCCAGCGCCTATGGCAATGAGCAAGCGGTCATACGGGATGCGTGTGCCATCGTTCAATTCCACAAGGTGCTGATCTGGCATTATGCGCGTTGCGGTTCCACGCAAGAAGTGTGCATTTAATTTTTTATAATCCTGCGGCTGGTAAGGGTAGAGCTGCTTTTCGTCAACCTCACCGGTCAGGTAATAGGCCATTCCGGGGCGTGAATAATACCCGTGCGAGTCATCGGTGATGAAAGTTATGCTGCTGGCGTTATCCAAAGCACGAATAGCTTCGGCTGCTGCAATTCCCGCCACGCCTGTGCCAAGAATGACATAGTTGAGCATATCAGTCCTCCACAAACAGGTTGGTACGCTCAAAGCGCAAGACCCCGCGCGGGCAGCGGGAGACACATTCCCCACAGGTGAGGCACTGGCTGTTTTCTACGGGCAACCCCTGCCAGGCGTGCCGGCGCACATCGATGTTGATTGGACAATTGTAAGTACAAATTCCGCACTGGACGCAGCGCGAAGCATCTGGAACAACCAAACCAGAAGCAAGCGCTTCGCGGCGGTTAGTATCAGGATGAAATAATTTTTTTAACATCGAGCCTCGGCCGGTAGCGGTTACAGTAATTCCAGAAAATTATGATCACACTAAAGTTTAAATTGATTATAGGCCCAACCCAACCATCTGTATGGTGACATTCATCACCTCTTGACCGATGTTGGAATGCCCTTTCTTGTTGTAACGAACAGTGCGGCGGCTCTGGTCAGTTTATTTCTTTTCGGGTCTTTTTACAAAGCCCAGCTGTTTCATCCAGACAGCATAACGGGAGGTAAGATGAATGAAAGGGGATGACAGGCGCGTTTCTTGCAGCCCGGAACGGATGACACGTTTCAAACCTTCTGAATCTTCAAATTCAGCCAACCTGAGCCTGGCGCGGCCAAGCTCGCGCAGCGTATGGGCGTCGGAACCAACCGTGCCCGCCAGGTCATGCAGACGGGCAAATTCAAGCGCAGCAAGGTTGGGGCGGTTATCGATGCAGCGCGCATTGAAGACCTCAATCGCATCGACAAGAGGGGCGATTTGCAACAGGTCAGAATGTTCCCAATGGCCGTTACGAAACATATCAAAAGGATGCGAAACGCTGATGAAGGCACCCTGAGCACGCAAGCGGGCAATGGCATCTGCTGGCTCGAGCCCGGAGGGGATTTCCTCTTTGACAAAGGCTGCCAGAAGTTCCCCACGGGTGGTCATAATTTCTTCGCCAATGATCACCAAGTCCGGGGCAATGCGTTGGGCCTCCAATGCGCCACCGATGGAGTTGTGGTCTGTGATGATCAACCGATCCAGCCTGGCACGCCGGGCCGTATCCACCAGGGCCCGGAGAGGGCTAAGGCTGTCTTTTGAATAGATACTATGACAGTGAAATTCAATCTCAAGAGCTTTCATGGCGGTTTCCTAACAATTTTATGAAGAAGATATGCTTAAAATCAGCTTGACAAATAGAACAGCCAAAGTATATACTGATTTAATCATAAGCTGTGCAATGATCGGGAAATTTTTATACCAGGGACTCTTGTTCTATGGTCACTTTGTTGTTTATTAACAGCGTTATTAAAACGGCCAACAACCTGTTAGATTTTGTGTTTCTGTGGGGGGGACTATTCTTGATTCTACAGTATCCCTTCCAATTTTTTGCCAAAAGCATGGATAAATACGCAAAAGAGAAACAAAAGAACCCGAATGAAAACAGGGGATGGGAACTTATTTCACAGTCGTTCATCTTATTTTTTGCATCTGTTTTCGTGGGATTGTTCTGGGTGGCGCCAGAACTGGGGCGATTCTTCTTTCCGCAGAACGCCCTGGCGAAAATACCAGGCGTGCTGTCAACCGGGTATCGATGGGCCTATATTTTCGCAATCCTGACATTCCTATTGTATGTTTTTGGCCATGAGTATGGCGAAGGACGCTGGCGCAGTTCCATTCTCGGTCACGGCGTGGTGATTTTTTCAGGGCTAGTTTTAGATGGCTGGATGGGGGTGCTGTTTATTAGCCTGCCTGTGCTGCTGGCATATTATGTTGTTTTATACTGCCTGGCAATGGTTACACTGCCAACAGCCAACCCGGATGACCAGAAAGAAAGATGGAAGCGGTTTACTGTCTTTGCGGCTTATGTTTGGGGATTGCAATTTCCGATGGTGGTTGTGGACGGGCATGCGTGGGAAAAACCAGAAACCCGCATTAATGGCGACTTTACCTGGGATTACCCGGTGCCTGGCCTGATCTGGGCCCAGGCCCACCAGGTGGTGGGCATAACAAACGGGATTGCTTTCAAGCGCGTAGAAGGCCCGGGCTTGATATTCACGGGCAAACTGGAACGAGCCGAACAAATTGTAGATTTGCGCCGCCAGGTGCGCGTGAATGATGTTAACGTGGTCACCAGAGACGGCATAAGCCTGGTAGTGGTTGTACTCAGCGTATTTCGCATCGACAATGAAAAATGGGGTGAAGAACTTTATAGGCAATTGCGAACGTCAAACCCGCTTTTACGAGGAGCGAATATTCCCACCCAAAAAGTTGGGCTGTTTGAGTATTCTGCCAAGCGCGTGCAGGCTGCGCTGAGCATCACCAGCAGCAAGGCGGGTGAGCAGGATTCGACTATTTATTGGGATCAATGGGCAGTAAACGTGGTTGAAGACCAGGCGCGAAAGATTGTTGCGCAAAAGACACTCGACGAGCTCTGGCGGCTGCCCGAAGGAAAAGACAAAAGCGATACCAACGCCCTGAAAGAAATTGCCAATGAAATCAAAAAGCAAGTAGTACCCATCTTGAGAGCATCTGGCATTCTTTTGTATGCATCCAGTGTGGTCAATTTCAAATTTCCTAACGATGAAATGCTTGAGCAACAAATTCACACCTGGGGGTCTGAATGGGAAGGCAAAAAATCTAACATCATAGAAGAAGCAAAGGCTGAAGCCAAACGAAGCCAGCAGGAAGCCAGGGCTTATGCCGCGACTTTAATGATGGAGGCAATTGAAGAGGGCCTGCATACCACCCAGTTACTAAGTCCGAACCTGAAACCGCACATGACGGCCATGCTGTTCAGCGCTTTGCAAGAATACATTGACAAATCACCGGACGAGGCTACCCCGGAAGAAGAGCAGCATTACGTCAGAGAAACACAAGAACCATTCATGCCATATACGGGGAAAAAATCATGAGTTTTCCACCTTCTAAAAACCCCAGTGATTGGCAAACTGCCTATTCGCGCGATCAGGCACACCGCGATTCGGTTAAATTGGCGGGTGGGTTTATTCTCCCGGTAGTTCTGTGCGCCTTGTTTTTTCTATCCTACACGCTTTTTTGGGCAGCGAGATCTTTCCTTGCCGCCGGACCCAGCATGCTGAGATTGGTGATGGAAGGCCTGGTGGCTATTTCAGCGTTCATCATCTTCCCAATCATCCTGATCAGCGCCTTTCGCTCTGCAGAAGCATTCTTCACCGCTTTTTATCGCCCACCTGAGAACATTAACCCGGGGCAGATTATCCGTTACCGCATGTTGGGGAAAACGAAACTGCCCCCGCCATTAAATATGCTCTCACAGTTTCAATATATTCTGGTTAAAGATGGCGACACATTTCCCAAAGACGGCTGGCCAGCCTGGTCGGCGAGGAACATCGGCGGGCCAATCATACTCATCGTATTTGACGGCTACGCTCTTTACCTGGAGCGCGGCAACCAGTTTTCACGCGTGGTGGGACCAGGAGAAAAGGTACCCTTCCTGGAATGGTACGAAACAATCCGATATGTGGTTGACCTGCGCCCGAAAATAAAACTCGGCACTTCTGATGTTTGGACAAAAGACGGCATTAAGATTAAGATCGAATCGAAAATCGAATGCCGTATTGGGGACCCCGCAAAAAAACCCCCATCCGCCGATTTACTCTATCCATTTGACCCAGAAGCGGTTAAGAAAGCAATTGAACGCTATTCATTACGCTGGCCGAAACGCTCAGAGGGAGGCGAACCATCTGAGTTCACCTGGATTGACGCTGCCTGGGGCCAACTGACCGGTATTCTGCCCGGTTATATCAGCAGCCGAATGCTGGATGATCTGGTGATGGCAGAAAGGGAGAAAGGCCAGATTCTCTCGCCGGATGCGCTTAAAAATATCCTTGCAACACTCAATAAAGCAACGAACGGGTTTGGCGTTTATATTACCGATTTTCAGATACAGAAAATTGAATTTCCTGATATCGTCTTAAAGCATCAAAAAGATCACTGGAAGGCAGAAAGGCAAAGCTTCGCCACGATTCGAGACGGCCAGACAAAAGCCTTTAAGATTCGATTGCATGAAAAAGAGCGCGCCGAGGCCCAGCGAAATCTTATCCGAACCATTGCGAGTGGATTGGAGAAAAATAACGACAGCCAATTTACAGAATCCTTGCTGCTTTCTTTGCCCGGGCTGTTGGATGAAGGTTTGAAGGACCCTGTACTGCGTTCTTACCTGGCCAAGCAAAAACTCGAAACATGGGAACAAATGGAAAAGTTATCCCCCAAACCACCCAATAAACGCGAGGGCGATTCGTCCGTAAATTTCCACAAAGTGGACACACCCGATGACAAATGAAGAACTAAAAAAACCTCGCAAAATATTGGTTGAGATCGAAGAAATTAAAAAATCAGAAATCTCAGCCTGGCTAAAAAGGTTGAAACAAAATACGCAGATGATACAAAAGCAGCGGAGCATATCGAAAAGCTGAAAGAGTTAATCAGCCATAAAGATGCTGACCCGGACGGGGAGAAACGGCCTTACTACCATTTTTTGCTTGCTTATGCGTATCTCTGCGAAAATGATCTAGCCGCGGCAGAATTATGGATCAGAACGGCGGAAATGGAATTCCGGAATATGGGAAAATATTTTCAGGCGGTCATAAGCAGCTGGTTCCCGGGGCTATTGTTCTGCAAAATTGGCAAACCAGCCCTTGCCGAAGAAAGAATCGAAAGAATTGGCAAATGATTTCGTTTTAATAGAAAAAATCAATGATCCTACCTATTATGTTGGGAAAATTGTGATCGGCACTATACTTGACAGTAAAACCGGAAGAACGCATATCGTAGTAAAACGCCTGATAAAAAAAGAGAACGCTTATTATTTCCGTTCCGAGACTTATCTGGATAAAAATTCTCAACCAGGTAAAATTTTTATGGAAGATATACCCATTACGGACTGCAATCAAGTGAGGGCGGTCGTGGTGGCAAGCGCACAACCAGCAGGTTAAAATCTGGTCAATTTCTGGGGGAGTCAAGGAACTTTCGGTTAAAAAGAGCTTATACTTGGAGTATGAGGAAGGTCAGGTAAACCATGCCCATAACTCTTGTTTCGGACCATGTGCTCGTTATTGGCGCGTGCGGTTGGGATGTGGTGGGGCGGCTGCAAAACGGTTTGCAGCCGGGCACATCCAGCCCGGCGCTTATCCGCACCTCGTTTGGAGGGGTGGCGCGCAATGTGGCTGAAAATTTAGCGCGCCTTGGACAACCTGTGAGCCTGCTTTCGGTGGTGGGCAAAGATTATCAGGGTGAGGAAGCGGTAGCTCACACACGCAAGGCGGGGGTGAACGTATCTGCCGTGTATACCACCGATAAATTCCCAACTGGTTTTTATATGGGTATCGTGGATGAAGAGGGGGTGCGGCAATTCGCCTTTGACGATATGCGCGTTCTGGAAGAGCTGACGTCGGCTTACCTGCTGTATAACGAGGATCTCTTTGAAAAAGCAGGGCTGGTATTTGTGGATGCCAATCTTCCAGAAGAGACGCTCAAAACCGCGTTTAAGCTGGCTCACAAGCATAATTTACCGGTTTGCGCTGACCCGACAACCGGGATCCTGTCTGCCCGACTTAAGCCCTATTTGCGGCAAATTAAACTGATCGCTCCCAACTGCCTGGAAGCCAGCCTGCTGACCGGCCAAAACTTTGATGCCAGCGACCGCGAGGCGGCCCTGGAAATTGCGCGAGCACTGGTAACACAAGGGGTGGAGATCGTCTTTATCACCCTGGCCGAACATGGGCTATGCTATGCCACCGCCGAAACAAGCGGGCATGTACCGGCTATTCGCACCACGGTGAGCGACCCAACCGGCGCAGGTGACGCGCTGATTGCGGCTGTCATTTATGCTTTGATGAATAATATTGATATCGATGACGCGGCACGGCTGGGGATCTCGGCGGCAACGCTGGCGTTGAAATATCCCGGCACAGTCTGCCCGGATCTATCGCTCGAAAAGTTGTACAACGAGCTGGCAGTATAATCAGAACTGCACCGGGTTTCCGGTGCAGTTTTCTCAATAAAGTGGAAAATTGTTAAAGCGGCACCCCAAAAGAGAGTTTTTTGCAACGAAACCAAGCGCATATAATTTCTCAATTCGCATCTATTTTGAAAGGACAGCATGACTCATAACACCACACTTTTTACTTGCAGCCTCGAGGTTGCAAGTGCCTTTGAGCAGAAAAAACCGATCGTCGCGCTCGAATCAACGGTGATTACGCACGGTCTGCCGCAGCCACAAAACCTGCAGCTTGCTCAGAATATGGAACGAACGATCCTTGCAGCAGGCGCTGTACCGGCAACCATCGCTGTATTGGATGGCAAAATTCAGGTTGGATTAAATCCACAGCAATTGGAAAGGCTTGCCAGCACGCAGGATGCCATCAAAGTAAGCCTGCGAGACTTTGCCAATTGCATGACGCAGGGCAAACCGGGAGGTACGACGGTTGCCGGTACGATGTTTGCCGCGAGGCTGGCTGGCATCCGCGTGTTTGCGACCGGGGGTATTGGCGGGGTGCACAAAGAAGCCCGCCTGGATATTTCTACAGACTTGCAGGCGCTGTCCAATATTCCTGTGATGGTGGTTTGCGCCGGAGCAAAGTCGATCCTGGACCTGCCCGCCACACTGGAGTATCTTGAAACAATGGGTGTGCCGGTGGTGGGTTACGGCACCGATACATTCCCTGAATTTTTCTCACGAGGAAAAGATTTACCGGTAAGCATCCGGCTGGATACGCCCGAGGAAGTGGTTGAGTTTGCACGCAGACACTGGGAACTTGGGATGCAATCCGGGGTGCTGGTTTGCCAGCCGATCGCGGAGCAGGATGCCATTCCGGCTGATGAAATCAGCGCCACACTGGAGCAGGTTTCGAACGAGGTTAGGAAGTTACAGGCAGAACATGCCATGAAGGGTCAGGAAGTGACGCCATATGAGTTGAAACGAGTTAATGAACTGAGCGGCGGCAGGTCCCTGCGGGCCAACCTGGCGCTGCTGCTCAACAATGCCAGACTGGCAGCAGAGCTGGCAATCGCGGAGAATAACTAACGTCAATAATGGGTTATGTGACACTGAAGAGGAAAGGTTTTTTTTTGTGTTTTTTGGAACGCGTAGTGTTCCAAAAAACACCACTGTCGGGGCAAACATGCGATTTTCATTTTTTGTGTTATCCATTGTTCAGGTTACTACGCAGGTAGCATCTGCCAGGCAACAAAAAAGTGCGGCTTGTGAAGCGCACTTTTTTGTTGCCTGGATGGAGCATTAAGGTGTGGGGGTCGGGCTGGGCCAGGGGGTATCAGTAAGCGTGGGGGTGCTGGTGGGCGCACGCGTGGACGTGGGAGGCAGCGTACGCGTTGGAGCAATGGTTTTGGTGGGCGGAGGAGTTTTGCTGGGCGCCCTGGTGGCTGTTTCGGTTTTGGTGGCTGTGGGACGCCTGGTTGGGGTGGATGTTTCAGGTTGTCCTTCCACGACAAACTGCCCGACCGATTTCCATTCCAAACCAACAAACATTTGAACTTCATAAATTCCGGGCAGCCACTCATCCGGTGAGGCTACCCGGTTGGAGTATCCGCGCCCGCCTGTATCGCCATCCCAGACCAAAGTCTCGGAGTAAATTAGCTGCCCTTCGCGGTACCAGAGTGCGGTCCATTGGACTCCATTTGACATTTGATCATAGCTGAAACTGGCATATATCGTACGAACCGGGTTGCTGAAAATAGTATCAGGTTTAATAGGTTCATAGGCCGTCAAATCCATATCACGCGAAAAGACAAGCGAACTAAAAACCACACCGGGGTTGGGAGTAACAATGCCTTCGAATTTAGAGAGGATATCAAGCGGGATGAAGGGTGTGGGCGTAATGGTAGGAGTATCAGTTACGGAGGGCGTTTCAGTGATGGTGGGAGTGAGCGTGATGGTGGGGGTGAGTGTAATGGTGGGGGATAGGGTGACGGTGGGGCTGAGGGTGGGGGTGAGGGAAGGCGCATAAAAAGAATATGCCACCGGCTCGCCATATCTGCCCAGGAAGAATGAGAGTACCGCCAGCCCAAAGGCAAAACCGAGCATGCGCCAGCCAAATGAAATGCGCTGCTGGCGCATGCGAAAATACATGACCTTGCGTCCGGACTGAATGGAGCGTATTCCGACAAAAACGCTTATCAGCAAGCCGAACACTGCCAGGAAAATCGCGGTATTGATGCCAGCCTTGATATCCATAAGAAAATTATACCCATAACTGTCCTAAATTGCGCAAATTTGGCAGGCATAAAAGTACTATTGTTTTCAAGGTTGCTGGAGATTGCAGCGCATAACCCAAAACTTGCAATATTTTCATATGTATTGCATAAACCAAATATTTTAGAGATAATCAAGGTTATGAAAGAACTCGTGTTTTTGAAGTTGGGCGGTTCGCTGATCACCGACAAGACGCGGCCTTATACGGCGCGTCCCGATAAACTGACAAGCCTGGCAGCGCAAATTTGCACGGCGATACAGGCCCAGCGAGATGTGTCACTGGTCGTGGGGCACGGCTCCGGTTCCTTTGGGCATACTGCCGCAAAACAACACGGCACCCGGCTGGGTGTGCAAACTGCCGACGAATGGCGCGGCTTTGCTGAAGTCTGGTTCCAGGCTTCGGCGCTCAACCGTTTTGTAATGCAAGCCTTGCACGAGGCGAAGGTGGCCTGCGTTGCATTGGCCCCGGTTTCAGCGGTGACGGCTCACGATGGGAAGGTTGCAGAATGGGATCTGTCTCCCTTAACATCAGCACTGGCGGCGGGATTGGTGCCGGTCATTTACGGTGATGTAATTTTTGATCAGGTGCGCGGAGGAACAATCCTTTCGACTGAAGATTTATTTGAGCATCTGGCAGGCAAGTTAAAACCTGAGCGAATACTGTTGGCCGGGCTGGAAGAGGGTGTATGGGCCGATTTTCCCAAACGGCAGCAGTTGGTGGAAAAAATCACGCCAGCTTCTTTTAATCTGATCCAGGTGGGCGTGGGCGCAGCTCACGGTGCAGATGTGACGGGGGGTATGGATACGAAGGTGCAGCAAATGCTGAGGCTGGTAAGTAAGATTCCGGGCTTAACTGCACAAATTTTTTCTGGCGATCTGCCCGGCAGCATTCTGCAAGCACTGGCGGATGAGCGCCCAGGCACGCACATCTCAGCCAGTTAGATTGTATTGACTTGAATAAGGTGGGAAAAACAAAAATATCATGGTAAAAATACAGGAATCATGACAAAACCATGACGGTTGTCTATTGCCAAGATTGTGAAAAAAATCCATAATTAAGCTCGATACCCACTCAAAAATGGAGAAGATATGGCTCGAAAATTCGTTCCCACCCCGCTCAACCTCTTAAACCCTGTCCCTTCCGATATTGACATCGCACAGGCTGGAACCCTGAAACCCATCGTCCAGGTAGCCGAAGAACTTGGCCTTCTGGAAAATGAATTAGAGCTGTACGGCCCTTATAAAGCCAAGATCAAACTTGAGACCCTTGAACGACTTAAGGGCCGCCCGGATGGCAAATACATTGACGTGACCGCCATCACCCCGACCCCGCTGGGCGAAGGGAAAACCACCACTACGGTTGGCCTTTCGCAGGCTCTCGGCGCGCATCTTGGCAAAAACGTTATGACCGTTATCCGCCAGCCATCGCAAGGCCCGACTTTTGGCATCAAGGGCGGCGCGGCCGGCGGCGGTTACAGCCAGGTCATCCCGATGGAAGACTTCAACCTGCACCTGACAGGCGATATTCACGCGATCACCGCTGCTCACAACCTGTGCGCTGCCGCGTTGGATGCCCGCATGATGCATGAAGTCCTCACACCTGATGACACCAAACTGTTTGACGCATTGTGCCCGCCCGATAAAAAAGGCGTGCGCAAGTTTGCGCCAACCATGCTGCGCCGTCTGAAAAAACTGGGCATCGCCAAAACCGATCCCAACGAACTCACGACGGAAGAACGCTCCCGCTTTGCACGCCTGGATATTGACCCCGCAAACGTCACCTGGCGGCGCGTGGTGGATGTGAACGATCGCTTCCTGCGCGAAGTGATGGTGGGCCTGGGCAAAGATGAAGCCGGTTTCGAGCACAAATCTGGTTACGATATCACGGTTGCCAGCGAAATCATGGCCATCCTGGCTCTGACAACTGATCTGGCTGATATGCGCGAACGCCTGGGCGCGATGGTGGTTGCCACCAATCGACGCGGCGAAGCTGTAACAGCCGAAGACCTGGGTGTATCGGGTGCTCTGACCGTTTTGATGAAGGACGCGATCAAGCCGAACCTGATGCAGACTCTGGAAGGCACTCCTGCCATCGTACACGCTGGCCCGTTTGCCAACATTGCCCACGGACAATCCTCGATAATCGCCGACAAAATCGCCCTCAAACTGGCTGATTATGTTATAACCGAATCCGGGTTTGGCGCTGACATTGGCATGGAAAAATTCTTTGATATCAAGTGCCGCTATTCCGGCCTGATCCCGCACGTGGTGGTGATGGTTGCCACAGTGCGCGCATTAAAGATGCACGGCGGCGGGCCGAAGGTGGTGGCTGGCAAGCCCCTGGCTGCCGAATACACTGAAGAGAACCTGGAACTGCTCAAGAAGGGTCTGCCCAATCTTGTCCAGCACATTGAGAACGCGCTGAAATACGGCGTCAATGTGGTTGTGGCAGTCAACTCGTTTGCCAACGACACCGAAGCCGAGGTTGAAATTGTGCGCCAGGCAGCCCTCCAGGCGGGCGCGATGGATGCAGTTGTCTCGCGGCACTGGATGACAGGCGGCAAGGGCGCAATTGCCCTGGCTGAAGCCGTTGTAAAGGCCTGCGACCAGCCCAGCAACTTCAAATTCCTGTATCCATTGGAATTAACGATTAAAGAGAAGATCGAAACCATTTGCCGCGAAATCTACCGCGCGGATGGCGTGGATTACTCGCCCGAAGCCGAGCGCAAGATTGAGCTGTATACCAAGCTTGGTTTCGACAAACTGCCGTTGTGCATGGCTAAAACCCACCTGTCTTTCAGCACGGATGCTGCCCTGAAGGGCGCACCGCGCGGGTTCCGGGTGAACATCAGCGATATCCGCGCTTCGGTTGGCGCAGGTTTCCTGTACCCGCTGCTGGGCACCATGCGCACCATGCCAGGCCTGCCGACCCGCCCGGTGTTCTTCGATGTCGATCTTGATCTGGAGACCGGCAAAGTGGTTGGTCTGTTCTAAATAATTTTTGTATTTACTAACGGGATGGTGGCACTTGAAGAATGAGACCATCCCCCGGGCCCCCTTCCAAAGGAAGGGGGAGACAAACGATTTTTATGTGGAGTTTTGCGCCAATAGCAGGCTGCCAAAGACCGGCGAAACTCCACAGGCGGGGCACGTTACGCGATCCGATTTTCTTTCTCTGGATGGCCAATTTCAGGATGATTTTCACTGTTTTAAAGTACCCGTACGTAAATACCAATCCTTGAACTGATAAAATCCCTTCACCCAAGCGGTGAGGGGATTTTTTATTTGGTGTGGAGATTTAGCGTTGATTTAATTGCACAGGGGTTTTAGCACTTCATCAAAACCGGATGCTTCGGTGTATCCGGACCAGCGATACAAAATCTTGCCGGCGGGGTCAAGCAGCGCGAATTCCGGCGAACCCGATGGATTGATTTTTTCATGCCAGACGCTGGAACCATGAAAATTCACGCGTTCGAGGGTAAGGCAGCCCTGATATTCCCGGCGAGGTCCATTCACGATGGGCTCCATTTCACGGCATTCCGCTCAGGTGAGCGCGAAGAATTCGATAAAGGTCAGCTTGCCCCTGTGAGCAGCGCTGGACTGTTGTGTGGAAACAGGAGTTGGGGGTTGTAGATAGGCGGTTGCAGGAAGCGCTGTCAGAGGGCCGGGCGCAGCGCAACCCGCAAGGAAAGAGAACAATAGTAAAACGCCAAATTTACCCATGAAGTAATGCTCCAAAAAACGAAATAACGCATCAAGGCTTACCTGGTAACTCTACTACAAAATCTGGATTTCCTTGCGGTAAAATAGGTGACGATGAACATCCAAACCCTGACCATCTCCAGCGCCTTGCAACAACTTCGTTCCGGTAGTATCAGCGCAGCTGAACTTATCCAGGCTCAAATGCAGATCGTTGAACGGCTGAACCCGGTGATCAATGCGTTTATCACGGTCATGCCGGCATCCGAAAGCGATCAGGCGGGCAATTCGCTGTCTGGTGCGCTGAGCGGAATTCCAATTGCTGTGAAAGACCTGTATCAAACCGCAGGCACGTTGACCACGTCTGGGACAAGCTTCTTTGAGAAATTTATCCCAACGGAGAGCGCGGTGGTGGTTGAAAAGCTGAAGGCTGCAGGTGCGGTCATTCATGGAAAAACCAATACGCATGAGGTGGCACTGGGCGTGACGGGCATCAACCCGCACTACGGCACGGTGCGCAATCCCTGGAACATACGCCATATCACGGGCGGATCATCGAGCGGCAGCGCGGCGGCTGTGGCAGCCGGGATGTGTGTGGCGGCAATGGGCACAGATACGGGCGGGAGCATCCGCATTCCGGCCAGCCTGTGCGGCGTGGTCGGTTTGAAACCGACCTATGGGCGAATTTCGACGCGCGGCATTACTCCGCTCTCGTGGAACCTGGATCACGCCGGATCGCTAACCAAAAACGTGGAAGATGCCGCGATCTTGCTACAGGTATTGGCAGGGTATGACGCGCTTGACCCGGCATCGGTGAACATGCGGGTGGATGATTATCTATCAGATTTGCACAGCGGGGTGGGGAGTTTGCGGGTGGCAGTGCTGACCGGTGATTACGCCTGGGATGCAGACCCGGAAGTATCCGATGCGGTGCGCGCCGCGGCACAAGTATTTGTAAGCCTGGGAGCGCGCGTGCAGCCAGTTGAATTGAATTTCTTGAGGGAGGCGGCGCTGGCTAACAGCCTGATGACGCAGGCCGATGGCGCTGCTTTTCACCGGGAACGCATGGCCGAACACCCGTTGGGCTTCGGTGAGGATGTGCGGCTGCGCTTGCAAACCGGGGCGGGATTCAGTTCCGGTGAATATGCACTGGCGCGCCGCACACAGAGCGAGATGCGCCGCCGCATGGAAGGCTTTTTTGAGGAGTATGATTTGCTGCTCACTCCGGCAACACCGATCCCTGCGCCGCTGATTGAGGGCAATGATGCGCTTGAGCAGGCGCGGCGACTAACGCGTTTTACCGCGCCTTTTAATTTGACGGGTTTGCCGGCACTCTCGTTGCCGTGCGGTTTTTCTGAAAGCGGGCTGCCGCTGGGACTGCAAATCATTGGCGCGGCATGGAAGGAAGCGGGGGTGTTGCAGGCAGGCGCCGCTTACGAAAGCGCCACTGCCTGGCATACACATAGAGCCCCGGTTATTTAATACGTTTATTTGTATTCTGCTGTAGAAAAATCTTAATTTCGGCTGCGCAACATTTCCAGTACCAGGGACAGGTCAAGCGGCAAGGGGGCCTCGAAGGTGCTGGGCTGCTGCTCGCCGGGCAGGGTGATTTTCAAGCGGAAGGCATGCAAAAAGTGCCGGTCCAATGCCAGGCTGGGCCTTTTATGACCATATATCGGATCGGCCACGATGGGGCAGCCTAAAAAGGCGCAGTGCAAGCGGATCTGGTGAGTGCGGCCAGTTTGGGGGTGGAACTCAAGCAGGGTATGGTACGGGAAGGTCTCCAGCGTTTTATACTCGCTGATCGCCTCGCGGCCTTTTTCCAGTGAGGTGACTGCCATTTTCTTGCGCTGGTTGGGGTCACGACCGACTGGCGCTTCCACACGGCCGATTGGTGTGGGCGGTTTGCCATCCACCAGAGCCAGGTAGGTTTTTTCGACCTTGCGCAGGCGGAATTGATCCTGCAGCCAGCGGTGGGCGCGCTCATTTTTGGCTAAGATGATCAGACCCGAGGTATCCTTATCGAGGCGGTGTACGACGCCAGGCCTTTCTTCTCCGCCAATTCCTTCAATATCGGGCTCGTACCCCAGAACAGCGTTTACCAGGGTGCCACTGCTATGCCCCGCCGCCGGATGAACAACCATCCCGGCAGGTTTGTTGACAACGATCAACTCGGAATTCTCATAGATCACATCGAGGGGGATGTTTTCGGCGATCAGGCCGACAGACTGGGTGGGGGGAATGCGAACGATGATACGTTCGCCGCCACGCAGCATCTGGCCGCCTTTCCTGGCAACACGTCCATCTATATCGATGAAGCCATCCGTGATGAGGCCTTGCAAGCGGGCACGCGAAAATTCCGGCAGACAGGTAACCAGGAATTTATCGAGGCGCTCATCCAGACCGTCATATTGAAACTCTTCAAGCCGGTCACCCGCCATTCGACTCCTCGCTGCTGACGATTTCATCATGTGGCTGGCCAATATTCTCTTCGACTGCCAGTGCTGCTTGCGAGGCTTTCATTTTGCGCTCAGCCTGTTCTTTGAACCAGGCTCCGATGAGCAAAATAACCACACCTACAGAGATACTTGCATCGGCCAGATTGAAGACTGCAAAATTACCGACCGAAATAAAATCGGTTACCTGCCCGTTACGCAGCAGGCGGTCGATAACATTTCCAAGCGCGCCGCCCATCTGCATGCCCATGGCGAGTTTGAGCCACCAATCGTGGTCATCAACCTGGGGATAGTAGTAAATAATCAAACCACTCACCACGAAGGCCAGGATGGTAAAGACCCAACTATATTCGGTAAAAGAACCAAACGCCGCGCCAGTGTTGTACCAATGGACAATGCGCGCGTAGGGTTCCAACCAGAACAAACCCTGAGGTAACCATGTGCCCCCCAAGGGCATAAGGCGTACAAGCGATTTTGTCCATTGGTCAAGCGCTATGACGACACCAGCCACCAGGAACAGGGCTGCATAATTCTTAAATTGCTTCAAATCTCCTCCAAAAAACACTTATGATAAATGTATTGTACCAGTTTAGCAGGGGCTTTATCCCTGGTCGTCGGTCACGAATACACGCGGGACGCGAGCGCTGATATTGGTCAGCACTTCATAAGGGTTGGTACCTGCCCAGGCTGCCAGATCTTCGGCACGGATGGTTTCTCCGGTTGTGGGAGCGGTGCCAAGCAAAATGACTTCATCCCCTACACTGGCGGTATCGGCTTCGAGATTGATCATACACTGATCCATGCAAATACGCCCGACCTGGCGGTATTTTTTTCCGTGTACGAGCACATCGGGCTGGTTGGTCATGCGCCGGAAATAACCATCTGCATAACCGCAGGGGATGGTTACGGTGCGGACAGCGTGATCTGAAACCCACAACGAGCTGTAACTAACCGGGTTGCCGGGCAGGGTGAGCTTGCTGTAAACCACCTTTGATTTCCAGGTAATGGCGGGAGCAATTGGAACTGAACGCAGGGCCTCATCATCCGGGTAAACGCCGTAAAACATTACTCCGGGGCGTACCATATCGAAGTAACTTTCGGGTAAATTAAGAATCGCGGCCGAATTGGCGGTATGCCTCAACTGCGGCAGGGGTACGCTACGGCGTTCATAAAAACGAAGGACTTCGTTAAAGCGCTCCAACTGCACGCTGGCATAGGAAAACCCATGTTTATGCTGCATACCGGGTGTTTCCAGCGTTTCGGAATTGGCAAAATGGGTATAAATGCCTTGGACGACAACATGCTTGCAGCGCAAACTTTGCTCCAGAAAAGGCCCGGCATCGTACCAGCGAACACCGGCGCGCTCCATGCCGGTATCAATCTTCAAATGGACTTTGAGCGGCTGTCCGGCGGTCTTAGAAAGCTCTTCGGCCGCTTCCAGAACTTCCGCGGAGGATACTGTGAGGGTGAGGTTGTGTTTGAGGAAATACGGCACGTGCTCGGGCAGCGTGCCGCCGGCCACAAGGATAGGTTTTGTGATGCCTATTTCGCGCAGGTGAATGCCTTCATCCAGCACAGCCACGCCGATGGCATCTACAAAAGGTTCTATATAGGGCGCGACACCGTCGATGCCATGTCCATAGGCATTGGCTTTGAGCATGACTAGCACCCTGGCAGGTGAAACTTTTGCGCGGATGGCTTGTACGTTTCGGCGGAGCTGGCTTAAATTAACGACGGTATGGGTCGGTCGGAGGGGATAGTTGTTTGACATAAATTCCTTTTGTTGCACGGGGCGAAAATCGCAAAACCTATTTTGTGCTGCTTAAGATTATTTTGCCAGCCATTCATACTTTACATCCGGCTCGCTTTCGGGCGCGGGGCTGAGGCCGAATTCAACGGTTGTAAAGCCGTTCTTCTCGTAAAACGCGCGCGCGTTGGTGTTGACCTGCAAGGTATACAACCACAGGCGAGGCGGCGAAAGCTGCCGGGCATGGGCTAAAAGCTGCGCGCCCAACCCTTTGCGCCAGTGATCTGGATGGACATATAAATGGTCAATGAAATTCTGCTGGATGGCCATAAAAGCCAACGGCCGCTCATGCTCGTCCACTATGACCCAGACTTGATTTGCTGGCAGCAGGTGCGCGCGGAAATAGGCCAGATCTTCGTAGAAGAAATGCCCTTTGCGCAGCTGAAAATCGGGCAGCGAAACTTCACGAGAGACACGCCACAGGATATTCAGGGCGTCAAAATCAGCGGGCTGGTAGAGACGGATGTTTGATTTCATGGTAAAAGATTATACCGGAGGATGCTATGAGATGACGACGAAACTGGATGCGCTGCGCGAAATTTATCCGTATGACTCGCCGACCCACACCTTCACGATACCAGTCAGGGTGGCAAATTACGATGGCTATTTTAATCCATTGGACCCTTCCCCGGCGCCAGCGCGCGATCTGGCGCCTGACCTGGTGGATTACCTGAACCAATGCTCGACTGAAATTCCTCATCAATATGCGCTTGAAATCCAGCTGGGATTTCCGGGTATTTTGCGTGAAACCCAGCGCGAACAGGATTGTTTGAGAAGCCTGCGCACTTTTTACCAGCATAATATCTTCGTGGTTCAGGCTCAAATCTGGCACATCCGCAGACAGGCGCTCAAGTATCTATTGGTGTCGTTTGCATGCCTGGCTGTGACCATTTTAGGCGAAGGGTGGAGCTCAGCGGGCTTTGCCTGGAACTTGCTGCACGAAGCGCTGTTGATCGGAGGGTGGGTGTTTATGTGGGAAGCAGTAACGCTTAATTTCATTGAGATGGACGAGCATACCCAGGAAATACTCAAATTCAAGCGCTTGATCGCCGCAAAAATATTTTTTACATACGATCAGAATCAGTGATAAGCGGCATGCTCCACAGGGCTTAAAATTCGGTATAATGTTAATACCTGTCCAAATCGACCCAGATTTTTAGGGGTGCGCAGGCTGAAAAACCAAAGGAGATTCTATGAAAATTGTAACTGACTGCGCCGCTGATATGTTTGCCGAAGAGCTGGAAACCCTGGGCATTACCCAGGCCCCACTCTTTATTCAATTTCCCGAAGGGGAAGTAAGCGCGACCGATATCAGCGCAGATGATTTTTATAACCGACTGGAAGCCATGCGGCCGGCCATCCCAACCACGGCACAGCCATCCAGCGGCATGTTTGAGAGTCTCTACCGCCAGCTGGCCGAAACCAGTAAAGATATCCTGTCCATCCATATTTCGTCCGGTCTGAGCGGGACGATCAATTCGGCCCAGGTGGGCGGCGAGCAGGCGAAAGATGCCGCGAATGTGAGCTATTGGGACACATTGACGCTTTCGGGGGGGGAGCGTTTCCAGGTGTTGGCAGCCGCCCTGGGCAACAAAGCCGGCTGGACAATGGATAAAATCCAGGAGCGCATGACTGAAATCCGCGCTAATACTGAGCTTATTTATACACTTGAAACGCTGGAATACCTGGCGCGCGGTGGGCGGATCGGGCGCGTGCAGGCGCTGATGGGATCACTGCTTAAACTCAAACCTGTGATCAATGTCTCGCATGAAGATGGTAAATACAGCACGGTTACCAAGGCGCGGACTATTCCGGCGGCACTGGAAGCACTGACCAGCAACCTGGTACAGATCTACAACAAAACACCAGTATGGGTAAACGTGCTGCACGGGCGTTTCCAACAGGGTGCGGAGATGCTGACGGAAATGGCTGAAGAACGGCTGAATGTAGTGAAGTTGGAAGTGAGCAGAATTTCGCCAGTGCTGGGCGTACATACCGGCCCCGGTATTGTGGGTGCGGCGGTTGTACCGATGAAATTGATGGAGGATCTGCTGTAGCGTGTTTATAAAAATGAGCGGGCGTTGGCCCGCTCATTTTTTGATTCAGCCGCTTTAATCGCGGTGCAAGGAAACGAGGGTTACATCATCATCCTGGGCGGCTTCCTGGCGGAAATCGAGCAGGGATTGGATCAGCGCGTCGCAAGCAGCCTGAGCTGGCTGGCCGTGCAGACCCGCAAGACCGGCGGCGATGCGGTCGCGGCCGTACTCTTCACCCTGCGGGCTGCGGCAGTCACACATGCCGTCGGTAAAAAGCAGCAAGGTTCCGCCGGGCGGGATCAGGACTTGCTGTTCATCCAGGGGGATTTCGGGGAAAAGCCCGATTGGCAGGCTGTCTTTCTTGGGTAAATCGGCCACACTGCCAGGGCTGACAAGCAATAAGGGCAATTCATGCCCGGCACGGGCATAGCTGAATATGCCGGTACGCACATCAAAAATGCCATAAACAACGGTCACAAACAGGTCAGCCTGCTCCAAACGGGTTAAATAACTGTTGACGCTGCGCAAGACCTGTCCTGGCCCGCCACCGCGCAGGCTCTCGGCGGTTAAAAGAGCATGCGTGCGCGCCATAAAAATGGCGGACGGCACACCCTTATCGGCCACATCCCCGATCAAGACCCCGGCGCGATATTCATCCAATTGAAAAACATCATACAGGTCGCCACCCACGCTGCGGGCCGGATCGATGTGCGCGCCAAAATCGACACTGTTCATGACTGGCAAGATGGCCGGTAGAAGTGAAAATTGGATCTCTGCCGCAAGCTGGAGCTCTTTCTCCAGTTTCTCTTTCTCGATGACCTGTTCCTGAGTTGCTTTCAACTCGTCATAAGCAGTTTGCAGCTGGCGGTTCTTTTCGCGCAAATCATGAAAAGCGGTACTGTCCGAATGGCGCAGCCGGTGGCTCATGACTTTGACCATCGCATAAGCGACGTGCGGCTGACGGTGTAAAAGCTCATCAAAGTTTTCGCGGTTCATGACCCACAATTGGGATGGTGTGCTGGCGCGGATGCTTGCAGAGCGTTTGCCGCCAGGGATCACCAGGCTCATCTCGCCGATATATTCGCCGGGACCAAGGGCGGCGAGGTGTTTTTCATCGGGGGTATCAATGGCCATGATGACATCGAGGCTACCGCTGATCACAATGTAGAAACTGTCACCGGGGTCATTCTCGCGAAAAACAATGGTTCCGGGTGCAAGGGAAAGCTGGTTGAGGGTATATGCCAGGTATTTTAACTCGCCGCGGGGCAGGTCAACAAACAGCGGGATCTGGCGCAAGAGAGCCAGGAATTCGTCGCCAAGCGCAGGAGGTGTGTTATGAGGAAGTTCTGTTGTCAAGGCTATACCCTCTTCCGGGCTTTTCTGGGTTAAAGTTCCAGGGCCATGTTGACGTTGGTTTCAACAAAACCAACTTTTTTATACAACTCGCGCGCGGCGGTATTATTCCCGAAAACATGCAGTTCAATCCGTTTGACGCTGAAAGCTCTGAGTTGTTCTGCGAGGGCTTCGAGCGCGAGGCTGGCGCAGCCGCGACGCCTGAAGGCGGTATAAATCTCAAAGTCAAAGATAAAGACCGTGCGCATGTTCTCATCCCGAAATGCGTACCATAGGAACCCCACAGTTTCACCAGTTTCGGTTAGCAGCCTGTGCACAAAATTCTGCGGGGTATGGATGCCGTGAGGTAAATAATGCTCGAATTCTCTACGCGACCGCTCAAGCGATTCGGCCTGTGTCCAATTTCCGGCCTGCACTTTATCGGCAGCAAATTCGGGTATGATTTTATCCAGGTAGACCTGGTAATCGGCTTCGGTCATGGGTATCAGTTTGATCATGGCTGTCCTGCCTTGCGGGGCAAACATACAATTTTGCAACGTTTTGACACGCTGACCCTGACGGGCACCGCCAGGAAAACCGAGGGCTAGAATTTCTGTTATTTACTCACGATGTGTTACTTTGCCCGTTATTAACCATCCCCCCAGCCCCCTTCCAAAATCGGAAGGGGGAGACAAGCGGTTTTTATGTGGATTTTTGCGCCAAGAGCAGGCGTAAAAATCCACCGGCGGGGCAAACATCCGATTTTCGTTCGCTGGATGGCCAAATTCAGGATGATTTTCACTGTTTTGAAGTGCCACTGACTAAATAAAATCTTCGGTATCCATTATTCACATTACTTAAGCTCTTTGGCGAAGAAAATGCTGGTGTCAATGTAGCCATTTTCGCGGTAGAGGGTGACATCTTCGTTTTTATGGGTGAAGATTTGCAGCTCTACGCGTTCGACACCCAGTTCGTGGGCTTCGGCTTCAAATAATGCAAAAGCCTGGGCTTCAAGTCCCTTGTGGCGGCCTTCGGGAAACAGGAAGAAGTCGATTAGAAAAGCGGTTTTGCGGGAGCGGTTGGGGTCAATAAAATACCAGAGCATGCCTATCTTGTGATCTTTCTCATCCAGAATTGTGCGCAAGTAGGCGTTTGGAGTCTGCGGCCCATTGGGCAGCATTTGCTGAAATTCGGCCTGCGCCCGGCCAGCCGCCTCATTGGCGGCCCAATTACCGGCACGCATCTGATCGTAAGCATATTCAGGGATGGATTTACGTAGAAAAGCAGCGTAATCGTCATCTTTCATGGGTAGGAACTTAACCATCGTCAATTCTCCTTGTTACAGATCCATTATTTCTTTTCCAGCCAGTTTATCCATAATGCGCTGGGTGACCGTATCGAGCGCGAGACTCTGGTTGACGTAGTCCAGGTTGTCGGTACGGATGGTAAGAACAGGACACAAGTCGAAAGATTTTAGCCAGTCGTCATAGAAGGTATCCAGCAGGGTCAGGTATTCGGCGCTGATGCCGGTTTCCATGCCACGCGCGCGTTTTTGAATGCGCTGCATAAGAACATCAACCGGTGCTTTTAAATATATGAGCAGGTTGGGGACCGGCAGGCGGCTGACCACCAGTTCGAATAAGCGGCGATAGGCGAGGTAATCGCGCTCGGTTAAATTGTTCATGTGGTGCAGCGCGCGCGCAAAAATATAGGCATCTTCGAAAATTGAACGGTCAAGGATGGCAGAGCGCGGGTGATTGGCCATATCCAGGTATTGTTGGGCGCGATGCCCGAGGAAATAAACCTGCAAATGAAAGGACCAGGATTTCATGTCGGCGTAAAAATCGGGCAGGTAGGGATTGTCTGAAACGGATTCAAAACCTGTCACCCAACCCATGCGGGCGCCGATGCGTTCTGTAAGAGATGTCTTTCCAACACCGATGTTTCCGGCAACCACGATCAGTTTTTTGGTCATAAAGAACCTCTGCCTTGAGTATAAATAGTGTAAGGATATTCTACCCGAAAGGCAAGAGCGCGGGGTTTGATACAATTAGGTAATGAGCATTTATCTATTACAAGGCCTGGCGCTGGGATTTGCAGCGGCTGTACAACCGGGGCCTTTCATTGTATATCTGGTTACGGAGACCCTGACACATGGCTTTCGAAAAACCTGGGTGCTGGCATTTGCACCGCTGATCAGTGATGGGCCGATCATCGCGCTGGCGCTGGTGGTGCTCTCGCAGATGCCAGCCTGGCTGATGAACGGGTTGAACCTGATGAGCGGGATTTTTATCCTGTATTTGGCGCTGGGCGCTTACCGGCAATGGCGCGATTTCACGGCGCTTGACGTTCAAGAACCGGCTGCCCGGCAAAGTGTGTTCAGGGCCGCGCTGATGAATGCGCTGAACCCGATGCCGTATATCTATTGGAGCCTGGTGACCGGGCCGATCTTGATCGCAGGCTGGAGGCAAAGCCCAATGCTTGGGCTGACGTTTATCATCAGCTTCTATTCAATGCTGATCGGCGCGCTGGTGGTGATCCTGGCACTGTTCAGTGCGGCACGAAACCTGGGTAACCAGGTGAGCCGCGCCTTGCTGGGTATTTCGGTGGTGGCGCTGGCCGGGTTTGGTCTGTTCCAGATTATCCGCGGCTGGCTTTAATAGCCAAAATCAGCGGGTTCTCGTTTACAATTCAGCCCATGTTTGAATATGAAATCAACGCTAAAGAAGGCCGCGCGCGGGCCGGGGTATTGCATACGCCGCACGGCGACCTGCAAACCCCGGTGTTTGCGCCGGTAGGCACGCAGGCGACCGTGAAGACTCTGACACCGGAGCAGCTCAAGGAATTGGATGCAAGCCTGTTGCTCTCGAATACTTATCATTTGTATCTGCGGCCTGGCGACGAACTGGTGGCAGAGATGGGCGGTCTGCACCAATTTATGCAATGGCCGCGGCCGATGCTGACAGATTCGGGAGGGTTCCAGGTTTTTTCGCTGGCAAAGACGCGCAAAATTGACGATGAGGGTGTGACCTTTAAGAGCCACATCGACGGTTCGAGACACCGGTTTACGCCTGAGAAATCCATCGCGATCCAGGAAAACCTGGGCGCCGATATCATTATGGCGTTTGATGAATGCTCGGACCCCAACGATCATGTTTACAGCCAGAAAGCGATGGAACGCACGCACCGCTGGGCGGAGCGGTCACTGCAAGCCCATCAGCGGGCGGACCAGGCTCTGTTTGGCATTGTGCAGGGCGGCGTAGACCCCGACCTGCGGGCAACATCGGCCGAGTTTATCGCCTCACTGCCCTTTCCGGGGATCGCGATTGGAGGTTTATCAGTTGGAGAAACCAAGGAAGAGATGCACCGCACGCTGGACGTGGTTACACCCCTGCTGCCCGAAAATAAACCGCGCTATTTGATGGGGGTGGGCACGCCTGAAGACCTGATTAACGGGATTGCGCGCGGAGTGGATATTTTTGACTGTGTGCTGCCCACCCGGCTGGCACGACATCACGCGGCGTTTTCTTCGACCGGGCGGCTGAACCTGATGAACGCAACTTTTAGCCACGACCCGCGACCGATTGACGAAAGCTGCGATTGCTATACCTGCCGCACGTTTACCCGGGCATACATCCGGCATTTGATCGTGGCAAAAGAATTATTAGCCGGTACGTTGATCTCGATCCATAACTTGCGCGCATTGATCCGGTTGGTAAAAGACATTCGCGGCTTTATTGTGGATGGTTCCTTCGAAAGCAAAGTGCCGGCCCTGTTGGCCCAATGGGACAATAACGCACAAAGACAAAAGCAATCAGTCAACCTTAATTTGTAGGCTAAACATCAATAATGGTGTAGTATGTCCGCGGAGATGTGATGTTTTTTGTAGAGCGGGACAAAAATAGGATTTTGAATCGTTTGGAATAACGCAGGCGCTAAAGTTTGTATTATGATTTATTCACATTAACTCTGGTTGGGAGAAATAGAAATGACCATTCTGCATGCCATCCTGCTGGGAATTATCCAGGGACTGACCGAATTTATTCCGGTTTCATCGACCGCGCACCTGTTGATCGCCCAGCATTTACTGAACATCCCGGCTGATGAGGCGGCCTTCGCATTCAGTGTACTTGTTCAACTGGGCACCATCGTTTCGCTGGTGATTTATTTCTGGAAGGATCTGTTGAAGATTGTTGTGGATACGTTCAAAAACCTGGGGGGCTTGCGAAATTTCAAAACGCTGCCCGATAATGCTAAAATGGGCTGGTATATTGTGATTGCCACGATCCCGGCGTTACTGGCTGGGGTTCTACTCAAGAAATACGTGGAAGCCCTGTTTGGTATGCCGCTGACTGAAGCCGCAATCCGGCTGTTTGCCGCCGCGATCCTGTTGACTCTGGCAGAAACTTTTGGCAAGCGTACCCGACAGTTGAAAAGCATGACCTGGCTGGATGCGCTGATCGTTGGGTTGATGCAAGTGATCGCGGTTTTTCCTGGCGCTTCGCGCAGCGGCACCACCATCAGCGGCGGGATGTTCCGCGGCTTTGACCGCCCTTCGGCGGCGCGCTTTGCGTTCCTGATGTCGGTACCGGTGATGCTGGCTGCCGGAGCATACGAAGCGCTTGATCTATTCAAGATGCCGGATGTTGGACAATTCCTGCCGCTGGTAAGTGTGGGCTTTATCACTGCCGCAATCGTTGGCTGGTTTGCAATCCGCTGGCTGCTGAATTATTTGAACAAGAACTCTCTGTACGTTTTTGCCGCCTACTGCGCGGTTGCAGGGCTGGTTTGTGTGGCACTCCAATTGCTGGGGTAAGCTGGTCCATAGAGGCATTCTGCGCCATTTAAATATGAGAAAATTCCTTCTGATGAGCCTGTTGTTTCTTGCGGCCTGCGCACCCGCCGCAAACCCAACTCCAACGCAACAGGTGGTCAGCATTTATGCGAGCCCGGCCACGCAGCCGTGGCTATCGGAAGCTTTCGCTTGCGCGCAAGAATTGCAAATCATCCTGGCTACCAGCAATGACCCTGCCCAGGCTCAAATTTCCTTGCGCATGGGTGAACCGGACAATTTGAAATCAGCGGGTTACCAGATTGGATCGGACGATCTCTTGATCGTGGTGAACCGCGAAAGCCCGCTGCAAAATTTGAGCATGGAACAGGCCCGGAGCCTGTTTGCGGGGTCGGACGCAGCAATACAGGTGTGGGTATTTGCCGGCAAAGAAGACATACAGCTGGTCTTCTCCCGTGAAATCATGGCTGGCACACCAACCAGCACACTGGCACGGCTGGCGCTCAGCCCCCAGCAGATGTTGGATGCGCTGAATGCGGAAAAAAAGATAGCTGGGTTTTTGCCGCGCCACTGGAAGGCTGGAACGGTAAGGGAAATCTTCTCACTGCCGGATGTGCCGATACTGGCTGTGACCACATCCGAACCTGAGGGCGCTGTAAAAGAAGTGCTGGGCTGCCTGCAAAAGAAACAGGCACCCTAACAAACTTGAAGAATGGTCAAGGTAAGGCCCAAGAGCCGATAAAATCGATCCGTATTAAAAGAAATGAGACGCGCATGGGAAAAGAAGAAAAAAAAATTGTGATTGTTCTGCCTGCATACAATGCCGCCAAAACGTTGATCCGCACGTTTAATGAAATTCCGCTTGAGTACCGCAAGTACGTCATTCTGGTGGATGACGCATCCAAGGATAACACGGTTGAGGTTGCCAAGGAAATAGGCTTGATGGTATTTCAGCACTCGAAAAACCGGGGGTACGGCGGCAACCAAAAAACGTGTTATCGCGAAGCGCTGGCGATTGGGGCTGATATCGTAGTCATGCTGCACCCAGACCACCAATATGACGCGACTGTGATCCCGCATATGGTACGTCCGATGCTGGCGGAAGAAGCAGACGCAGTCTTTGGCTCGCGGATGCTGGGCGGGCGTCCGTTGGAAGGTGGTATGCCCTATTGGAAGTACCTGGCAAATGTGCTGCTGACGGCGCTGGCTAACATCATCTACGGGCATTATTTGACAGAAATCCACTCCGGGTTCAGAGCCTATTCGCGCAAGTACCTGGAGACTGTGCGGCTGGAAGATAACAGCGATGACTTTGTGTTCGATACGGAAATTATCGCCCAGGGAATGACCTGCGATCTTACTTTTCAGGAAGTGCCAATCGTCACGCGCTACTTCCCGGAGGCTTCTTCGATCAACTTTCGACGGAGCGTTATTTATGGGTTCGGCATCCTGGGGGTGCTGCTCAAGTTTATGCTACACAAAAGCGGTATAAAACACTTCAGGCAGTTTTACCCGCGCGTAAGCGCCAAAGTTTAGCGGATGCCCGTCGAACCAGATTCCATTCGTGAGGGTTAATGTCCGGATGGGATTGAGCGGCGGTTTAGGAAATAATAATCGAAGGAGAAACTCATGGAATATGTTGATCTACGTTCAGATACCGTCACAAAACCCACGCCTGCGATGCGTGAAGCAATGGCTAAAGCCGAGGTGGGGGATGATGTGTATGGTGACGACCCAACGATTAACCAACTTCAGGACATGGCCGCGGACAAACTGGGGAAACAAGCCGGGTTGTTTGTGCCATCGGGAACTATGGGTAACCTGGCGGGGATTTTAGCGCACTGCGGGCGCGGCGATGAAGTGATCATGGGGCAGCGCTCGCATACCTTTTTGCATGAGGGCGGCGGTATTTCCACGCTGGGCGGGGTGCATTCCTGCCAGATCAAAGAACAGGAAGACGGTTCTTTGTCTCTGGGTGATATTGAGGCGGCGATTCGCACCCCGGATGATGACCATGAACCGGTGACACGGTTGATCGAAGTGGAAAACACGCACAACGCCTGCGGTGGGTTACCTCTATCTCGCGCTTATATCCAACGGCTAAGTGCTTTTGCGCATGAACGCGGTTTGATCGTCCACATGGACGGTGCCAGACTGTTTAACTCGGCTGTGGCGCAGGGTGTGGATGTGCGCCAGCTGACGGGGCCGGTGGATTCGGTTACTTTTTGCTTGAGCAAGGGCTTGAGCGCCCCGGTTGGGTCGGTTTTATGCGGCAGCGCGGAATTTATCAGGAAGGCGCGCAAGATCCGGAAGCACCTGGGCGGAGGCATGCGCCAGGCGGGTATCCTGGCTGCAGCAGGCATCGTTGCCTTGGAAACGATGGTCGAGCGGCTGGCAGAGGATCATAGCCGGGCACGCTACCTGGCCGAGGGCCTGAGCGAAATTGCTGGGATTGTGCTTGAGCCAGGCACGCCGGCTACAAATATGCTGTTTTTCGGTTTTGCCGATTCTGTTCAATTGAGCGTTTCACAAATTGAACAAAAACTTGCCGAGCGAGGCATTTTGACCAGTGCAGCCAGCGCTCGGCGCTACCGGCTGGTGACGCACTGCTGGATTGATGACGCTGGAGTGGATAAAACTGTTGCGGCATTCCGCGAGGTACTGGCTTAAGCAAACAGGGCGGCAATGATGCCGCCCTGTTTGTCTAATTTTCCGTCCAGTGGTCGAGCTTTGGTTCGACCTGGTTGCGCCCGCGCTGTTTGGCGATATACAGACGCTGGTCGGCGAGGGTGATCAACTGGTTGACTTCACCAGCCTCATCCGGAAAAACCGCAAAGCCCTGGCTTACGGTTGGGAGGGGCAATTCCTGGCCGTCGCGGTCGCGAATGGAAAGAGATGCAATCGTTTTTTGAATACGCTCTGCCACAATCTGGGTTTGCAGCCCGCCGGTGCCTGGCAGAACGACGGTAAATTCCTCGCCGCCCCAACGACCGACAGCATCTTCGGCTTTGATATGCTGTCGAATCGCCTGGGTAACAACCGTTAAGACCTGATCGCCCATCATGTGACCATAGTTGTCGTTATATTGTTTGAAGTAATCAATATCCAACATGACCAGGCTTAGTTTTAACCCTTTTTCGAGACAAGTTTTGGCTTCATTATTCAAAACCCGGACAATATGGCCGTGATTGAAAACACCTGTGAGACTGTCTAAAAGTGACTGAGCTTCGACTTCGGCATGATGATAGGCATTCTCTAATGCCAGTGAAGCCTGTTGAGCCAGATTTTCCAATAATTCGAGATCGGTGCGGTTGAAATCATTGGGGGTATAGGAAGCAACCGCAATAATTCCATTTGTGTACCCAGCAGGGATAGGAACACCCATCCAGCACAAACTGGTTTTGTCTTTGCCCATTAAAACCATCTTGACCCCTTCGAGGGCTACTTCAGTGTGCATGTCCGCAATGAAAAGTGACTGCTGGTTTCGGATGACCCAGCCACTCAAAGACCCTTCCAAGGGAGCGGTCATGGATGGGAAAAATTCCCCGTCATCATAGAGCAAGCGCATGGTGATGTGATCGCCATCCAGCAGGCCAAAATAATAGGTATCGGCCTGGATCGAGCCCATCAGGGCATCTCCAATCAGGCCAAGCACTTCTTCGGCTTCCAAAGAGGCGCTCACGCGCCGGGAAAATTCATTAATGGCTTTGAGGCGCATGATACGCTTGTTATTGGTGTCGATCAAACGGTGAATGATTTCCACTGCGACAACTGAAACAAAAAAGAAACTGGTATGTTCAACAACATCTGCCATCGTGCTGACCTGAAAGGTGAGGATAAGATGAACGCTACCCGTGAGAACAATGAATAAATATGCAGAAAAACGGCCCCACAATATGAGGACTATTACGGCGATTAAGATGGCAATCAACTGTGGAACAAAACGCAGACTATTTGAGAGCAGCATGAGTCCGATTGAGACTGCAATGGCATTCGTTATAATGATAGGCCACTTGAAGACTTGCGATCGTCTGGGCGATGGCATGACTCCATAAAACAATGTCATTGCGTATAAAATTCCAATAATGCCAAAAACAATCGGCAAATAATCGCCTTTGCCAACCCAAAACACCTGAGTTTCAGAAAGTATAAGCAGGAAACACAAAACTACGGTTGCCAGGGCTGCGGGCTCTGCCAAGCGGCGTGCTTCCTGATCCGACACTTCTTTGGGGTAAATTATTTTTCGCTGCATATCAGTTCAAACCAATCGATGAAATTTTCCAGCAAGGAACATCGATCCAGGCAGCGTAAAACCAGCCAGGGTTTGGAATATTTGTTTTTTCGCAAAAAAAACGACTAATCGATCGCTAAAACCCATTTGCAAAAGAATCAATCATTGAGAAGATTATTAAGAGACTATTTTACCAATATCGTGTAAAAAAAACGCCACTGCAAGGATTCTGTACCTTACAAAAGGGCAAGATGGGCGGCGTAGGGAAAGAATAAGCCCAAAATTGGGTTACACAATATTCACGTAAGGTATTTTTTTGCGGAACAATTGATTTTCATGCGACGTCTAACGGGCAGAAACCCTTACTCTGCGCTTTGACTGAACGCCGACCCGGTTCAAAGCGCCACCCACTTGCTGGAGGAAAAAATGAAATCAACCGTTCGATTGACATTGTTCGCACTTGTCCTTGCAGCGCTGTTGTTAGCTGCTTGCGGCGCCGCGGCTCCTTCTGCCCCGGTGGCAGAAATGCCCGCTGCTCCACCGCAAAATGCACAGGATCTATACCAGCAACCAGCAGTGCAGGAAGCACCGGCCGGCCAAGCCCAGGCCGCTAAATCTGAAGCGGGGAACGCCGGGTCAGCCGCCGCGAGCAATACCCTGCCAGAAAACATCACAGTGCAGACTGGTGCGGAATCGCTGGTCAACGCACAATCGCAGCGAATGATCATCAAAAACGCCGAGATCAAGCTGCTGGTGGAGAAAACGGATATCGCCATCGATCGGGGAATGCAGGTGGTGGGGGATGTGGGTGGTTATATCATTTCATCGCGTGTGTGGTACCAGGAAGCCAATGGGCAGAGCTATAAGTTTGCCAGCCTGACTATTGGCGTGCCCGTGGATCAGTTTGAAACTGGGATGCGCCGCTTGCGGGGATTGGCGCTGCGGGTGCTCGACGAAAACGCATCCGGGCAGGATGTAACCAGTGAATATGTTGACCTACAATCGCAGCTTGGCAACCTGGAAGCTACCCGCGACCGGATAAGAACCTTTCTGGATGACGCGAAGACTGTTGAAGAATCGCTGCGGATCAACCAGGAGTTGACCAATATTGAGGGGCAGATCGAGCAAGTCAAAGGACGGATGAATTTTCTCTCCAACCGCTCGGCTTATTCCACCATCACGGTTAACTTTGAGCCAGACATTCCGGCCGCCACGCCAACACCCACTATGACACCTATCCCGACCGCGACTCCCGAAGCCTGGAATCCGGGCGAAACAGTTCAACGAGCAACGGGCACAGTCACCAATATTTACCAGGGATTGGTAGAAGTGGCGATCTGGTTCTGCCTTGTGATCATCCCACTGCTTGCTCCGCCAGCTTTAATCCTGTGGGGTATTTACAAACTGGTTACTCGTAAAAGCAAAAAGGCTTAATCCAACGTGAATTATGGTTCGTGAAGCCCAAGATGAAAGGTTTTTTATATAGTTTAGGAACACTGCGTGTTCTAAAACTATACGGGCGGGGCAAGGGAAACCTGAGGTTTGATTTGTCGTAATCTGTTGCTCAGGTCAAACCAAAGCATCCAAGCCAAAAAGAAACCGAAACCGCTGTGGTTTCGGTTTCTTTTTGCTTTTAACTTGCGTTGACAAGCTCTCAAAAATTAACAATTGATAAGAGAGACCGATTTGATCGTAACTTTTTTATCAGTGGGGCGACATATAGGTATCAACCGGAGCAATCCGGAGTCGTTCAAAAAAAATGGAGAACCCCATGAACCCTAAAAATGCGCTCTTTCTCTCGGCCTCGTTGACTGCTTTCGTACTGGCCGTATTGTTTGGAGTAGTAACAAAAGTTACCACCACGCCCACCGTAGCCGCGGCTGCGCTTGTAGCGCAGGTTGTTGCCGCTACGATGGTGCCGAATACTGAAACCCCCACTCAGGAAGTTTTGCCTTCTGCGACAGTAGCGGGACCGCTTGGGCCCGAAGAAGCGGCCGCACTGGCTGCAAAAGCTCTGGGCAGCGAAGATGTTTACAGCGTAGAAACTTTTTCATACAAAGGTACGACTGACAGCTTTAAGGTGGTCTTTGGCTCAGGCGCCATCGTTTATATGGGCCTCGATCGCCAGGTGCTCGAAATTGGCAAACTGCCGCCAGTGGTTGTGAACGTATCGGCAGCCACCACCAAGCCCACCAAAAAACATCGCGATGATAACAACAGTAGTGGAAGCAGCAACCAACAGCCGCCTGTGCCTGCACCAGAACCTACTGAAGCACATGACGATTAATATCGCGGAAACAACCCCGGAAACAAAATCGTCGATCCGGTAACCAAAGGAAAACATTAATGGCAAATAAACCGCAAGGTAAAAGTTGGAATGAAGCCCAGATGGCAATTACCGCCATTGCAATAACTGCAACGCTCGGGTTTTGGAACCTGTTTGCAACGCCCGAGAAGACGCAGGCAGCAGCACAGATCTCGGCAACCTTCACTCCGCCGCCGCCCCCCCCACCGACTGAAACAGCTGTGCCGGAACCCACGGCAACCGCAGCATCTCTTTCACTGCGCCCTGTCAAGATCATTTACGGTGGCAAGATGCCTCAACAGCAGGTTATCCAGGTTGTGGCTGCAGCTCCGGCTAAAAAGAAAAATAACGGCGGCGGCAATGTGGACCGCGGCGGTGGCGGCGGAACAACCGCTGGGGCAGCTTCTGCACCTGCTGCTCCACCCCCCAGCACCGGTACATCCAAACCATGATTTACCGTATAGACTTCAAAGCGATGGGCTGCCGTATGCTGGCAATGGTCGACAGCTCATCGCCTGAAGCGGCTGAAACTTTGGCGCAGATGCCAAACTGGTTCGAAGAATGGGAACAGGCGCTCAGCCGCTTTCGCTCTGACAGCGAGCTGAGCGACCTGAACCATTCGGCGGGCATGCCAATGCAGGTGAGCCAAACGATGTGGGAAGTATTTCAGGCGGCGCAAGAAGCAGAATCTGCCAGCGGTGGATTGGTAACCGCAACGGAGCTGGATGCGCTTATCTCGGCTGGATACGATCAAAGCTTCGACAAATTACCCCAGGAACGCGCGGCAGCGCCAATCAGTGGATGGCATACCACCAGCTCTCTCAACGAAGTGGAGGCAGAAACTGCTACACGCACACTGGTTCTACCGGTTGATATGCAACTGGATTTTGGCGGGGTTGCCAAGGGCTGGGCGGCCCAACAAGCAGCACGACAGCTTTCCGTCTTTGGGCCAGCACTGGTGAGCGCTGGCGGCGACATGGCAGTGACCGGCCCGCAAAACAACGGCGAGTTGTGGCTGGTGAACATCGATGACCCTTTTCACCCGGGTAATTTCCTTAACACGCTGATGCTAGGCGCCTGCGGTGTGGCTACATCTGGCACCGACTACCGCCGCTGGAAACAAGGCGGGCGCTGGAACCATCACATCATTGACCCACGCAGCGGCCAGCCCGCGCAAACAGATATCATTGCAGCCACGATCATCGCACCAAATGCCATGCAGGCTGAAATGGCCGCCAAGGCAGCGTTAATCCTGGGCAGCGAAAATGGTATGAAGTGGATTGAAGACCAGCAGTTATTCTCGGCCATGCTGGTGCTTGAAACCGGTGAATGTTTATACAGCAATCATATGGAACATTTTTTTTGGAGGTCAAAATGAACGAACGAAATTCAGAACAAATAGAATACGAATCCACGATCGGCGCACAAACTTTTTTGCTAATGCTGCTTTCAATGGCACTTGGCACACTGGCGGCGGTGGTTGTTTTACCGGCCTGGATGCCGCGTCTCTCGGCATCGCTGATGGGGACAGACCCCAAAGCGTACTGGTATCTTTCACGTGGAAGTTCTTTTGTAGCGATGGGGCTGTTGTGGGTCTCGATGGCGCTTGGATTGGGCATTTCCAATAAAATGGCGCGTATCTGGCCCGGCGCACCGGCGGCTTTTGCCATTCATGAATATGTGAGCCTGCTAGGCCTGTCATTTGCCATCTTTCACGCGCTGGTTTTAATGGGCGATCATTATATCAAGTTCACGCTTGCCCAAATCGTGGTGCCTTTTGCAACAGTTGGTTACAAACCATTATGGGTTGGCCTGGGCCAGGTTGGCTTTTATGTGTGGCTGCTGGTGGCACTCAGTTTTTATGTACGGTCAAAGATCGGTACCAAGGTCTGGCGCGCCATTCACTACATCAGCTTTTTGTGCTTTTGCGCAGCCATGTATCACGGCATCAGCAGCGGCACGGACACCAAAGAACTTTGGGCACAGTCAATTTACTGGTTCGCTGGCGGCAGCCTGTTATTCCTGTTGGTGTATCGGATCATTGTCTCGGTCACCGCCAAATTTAGCAAACCGGCTCCACGCGCCATGCCAGTCAGCGCTGTTCAGGCGCGTGAGGGTACTCCCAGCACGCAGTAGGGTTGCCAGATGGAACACAAGAAAATCGGCGCGCGCCAAAAAAGGGTGGGCCGATTTTCATTTATGGATTATGGGGCTGTGTAGTGCCACAGCGGGGGAAGGTATGATCAGGGAGCGGATGTATCGGGAATGGTTGAGTCAGCTGTTGCGGGCTGCAGGATAATGCCAGTTGCTCCGGCAGGATCGGGTGCCAGGGGGTTGGCTGCGATGGTAGTAGTGGGTTCCATAATAAAGGTGGTGCGTCCAATCGCGAACGACGACCCGGCAGCCGCGAATGAAACCTGGGCAAAAAAGTTAGCCCCATCATTCGCAGTCAACACTATGGGAGTAGGCAGTGTATACAACTGGCACCGGCTGCCTGTGCGCACAGTGGCATCTGAAAATCTGAGGCTTCTCCCCAGGTCGCCGCTGGTATGTGAATAGGTGTTGATCTCAACATAATTTAGCGTCGTATTGGTACGTGTATCAAAGCAAAATTGGACACCTTTTAACCGCAGGCTGCGGCCGTACAAGACAGTTGGCAGATCGGGGTTGATCGAGATAAAACTTAATCCAACAGCGGACCTGAAAACCTGGGTATGACTTGAAAAATATCCAAAACTTAGCGGGTCGGTAGAGTTGAAAGGTTTCCAGCTTTGAAAACTTGCGCTGATTAAAATATTACCGGTTGACGGCGGGATTTCTGCCTGGCGCTGCATGAAGACTGCCATCTGTCCGCGAGTGACAGAAGCGTCTGGGCTGTAATTTCCGCCTCCGGTGCCACTGGTAATGCCATTGTCTTTCATCCAACAAATAAAAGTCTCAAAGGGATTGCCGATGGTATCGTTAAAACAGCCGATGGTGGCGTAAGCCCGACCGACACCAAACGATGTGGCTGCAAAAACTGCGATTAGGAAACTAACGAGAATTAAACGACCTTGTTTCATTTTCTACTCCTGTTATGTGAGTATATATGATTTATTTTATCTATTATAAGGCCTGTTGTATGCGGTTCAATGACCAAATTTCTTTTCTGGCGCGTGAATAGTCGACTTGCCTGTGTTTGCAGCAACAGATCGGTGTTGAATTACATCCTTTAACATAACCTTAACGAAGGTTTCGCGCTTTATGGTATAGTATTTTTAATAGGAATTATGATGCCAGAAACCATTCTCGTTGTTGAAGACGAACCATCCCTGCAAGAAACCCTGGCCTATAACCTGCAAAAACAGGGTTATCAGGTGGAAACATGCGGCAACGGGCGCGAAGCGCTGGAGGTTGCCCGGCGACTTAGCCCCGACCTGCTATTGTTGGATATTATGCTGCCCGGTCTGGACGGGGTGGAAGTCTGTAAGACCCTGCGGCGTGAGGGATTGCACATGCCGGTGATTATGCTGACCGCCCGCGACGATGAGATCGATCGCGTAGTGGGGCTTGAGATCGGCGCGGATGACTATGTGACCAAACCGTTCTCGATGCGTGAGCTGATTGCGCGTGTAAAAGCGCAACTGCGCCGCACAGAAACCGTGCGGGATGAACTTGAAAAGATAAAAACCAGCGCTCCCGAACAGGACAGTCTGAGCTTTGGAAACCTGACGATTAACCGCACCCGGCGGGAAGCGAGCCTGAATGAGACTCCGTTAGCGCTCAAACCTCAGGAATACGACCTGCTGTTGTTTTTTGCTGAGCATCGCGGGAAGATGCTTTCGCGCGAATTTGTGCTGGAACGGGTTTGGGGCTGGGATTATGTTGGCGACAGCCGGACAGTAGATGTGCACGTGCGCTGGTTACGCCAAAAAGTGGAAGTTGATCCGGCCAATCCTATACGGATTGTGACGGTGCGCGGCGGAGGCTACCGGTTTGAGGGATGAGCACTTTCCTGGGAATTGCCTTCCTTATCAGCCTGCTCGCGCTGGCCTATGTTACCTGGCGTTATTGGGTGCTATACCACAGCCTGGAAACCTACGCGCGCCGCATGCAACAAATTGCATCTGAGCCGCAAGCCAGAAGCCTGCCAACTGACCTGCCCCACATTGAACAACTTTCCAATGCAATCCATACGCTGATAAGCGGTTACGATCAGCGCATCGACAACCTAGATGCAGAGCGTTCCAGACTTGAAGCAACACTGACCCAAATGACGGATGGCGTCTTGATTGCAGACTCCCAGGGGCGGATTCAGATGGCAAACCCGGCTGCTGAAAAGTTATTTGGTGAAGGCGAAGCATTGCCCGGAAAAACCGTCAGCATGGCGCTGCGCCACCATCAATTGATTGAAGCCTGGCGCAAATGCCAGCAAAGTGGGGAAATGCAAAGCGAATCAGTAGAGCTGCCCGCTTCGCATAAATTTTTACAGTTCATCGCCATCCCGGATAAACATGCCGGGGGTTCGATCCTGTTGGTGCAGGATTTGACGCGCACGCGCCGCCTGGAAACAGTAAGACGAGACTTTATCTCGAATGTTTCGCATGAATTTCGCACGCCACTGGCATCACTTAAAGCTCTGACCGAAACCCTGCAGGAAGGCGCTCTGGATGACCCACCGGCTGCGCGGCGCTTTCTGAGTCGCATCCATACCGAAGTTGATGCGCTGACCCAGATGTCTGCAGAGCTGCTGGAACTTTCGCGAATAGAATCCGGACAGGTGCCGCTCGAACTAAAGCCCCTTTCGCCTTATAAATTGCTGCAGTCTGCCGATGAACGTATGAAAACGCAGGCTGAACGGGCAGGGCTAAACCTGACAAGTGATTGCGCGGCTGACCTGCCAGAAATTCTGGCTGACCTGCCGCGGTTGCAACAGGTGCTGGTCAACCTGATCCACAACTCGATTAAATTCACCGCGCCGGGCGGCGATATCTATCTGCAGGCTTCGAATGAAGGGCGTTTTATCCAATTCAGCGTAAGGGATAGCGGGTGCGGCATCCCGAGTGATGATCTTACACGCATCTTTGAGCGTTTTTACCGGGTGGATCGCTCGCGCACCGGCGGCGGCACCGGGCTGGGTCTCTCGATCGCCAGCCACCTGGTGGAAGCACACGGCGGACGGATATGGGCCGAAAGCCGGGAAGGGGACGGCAGCAGCTTTTACTTTGTTATTCCGGTTGCATAACGGTTAAATGGACATTTTGCGCCCAATTTCTGGTACTTAGGTCACAGTCTTTTTTAACAGCCTGGTGGTAGATTCAAGATAAGCGATCAATCGCACCAGGAGAAAAATTTAATGGAATCAAAACCGACTTTATGGGTAGAAGTAGATGAACAGGGGCGGCTGGTAATGCCACCAGAAGTGGCAGAACAATTTGGTTTGAACCCGGGCGCTAAAATGCGTGTTGAAGCCAACGGACACGGCTTCAAACTGCACCGCCCGCTGACCCAACTGACAAAAGTCTACATTGAACCGACTGTAGCCTGCAACCTGGACTGCATCACCTGTTTTCGCAACGCATGGGACCAGCCTTTGGGCCGTATGAGCGAGGAGAGCTTCGAGCACATCCTGGCAGGCCTGAAAGCCATGCAGCCCATTCCTCATGTTTACTTTGGCGGGATTGGGGAACCGCTTTTCCACCCACGCACGGTTGACTGGATTCGCCAGATCAAGGCACTCGGCACAAAGGTGGAATTAATCACCAATGGCACGATCCTGAATGAAAAAAAAGCGCGCGAACTGCTGGCAGCCGGATTGGATGTGCTGTGGATCTCGCTGGACGGCGCGACCCCCGAAAGCTACGCAGATGTGCGCCTGGGGGCCGAGCTGGAGCAGGTGGTGGCGAATGTGCGCCGTTTTGCCGGAATGCGCAAGGGCGGACACTACCCCAAGCCAGAGATTGGCATCGCCTTTGTGGCGATGCAGCGCAACATCAATGAACTGCCGCAGGTCATCAAACTGGGCCGTTCAATGGGCGCCAAGTATTTTTCGGTGAGTAATGTACAACCAGCCACTCCTGAAATGCAGGCCGAGCGGCTCTACAAGCGTACCATGACCAATATTGCCTATTTGCCTTCGGGCACCAACCCTTATTTGAGCCTGCCCAAAATGGATTTTAATGAGGAAACGCGCGATGCATTGTTCGCGGCCTTCAACAGCGGATGCAATGTTAGCTTTGCGGGGAACAACTGGGGCGGCTCGAATGATGTGTGCAACTTTATTGAAAGCGGCAGTATGACGGTGGCCTGGAACGGCGACGCAAGCCCGTGCTGGCCATTGATGCATAACCATACCAGCTATTTACACGGCAAACCGCGGAAGATCAACAAGCATATCATCGGCAATGTTGCCCAGCACAGCATCGAAGAACTTTGGCTGGACCCCTCCTATGTAGCTTACCGTGAAAAAGTACAACGCTTCGCGTTTGCGCCGTGCACCTTTTGCGGGGGCTGCGAGCTTTCGGAAGCCAACGAAGAAGACTGCATGGGAAACGAGGCTCCCGCCTGCGGCGGCTGCCTGTGGGCGCAGGGCGTTATTCAGTGCCCATAAGATCAAAGATGGGATGTTCTTTGCACAAGGCGGCCTGTACGGGGATATGTTAAAATATCTGCCAGAGCTATTTACGCAGAAGTAATGAAAACACATTTTCGCAGGAGCAAGAGTGTCCTCGTCTGATTGGGTGCTGGTCCACAGGATACGCTGGTATGTCTGGTTGCCCTTAAGTATTTTCGGAATCGTGGTAAATCTGTTTATGGGGCTGCTCGGCCTGGGGGGCATCGTCTGGGGGTTTGGCTTCCTGCTCGGCATCATCCCACAGGAAAGCCTGCAGGGATTGCAACCCACTTCTGCGGTGCAGTTTTATGGAATCTTGCTGGTTGAACTGGCCTTTGCGTTCTTTCTGGCCTGGGTGGGGTTGCACAGCACCGGTACCGACCTGTTGGATATCTTTACACCGGCGCTGACTTTTGAAGGGCCGTTGGAGCAACTCACGACCGAGAGCCGCTCCACAAAAAGCGGTAGTTACCGCGTGTTTGTACTAAGCGCAGGGAGCAAACAGTGGGAAATCGCCCACAATGATCTTTCTGACCGCATGAGTTTTCAACTGCGGGTCAAAGAAGGGAAGCAAATAAGGCTGACTTACCGGCGCGGCTCCGACCTGGTGACGCAGGCCCTGGTCAAGACAGGCTGAACAACCGCTTTCGTCTTTCCCGGATGGATAAAAAAAGGCATCAAGCTCTGCATCGCAAGACAAACTTCTCTTTACCCCCGGTGCGCTCACCACCAACCTGACGGTTAAACAAGCCATGCTGTGCGACCTGGGTTCGCGCGATACTGAATTCATGCAAACCGTTAAAACGGTGCGCAGTAAACTGGTGGCACTGAGCGGTGCGAGTTAAGCCGATTACACGGCCATCCTGATGCAGGGCAGCGGCACTTTTGGCGTGGAAGCGGTGATCGGCAGCCGAGGGTGGGATTGAAGGCCGGGCGACACGATACCGCGAAAATTATGAAACCTGCCTGGCCGGGATGGAAGCGCTTGGTTTTAAGACTTATCTGAATCCGCAAAACCGCGGGTATATGATCACATCCTTCCTGTACTTCGAGCACGAACGCTTTGATTTCACCCGGTTTTATGAATCGCCTAACGAAAAGGGTTTTGTGATCTATCCCGGCAAATTAAGCAAGGTTGATTGTTTCCGTATCGGGCATATCGGGAGGATTTACCTTGAGGATGTGCGTGGGCTTTTGCGAGCTGTGCGCGAAACGCTGGGTGAAATGCGCATTCGCCTGACCTCCTGTGAGTGATAAAGTAATCGATTAGCAAGCTGTCAGCCGCCCCGGCTGCCTGCTTATTTCTCTGAAAATAGGAATGTCTGAAAAGGCATTCCTATTTTTAATATTTTGTATCGTCTTAAAAAAGAGTGGAAAGTGACAGTCACCCGACGGTTTCGGAGTTAAAACGCTGAAAACGGGTGACTGTCACCTTAATACGGAAAATTCAAAGATTTGTTAACCTGTTGTTAAACAATCCTTCCAATGTCCTTAACAGGGGCATGGGAAAATATCAAGGTAATACCAATTCAGAACTCAAATTCTCAAGGAGAGAAAAGAAATGCGTAAGAACCTGTTTGTTGTATTTGCCCTGCTCGTCGTCGCCAGCCTGGTGCTGAGCGCGTGCGGCGCCCCGGCCACCGAGGCCCCTACTCAGGCTCCAGT
>Ga0335397_10000527_pt1 | contig 49920 bp, 43 predicted proteins | sample MAT04_FD_205740 | JGI IMG/M metagenome (GOLD analysis project Ga0335397, IMG submission 205740) | Freshwater microbial communities from Lake Fryxell liftoff mats and glacier meltwater in Antarctica - MAT-04 (spades assembly) (version 2) ...
CGGACGCCCAATCGCCGGTGGCGGAAATCGCCCTAACATCGACGGGGGCAACCGGCCCGGCATCGGTAATGGCGGACGTCCCGGTGTGGGACCATCACGTCCCGGCCAAGGGGGGGCTGGTGATCGGTTCCCTGGGAATAATCGCCCGGGCCAAGGTGGAGCCGGCGACCGCTTCCCCGGCAACAACCGTCCCGGCCAAGGTGGTGCGGGAGATCGCTTCCCCGGCAACAATCGACCTGGCACGCTGCCCGGACAAGGGGGAATTGGTGATCGTTTTCCTGGCAACCGCCCGAATACTCTGCCGGGACAAGGCGGCGACCGTTTTCCAGGAAATCGCCCCAATTTTCCCAATCGCAACAACATCGGTAACAACATCGGTAACAACATCAACATCAACAACAATCGCAATAACAACTTTGCCGTCGGGAATGGCAACCGCTGGAATAACAACTGGCATCACGGATACTGGGGTGGGAACAATTGGCGCGGCAACGCGGCCGCCTGGGGCCTCGGTTGGGGGGCTGGGTATCGTCATGGGAATTGGAACAACTACGCGAACCGTTCATGGTACCGTCCTTGGTATTCCAATCCCGCGGTGTGGGGCCTCGGCGGGTGGGCCTTAGGCTCAGTCTATTACGATTCAGGATACGGGTATTACAGCAATCCGTACTATGTGAGTGGTGCAAGTTTCTACGATTATTCCCAGCCGATTCAGGTGGTCTCGACTCAAGACACGGTGCAAGCCAACCTCGCGCCGGACCAGGATGCCGCGCCGCCTCAACCGCCGCCGGAAGTCCTCACCAGCCAGACACATCTTAATGCCGCGCAAGATGCCTTCATGGCGGGCGATTACGTCAAAGCTGGCAGCGAGATCGATTTGGCGATCAAAGCTCAACCCACCGATGCCGCGCTCCATGAATTCCGGGCGCTGATCTATTTTGCCACGCAGGATTTTGACAAAGCGGCCGGCGCGCTCTATGCCGTGCTGTCAGCCGGCCCCGGTTGGGACTGGACCACGCTGGCCAGCCTGTATCCCAATGTTGATACCTATACAACGCAGTTGCGTGCCTTGGAACAATATGTCAAAGCGAACCCCGACGCATCCTCTGCGCACTTCGTGCTCGCCTATCAGTACATCACCGCCGGTCACAAGGATGCGGCAATCCGTCAATTGAAGGATGTCGCCCGACTGATGCCCAATGATCAATTGACGGCTCAATTGATCCAGACCCTGGGGGGCACAGAACCGGGGGCGGAAACTCCCCCTGCGGAGGACGACTCGGCCGGGGCTGTTGCGGAACAGCCCGCGCCGCCGGATATCGACGCCGCGAAACTTGTTGGCCTGCGAACGGCCAAGCGATCCGACGGCACCACATTCACCCTCAATTTGACGGACGATCAGAAGTTCACCTGGGGCTTTGAAAGGGACGGTAAGACGCAGGAATTCGGCGGCACCTACAGTGTCGACGGGGCAGTGCTCGTCTTGGAACGTGAAGACAAATCCACGATGCCGGGTCTGGTGACGATGGAAGACGGGGGATTCAATTTCAAGCTCTTTGGAGCACCGGAGAGTGATCCCGGCTTGGACTTCCGAAGCTGAAGTCGCCTGAATGATGGGGACATTGGTATCTGCACATCTCGGAAAGGCATCTCACGCAAAGGCACAAAGTATCGCCAAGAATTCGTTCAGGAGTTCCGGCAGAAAGCATCAATTTCCGACGATCTTGAAATCGAGATATCAGGTTTGATGACCAAAGATTCTCTTGGCGAACTCTCTGACTTTGCGTCTTTGCGAGAGAGGATTACTGACTTTTGTAGAGACCAATGGATGGAAGAGGCTGAAAGCCGAACCGACTCGATTCGGGATCGGACTTGTCGATTTTGGGCACTTAGATTAAAGTCCGCGCGCTTCACTCCCCAATCTTCAATTCGATTTCTCGCTGAGCGATCGTCGCTTTCATCAAGGCAGACGGCATGCGCACTCGGTCTGGACTGTTCTATTCGCTGCTCCTCGCCGGCGCTCTCTCGGGATGCGCCGCCGCGACCGGAGAGCGGACCGCTTCACGAACCTGGTGGAAAACCCCGGTCGCTAAACAAGCCCCTGATGAAAAGTCGAAGGACTCGAAGCCTGCGGCCGCGGAAACTGTGAAAACGGATAACCCATTCCGTAAATCAGCCAGTTCATCGGCCGAGTCCGCAACATCGGGCAAAACTGCGGATCAATCCTCGGTCAAATCGACAGACACGCAAACGGCTCAGAAAGAGCCGGCTGCTAAGGATGCCGACGCCAAAGACACCTCAACTTCTTCGGCCGCGAAAGTGACCGGTGAAAAATCGTCCGGCGACACATTGAATGCCGAAACTCTGCGGCTGATCGATGCGGAACTCGCCGATGCGACGGCCCAGGAGCGCTCGTATTGGTACGAGCAGCTCAAACGAGTCGACCCGGCAGTCATCCCGCAAATTCTACAAGCGCGGCGGCTGACGGCCGACCTTGTCGAACATCAACAGCAAGACGGTCGTGCCTCCGCGCGCAAATTCCCTGATAGCATCGAAGACTCAGCGTTGCGGCCGGCGGCGGGAATTGACAACGGCTCCCGGAATTCGGCCGTCACGCATGCCGTCGGATACGAATCGGGTGATTCGCCACGCGGACTGGAGCGTGCCCATTATGAAACCGATGCGACCGCAACCCGCCGGCCCATTCTGCCGGCGGGATATGAGGCGGAATCCACCACGCCACCTGCATTGTTGGCGAACACATCACCAGCGAAATCGTCTTATCCCGTTCAGCGAATCGCTTCGGCCGCGCAGACGGCTCCGGCCAACGAAGCTACTCCGGCCGCTGCGCCCAATCCCTTAACGGCTCGCAACGCGCTCAGCCGATTGCTGCCGACGCCTCGGGCCGCGGCAACATCCACGGCGAACAGTCCGTCGGCCGTGAGTCTGCTGCCACCCACCGATATTGAACAAATTTCCGCGACGCAACCGCAGTTGGAATCGCTGATCTCGCAAGTGGAAGCGGAAGTCGCGCAGATGCAGCCCGGTTCCGGTGAAGACGCCGAAGTTGAGTACATTCAGCGTCATGTTTATCTCCGCCTGCTGTATCTAATGGCTCGCCGGCCCGAGCGGGCGCTCACTGCCATTCCCGGCATCGACCCGGCGGATCAGGAATTCTGGCAACAGATGCTCTGGTCGATGGCGAATTACTTCGATACCGAACACATCGCCTCGGCCAAAGACCGCGCCGGGCAAGCCGTGGCACAATTGAACCTGGCCGCCCAGCGCCTCAAAGAACGGGCCGACCTGGAAATTCGCAATCTGGCGTTCTGTCGTGAGATCGCCTACTACGGCAACTTCACCCGCTTCAACCGGGATGAGTTCCGCCCCGGCGACTCGGCATTGCTGTACGCTGAGATCGACAATTTCAAAAGCGAACTCACCGTCGATGGCCAGTACCGAACGCTGCTGCGTTCGACAATCGAAATCTTAAGCCCGGCTGGCGAAGTTCGCTGGCAAAAGGAATTCCCAGCGACCGAAGATCTGTGCATCAGTTACCGCCGCGATTATTTTCACAACTATCAGTTCAACATCCCCGACCGCCTACCCCTCGGCCCGCATATGTTGAAGCTGACGGTGTTCGACGAACTCAGCGGAAAGATGTTGTCCCAGTCGATCAACTTCGTTGTGCGGTAGTGTCGGCAGGTCATCCTCGTTTCATCGTCCCTGGTGCTGTGCTATTCTGACAGCATGCTCACTTTAGATGCCGCCCGCGAATTGATACTCCGCACGATTGAACGTGCGGCACCAACTGCGGTTCCCTTGGACGACGCGCTGGGGCGGATTGTCGCCGAGGACATCCGCAGCGATGTCGATTCGCCGCCGTTCGACAAATCCCTGATGGACGGATTTGCCGTGCGGGCCTGCGATGTGGCGACCGGCACGGCGGAACTCCGGATTCTCGAACGAATTCTGGCGGGTATGCTGCCGACGATGCCGGTCGGTCCCGGTGAAGCCACGCAGATCATGACCGGCGCGCCGTTGCCGGCCGGTGTCGATGCCGTTGTCCGGATTGAAGACTGTGAATTGGCGGGCGACACGGTGCGCATCTCGGTGGCTGGGTTGCGGCCGGGAACATCCATCATTCGGCAGGGGACAAATCTGAAAGCGGGAGCTGTCGTTCTTGCCGCGGGAACACGGCTTCAACCGGCGCACATCGGGACAGCCGCCGAGATCGGCCGGTCTCACCTGCTGGTTTTCCCGCGTCCCACGGTCGCCGTCCTCGCGACCGGCGATGAACTTGTGCCGATTGATCACACGCCCGGTCCGGGGCAGATTCGCAACTCGAATGAAGCGATGCTCATGGCGCAGATCGCCGCCGCAGGTGGAATGCCTGTGCCACTGGGAATTGCCAGAGATCAGCGTGTGGAGTTGCGGGCGGGCATCGAACGGGGCTTGCTGTGCGATGTGCTGGTTCTCTCTGGCGGCGTATCGGCCGGTGCCGCGGACCTGGTGCCGTCGGAACTCGCCGCGGCCGGTGTGCGGCAGGTCTTTCATAAAGTGGAACTCAAGCCGGGCAAGCCGATCTGGTTCGGCGTTCAAGCGCGAGCCGAGGGCGGTCGGTGTTATGTCTTCGGTTTGCCGGGCAATCCCGTGAGCAGCCTGGTCTGCTTCGAGTTGTTCGTGAAACTGGCGCTCCGCATCCTGCAAGACCGCAGCCCGGCGATTCCCGAGGCGGTCGACGCGCGGCTCACGCACGCGCATCAGCAACCGAATGATCGGCCAACAATGCACCTTGCACAGTTGACGCACACCACCACCGGCCCGGAAGTCTCACTCGTGCCCTGGCATGGATCATCCGACCTTGCGGCGACCATCCACGCCAACGCGATGGCGTTTCTTTCCGGCGAACCACGCGATTATCAACCGGGCGATCTGCTGCCAACAACCCCCTGGCGGGATTAAATCGTTGGTGTTCAGGCTTCAGCCTGTTTTTTTTCCGTGGTGGACGCCCACATCAGCCGCCCAGCATCTCGCGCAGCACCTGCGGCGGCGCGGCATCGTAGCGCAGCGGCTCCATCGAATATGACGCCCGCCCCTGCGAAAGACTCCGGACCTGTGTGGAATAGCCGAACATCTCACCCAGCGGCGCTTCCGCATCGACGACGATCAAATTACCACGCATCTCCGTGTTGACAATGATCGCCCGGCGGGAATTGAGATCGGCGGTAATGTTGCCGAGGAAATCTTCCGGCGTCACCACTTCCAGCTTCATCACCGGTTCGAGCAGCACCGAGCCGGCTTGCTCCAGTGCTTCGTGAATCGCCGCGGCGCAGGCGGCACGTAACGCCACATCGGTTGTTTCCGTCTCACGTGTGCCCACTGCAATTAACGTGAATTTGAGATTCGTGAGTTGGAAGCCCACCGCCGGTCCGCCCGACTTCGATTCATCCTGCAGCGCCTGCAACAGAGTCGCTTCCCATTCCGGCGTGAGCGAACCCGGCTTGAGCTTGTTCTCAATCGTGACCGGAATTTCCGCCTTGAATGGCTCCACACGGACCGTCACCGAGGCATACTGCTGGCTGCCGCCGATTTGCCGCTCGAACACGCTGGTCCGTTCCGCCGACCGGCCGACCGTCTCGCGGTAGGTTACGCGCGGTTTATGAACCTTGATCTTCACGCCGAAGTCGCGCTGCATGCGGTGGCTGATGATCTCCAGATGCAGCTCACCCATGCCGCTGATGATTGTCTGGCCTGTTTCTTCGCTGATTTTCGCTGTGAACGTCGGGTCCTGCTTCGCGAGCAGTTGCAGCGTTTCTTCCAGCTTCTTCCGCTCGGCACTCGTCTCCGGTTCCACGGCCATCGAGATCACAGATTCGGGAAAGCGAATCGATTCCAGGACGATCGGAGCATTCGCGTCGCACAGCGTATCGCCGGTAACGGAATCTTTCGGCCCAACGACTGCGACGATATCGCCCGCGGAAACCTGTTCGACCTTCTCTTTCGAGTCGGCCTGCACTTTCCACAACTGGCCGATCATTTCCTTGGCGTTCGTCCGCGGGTTCAGCACGCGAGCACGCGCTTTCAACTCGCCCGAGTAAACTCGCACGAAGTACATCTCGTTGTGCTGATCGGCGACAATCTTGAAGACCAGCCCGCAGAATGGTTCGCTCGCCGAAGGTGTGCGGATCTCCGTCTTCTCTTTTTTCGGATTCGGATGCTTCCCTTCCACCGGCGGCTGATCCACGGGGCTGGGCAAATATCTCACAACGGCATCGAGAATCGGCTGCACACCAACGTAACTGAGTGCCGCTCCGCACAACAATGGCTGGACTTGGCCCGCGAGGGTCAGCTTACGCAACGCCCGGTGAATTTGCTCTGGCGTTAGATCCCCCTCGGCGGAATAAGCCGCGAGCGTTTCGTTATCCACCAAAGCGACCGCATCGATCAATTTCGACCGCCACTCTTCCGCGGCGTCGACGAATTCCTCGGGGATCGGCTGGATGTCGATCTTCGACCCCTGCGCTGCGGAGTCGAAATACATCGCCTTCCGCTCAATCAGGTCGATGATACCGCGAAAGCCATCCGCGTTGGTTTTTGGACCCGCTCCAATTGGTAATTGGATCGCGAGTGGCTGCGCATGCAGGCGGTTTTCGATCTGGGCGAAGGTGCGCTCAAAACTCGCACCAATTCGGTCCAGCTTGTTGATGAAGCAGATTCGGGGGACTTTGTAGCGATCCGCCTGACGCCAGACAGTTTCGCTTTGGGCTTCGACCCCTTCCACCGCACTGAAGACCACCACGCCACCGTCCAGCACACGGAGGCTGCGTTCGACCTCGGCTGTGAAATCGACATGGCCGGGCGTGTCGATCAGGTTGATATCGCAGTTTTGCCAGCGGCAGGCGACGGCGGCGGAATAGATCGTGATGCCGCGCTGGGCTTCCTCAGGATCGAAATCGGTCACCGTATTGCCGGAGTCGACATCTCCCATGCGGTGGGTTGCACCAGCATAAAAGAGAATCCGCTCGGTGGTCGTGGTTTTGCCGGCATCAATGTGCGCAATGATGCCGATGTTGCGGATATTCTGAATCGCAGGGGACGACATGACAACGGCACCCGGTTTCGAGAGAATTTCACCGGGAGGCGAACTTACCACGCAAAGTGAGCGAAGGCCTTGTTCGCATCCGCCATGCGATGCACGTTATCGCGGGTGGTCATCGCGGTTCCTTCACGACGGTAAGCCGCCATGAATTCCTCGGCGAGCTTGCGATCCATCGGCCGGCCCTTCTTGCCGCGGCAGGCCTGCAGAATCCAACGAACGGCGAGCGTCTGCTGCCGGCGATACTTGACCTGCGTCGGCACCTGATAGTTCGCACCGCCGACGCGGCGTGAACGAACTTCGATGCCGGGCTTGCAGTTCTCGACGGCTTGCTCGAAAACTTCAATCGGGCTTTTGTCGGGCATCTTCTCAGCGATGATGTCGAGGGCCGAATAGAAGACGCTCTGAGCCACACTCTTCTTGCCGTCATGCATCAGGCAATTGATGAACTTCGACGCCAGGATCGACCCGAAACGGGGATCCGGGCGGAGGTGCGAGGCGCTGGCGGTGAACTTGGATGCGGCCATGGAGAATGCTCAACGGTAACAAGAGGCTCGGAACGATTTGGACTATGCGATCACAACGGTTATTTCGGACGCTTGGCACCGTAACGGCTGCGGGCCTGCTTCCGCTTGGCAACGCCGAGGCAATCCAGCACGCCGCGGATGATCTTATAGCGAACGCCGGGAAGATCGCGGACACGACCGCCGCGAACCAGCACAATCGAGTGTTCCTGCAGGTTGTGGCCTTCACCAGGAATGTACGCCGTGATTTCCTTGCCGTTCGACAAGCGAATCCGCGCGATTTTCCGGAGTGCGGAGTTCGGCTTCTTCGGCGTGGTCGTTTTGACGATCAGGCAGACGCCGCGTTTTTGCGGGCATCCTTGCAAAACCGGTGTTTTCGTCCGGTTTGGCTGAACTTTCCGCGGTTTGCGGATCAATTGATTAATCGTGGGCATGGGTCGCTCAATCCAGGTTCGGCAGTTCCATTCGCCGCGTCGGGCAGCCCCGAAAACACGACGAGCCGTGTACTGTAAAGTTTACGGCCGAGAAGTTCAAGTCAAGCATTTCAGGATCACAGACATTCGCTTATTTCAAGTCGGACGAGCCGCCCAAATCCGGTTCATTCAGCATCGTCGCCCGGGCGGCGAGAATCCGGTCACGTTCGGCATAAATCTCAGCCAACGCTTCCGGCTTGATCCGGACTTCCGCGTTTTGATGCAGGTCGAATCCGGTGCCGGCGGGAATCAAGTGGCCCAGAATAACGTTCTCTTTCAGACCGACGAGGTTGTCAATTTTGCCGGCCAAGGCCGCCTCGGTCAGCACCTTCGTCGTTTCCTGGAAGCTCGCTGCCGAGATGAAGCTTTCGCTCTGCACGGCCGCCTTGGTAATTCCCAGCAACTGAGTCGACGCATTCGCCGGTTGCGGCTTGCCGGATTTCGCCGCCTTGCCCCCGGTGGCTTGGATTTCCAAATTGACCTGCTGGAAGGTCTCCGAGGGAACGACATCCCCTTCATGGAATTCCGAATCGCCCGGGTCCACCACGCGGATTGAGGACTGCAACTTCATATTCAGTTTGCGGAACTCGAATTTATCAATCAGAATGCCGGGCAGCATCGTGGTATCGCCGACATCATCAACACGCACTTTGCGGAGCATTTGTGCCACAACGATTTCAATGTGCTTGTCGTCGATCACCACCCGCTGCGAGCGGTACACGTTCTGAATCTCATGCAGCAGATACTGCTGCACGGCTTCCTCGCCGCTGACGCGGAGAATATCGTGCGGCACCAGCGGACCGCGGATGAGCGCGTCGCCCGCGCGGACCGTTTCGTTCGCATGCACCAGCAGATGCTTGCCGTGCGGAATGAGATGCTCGATCTCGGTTCCTTCGGCCCCCTTGACGATGATCACGCGGCGACCGCGTTTCTTCTCGGGAGGCAATTCGACCGTGCCGTCGATCTCGGCGATGATCGCCGGGTCTTTCGGCTTGCGGGCCTCGAACAATTCGGTGACACGCGGCAGACCGCCGGTGATGTCCTGCGTTCCCTGCGATTCGCGGGGGTTCTTGGCCAGGACCGAGCCGGCGGAAATATGGGTGCCTTCCAGCACTTCAATCACAGCCTGTTCAGGCAGGTAATAGAAGTCGAGAATTTTTCCTGCGGCGTCTTCGAGAATAATCTGCGGATGCAGATCACCCTTGTGTTCGATGACCGTCCGCCGGATGTTACCGCTCGCATCGGTGTCCAACCGCATCGACTGTCCGTCGACAAGGTCTTCGTAACGCACCTTGCCGCCGACTTCCGCGAGAATGGGGACCGCATGCGGGTCCCAGTTGCACAGAACCTGGGCGGCTTCGATCAGGTCGTTTTCGGAAACTTGCAACACGGCACCGTTGGGGATCGTGTACTTTTCGAGTTCACGTTCCTTGGCGTCGACGATCGCCACTTCACCGTTACGGCCGAGCACAACGCTCTTGCCTTCCGCGTTCACCACGCTCCGCACACGCACCAGCCGCACATGCCCGGCTTTCTTCGCCCGCAGTTCGTTCTCTTCAATATCGCGTGACGCCGTTCCACCGATATGGAACGTACGCATCGTCAATTGCGTGCCCGGCTCACCGATGGACTGAGCCGCGATGATCCCCACGGCCAACCCTTCCTCGACGAGCGCCCCCGTCGAGAGGTCCATGCCGTAACACAACCGGCACATTCCAAGATCCGCTTCGCAGGTCATCGGGCTGCGGACCTGAATCTTTTCCAGGCCCATCGCTTCGATCTTGCGGGAAATGTCGACGGTAATTAACTCGTTCTCACGGACGATGGATTCGTCGGTGATCGGGTTGACGATATTCGTCCGGCTCACTCGGCCGCGAATGGCATCCGCCAAGCCGACTTCCACTTTCTCACCGCGATACACCACGCCACGGGTAATCCCCTTGGTGGTACCGCAATCCTGCACCGTAATGACCATGTTCTGGCAGATGTCGGCCAGCTTACGGGTGAGGTATCCCGAATCGGCAGTCTTCAGCGCGGTATCCGCCAGTCCCTTACGGGCACCGTGCGTCGAACTGAAATATTCGAGCACCGTCAGGCCTTCGCGGAAGTTAGCCTTGATCGGCGTTTCGATGATTTCGCCGCTCGGCTTCGCCATCAAACCGCGCATGCCAGCGAGCTGACGAATCTGCTCGATACCGCCGCGTGCGCCGGAATCGGCCATCAGGAAGATCGGATTGACATACGCCCCCTGATCGCGGACATCGTGCTTGAATTCTTCCATCATCGCCAGGGTGATCTGCTCACGGGCATGCGTCCAAGTGTCGAGCACCTGATTGTAACGCTCCTGGGCGGTGATGATGCCTTTGTCGTACAGCTTCTGCTGCTTGAGCACTTCACTCTCAGCGGTCGTGATCACCTTTTCCTTATTCGGCGGTGTTCGCAAGTCGCTGGTGGCGAAGGAAAGTCCGCTGCGGGTCGACTCCTTGAAGCCGAATTCCTTCATCCGGTCGAGCAGACGAATCGTCTGGCGACGGCCGAGTTCCAGGTAGCAATCGGAAATCACGTTCGCCAGGTCTTTGCCCTTCATCGTGATGTTGTAGAACGACATCTTCGCGGGCAGGATATCGTTGAACATCACGCGTCCGACGCTAGTCTCGATCAGGCCACCCATGCGGTAGCCTTCGGCTCCTTCGCCCTTCACGCGCTTATCTTTAGGCATGCGCACATGCACGGTGGTGTGCAGCGTGGTCTTGGCATGCAGCAGCGCGGTATGGACCTCCGCCACGGAGGCGAACTTCATCGCATTCCCGGGCCGATCGGGCTTTTTCATCGTCGCGTAGTAGCATCCCATCACGATGTCTTGCGACGGGCTGATAATGGGCGCGCCGTTCGACGGGCTGAAAATGTTGTTGGTCGACATCATCAGCGTGGTCGCTTCGACCTGCGCTTCAATCGACAGCGGCAGATGCACGGCCATCTGGTCGCCGTCGAAGTCGGCGTTAAATCCGCGGCACACCAGCGGATGGATGCGGATCGCATTCCCTTCCACGAGGATCGGCTCGAAGGCCTGGATTCCCATGCGGTGCAGGGTGGGCGCGCGATTCAGCATCACCGGATGATTGGTGATCACTTCTTCGAGAATGTCCCACACTTCTTCATCGCGGCGTTCCAGCATCCGCTTAGCCGACTTGATCGTGTCGGCGTGGCCCAATTCTTTCAACCGCCGAATGATGAACGGCTGATAGAGTTCGAGCGCGATCTTCTTCGGCAACCCGCACTGATGCAAATTCAGGTCCGGACCGACGACGATGACCGAACGAGCGGAGTAATCGACGCGTTTGCCGAGCAGGTTCTCGCGGAACCGGCCCTGCTTGCCCTTGATCATGTCGGTCAGCGACTTGAGCGGGCGGTTTGAAGAACCGAGCACTGGTCGTTTGCAGCGGTTGTTGTCGAACAGCGCGTCGACCGACTGCTGCAACATCCGCTTTTCATTCTTGACGATGACTTCCGGCGCATTAAGATCGACCAGCTTCTTGAGCCGGTTGTTGCGATTGATAATGCGGCGGTAGAGATCGTTCAGATCGCTCGTCGCGAAGTTGCCCGAATCGAGCAGCACCAGCGGCCGCAGATCCGGCGGAATCACCGGTACGCAATCGAGGACCATCCACTCCGGTTCGTTGTGGCTGTCACGCAGACTCTCCGCGACTTTCAGCCGCTTGATGAGATCCTTCTTCTTCTGCTGGCTGGTCGTCTTTTTCAGTTCCTCGCGCAGCTGCACCGACAGTTCGATGAGGTTCAGATTCTGCTTCAACAGCAGTTTCTTCACCGCTTCCGCGCCCATATCGGCGGAAAATGTCCCTTCGCCATACTTGGCCTTCGCCTGGCGGAACTCTTCTTCCGTCAGCATCTGGCAGCGCCGGAGCGGAGTATCCCCCGGATCGGTGACGACATAATCTTGGAAGTAGACCACTTTCTCCAGCGAAGTGGTCTTCATGTTGAGCAGCGCGCCCAACCGGCTTGGCATCGACTTGAAGAACCAGATGTGAACGACCGGCGCGGCCAGTTCAATATGCCCCATCCGCTTGCGGCGCACGCGGCTGTGCGTGACTTTAACGCCGCAGCGATCGCAGATCATCCCCTTGTACTTCATCCCGCGGTACTTACCGCAGGCGCATTCCCAATCCTTTTCCGGCCCGAAAATCCGCTCGCAGAACAGGCCGTCCCGTTCCGGACGGTAAGTCCGGTAGTTAATCGTTTCCGGCTTCTTAACCTCGCCGAACGACCAACTGCGGATATCCTGCGGGCTGGCCAATCCGATCTTGATGGCCGAATATTCGTTGACGCGATCGTAAGTGGTTTCGCCGACACTCACGGAATGCGCTCCTTAAACAAAAGGTGAACTGGAACTTTGCCGAAGAGTTCGCCGGGTAGCCGACGAACCCGACCGGTGCAACACGTGCCCGGTCAGACGGGAGCCTTTTCCAGTTGGATGTTCAGACACAAGCCGCGGATTTCGTTGGTGAGGACTTCAAAGCTGGCGGGCGTGCCGGCTTCAAGCGTGTTCTCGCCCTTGACCATCGACTCGTAAATCTTCGTGCGGCCTTCCACATCGTCGCTCTTCACGGTCAGCAATTCCTGCAGAATGTAAGCGGCACCGTAAGCTTCCAGCGCCCACACTTCCATTTCCCCGAACCGCTGGCCGCCGAACCGCGCCTTGCCGCCCAGCGGTTGCTGCGTGATCAGCGAGTATGGCCCGGTCGCCCGTGCATGCACCTTGTCTTCGACGAGGTGATGCAGTTTCAACATGTAGAGGTAGCCGACAGTCGTCTTCTGCTCGAACGGATCACCTGTGCGGCCGTCGTGCAACTGGGCCTTGCCATCGACCGGCAGACCGGCTTCTTTGAGATAATCGCGGATGACATCTTCCGACGGACCATCGAACACCGGGCACCGGGCACGGAAGCCGAGCTTGCCGGCCGCCCAACCCAGGTGGGTTTCGAGAATCTGACCGACGTTCATGCGGCTCGGCACGCCCAGCGGATTCAGGATGATGTCGATCGGCGTTCCATCGGCGAGGAACGGCATGTCCTCGATCGGCAGAATTTTGGAGATCACACCCTTGTTACCGTGCCGGCCGGCCATCTTATCACCGACGGAAATCTGACGCCGCGATGCGACGTAGACCTTCACCATCTGCAACACGCCGCTCGGCAGTTCATCGCCGCGCTTCATCGAATTCAGCTTGCGGTCCCGTTCATCGATTGTCTCTTCGACCGGTGCCCAAGTGTCCTTGATGATCTTCTTGCAGTCGGCTTTCTTCTGCGGACTGCGAATCTCGAGCGACTCGAACTTGTCGTGGAACGTCTCCGCATAAGTCGCGACGAACTTGTCGTCGGTGATGGCACGAATTTCACGGCCGTCGTCGTCACTTAGGTGGCGATCCAGCGTCTTTTCAAACTCTTTGAGAAAGACGCGGAAGGCTTCGGCGACCAAGGCGTTGCCGGCTTCTTCGGCCTTCTTCAAATCGGCTTCAAACTTCTTCCGTTCCGGCTCCGACAGACTCATCCGGCGAGAGAATTTCTCGGTGTGAATCACGATGCCTTCGACGCCCGAGGGGACTTCCAGGGATTCGTTCTTCACATCTTCACCGGCACGACCGAAGATCGCGTGGAGCAGTTTTTCTTCAGGTGTCAGTTCAGTCTTCGCTTTGGGGGAGACCTTGCCTACCAGAATATCGCCCGGTTCAACGCGCGTGCCGATCTGCACCACACCATCGTCACCCAGGTGCCTTAACGCCTTTTCACTAACGTTGGGAATGTCGCGGGTGAACTCTTCGCGGCCGAGCTTGGTTTCGCGAACTTCGACATCGAACTCGTCGATGTGAATCGACGTGTAAACATCTTCCTTCACCAAACGCTCGGACAGAATGATCGCGTCTTCAAAGTTGAAGCCTTCCCACGACATGAACGCCACCAGCACGTTCCGGCCCAAGGCCAACTCACCGAGTTGCGTGGCGGCACTGTCGCACAGGATTTCGCCTTTGCGAACCTTCTGGCCGACACGCACCAACGGCTTCTGATTCAGACAGGTGCGCTCATTCAGCCCCGTGTACTTTCGCATCGGGTATTTCTTGCCGTCGATGTCGATGACATCGGCGTCGACGTAAACCACCTTACCAGCCTTTTCGGCGCGGACCACCATGCCCGAACTTTCGGCGACGGCGACTTCCAGGCCGGTACCGACCAGCGGCATCTCGGTGATCAGGAGCGGCACCGCTTGCCGCTGCATGTTGGAACCCATCAGTGCGCGGTTCGCATCGTCGTGCTCAAGGAACGGAATCAAACCTGCGGACACGCCCACCATCTGGCAGGGGGCCACGTCGATGAAATTCACATCTGCGGCGTCGATCCACACCACGTCGTTGCGGAACCGGGCCATCACCCGATCCTCGGCCATCTTGCCGTTCTTCACAGGCGTATCGGCCGGGGCGATCAACACCTGCGATTCTTCATCGGCACGCAGCCAGGCGATCTCGTCCGTGACTTTCGTGTTCACGACCTTGCGGTACGGCGTGATCAGAAAGCCATAATCGTCGACTTTCGCAAAAATGCTCAAGCTGGAAATGAGGCCGATGTTCGTACCTTCAGGCGTTTCAATCGGACAGATGCGGCCATAGTGCGAAATATGCACGTCGCGCACCTCGAAGCCGGCACGCTTGCGATTCAAACCGCCAGGGCCCAGCGCACTGAGTCGCCGCTCGTGGGTCAGCGTGGCAAGCGGATTCGTCTGATCCACGACCTGTGAAAGTTCACCACGTCCGAAGAAGTACTCGATCGCCGCCGAGACGCTTTTCGGATTGATCAGCGTGCGCGGGGACATCTCCTCGACGTCTTTCAGGCTCATGCGCTCCTGCACAGTGCGGCGGAGCTTTAAGAAGCCCTTGCGGATTTCGTCAGACGCGAGTTCGTCGATCGTGCGTAAACGCCGATTGCCGAGGTTGTCGATATCATCCACATGGGCCATCGCATCGCCGCTGCGAAGCTGGACCATATAGCGGATCGAGTTGACGATGTCGTCCGGTTTCAGCGTCATTTCGCTGTCCGGAACATCCTGATTGAACTTCCGATTGATGCGGAAGCGGCCGACACGCCCCAGGCGATACCGATTGACATCAAAGAATTTCTCCTTGAACAGGTCCATCGCCTTTTCGAGCTGCGGCGGATTGCCGGGACGCAGCCGCTGATAAATTCTGAGCAACGCGTCTTCGTGCGTCGCGGTCGGATCGTCGAGAATACTATCCAACGTGAGCAAGTCATCGCATTTTTCAATCACCTCAGCGGTCTTCAAAGACGACTGACGGATTTCTTCCGCCAACGGCTTGGTGATGGCTTGGCCAGCCTCGGCGATAATCTCGCCGCACCGTTCGTGGCCCGCAGGGTAGACGATGTCAGCGGCGGCCCGCTTTCCGGTCAACTGGTCGATCGCATCGTCTTTGTTGCACTTGATCGACAGCGTTTTGTAGAACAGCTTAATCAAAGCGGGCGTGCTGCCGAACTCGGGTGCCATGGCCCGCAAGAATGTCATCACGGAGAACTTGCCGCTCTGGTCGATCCGCACGCCAAGCGTTTCACGCTTCGTGATGCCAACTTCAATCCAACTCCCGCGCTCGGGAATCACGCGGCAGGAAAACTGCTTGCGTTCACCCGGCTCAGCGGCTTGCACGAAATCGACACCCGGCGAGCGGTGCAACTGGCTGACGACAACGCGTTCGGCCCCATTGATGATGAATTCGCCGCCGCCCAGCATAATGGGCATATCGCCGAGGTAGACTTCTTCCTCAAGCGGTTGCTCCTTGATCAGCCGCAGCCAAATGCGGAAAGGCCGACCATAAGTGAGCCGCAGTTGTCGGCATTCCAGCGGCGTATAGCGTGGCTTGCCCAGTTCGTACTTGACGTACTCGAGGCGATACTTGCCGTCGTAACTGTCGATCGGGAAGATTTCGCGAAGGATCGCTTCGAGGCCCTCGTCCTTTCGATCCTTGGCATCTCGCTCGAGCTGCTGGAACTTATGGTAAGCGTCCGTCTGAATCCTTGTCAGATCGGTAATCTCAAACTCGCCCTGAATCGTTCCGAAACTGCGCACTTCCTGAACGGGAATGGTGCGGACGGAAGAAATGGCCATACGCGTGACTTCCTTCGCGAACTCAAGAATTTAGACGAACGAACGTCGACCAATCAACGACCGACTCGAACGTATGCCTGCCCTGCCGAGGTGCGGTAACACCGCATGTCGCCGAACAGAAGATAAGGTCAGTTCGCATACTCGTCGAGATCGACCGCAGAAATGTCTGCGGTAAAACAACGCCAGCGTGCTGAAACGGATAATTCACTCGTTTCAGTCTGGCTGATGACGAATACGTAAGACCCTCACGGCCAAAACCCTATGGTTGACCGCACCCCCCATTCGACTCGCATACTGCGTAATCGCCAAACATCCCGCGCGACATCCATGCCCAGATTCTTCCAAATGGTGTTAGTAGCCTGACGAGATCGGCACGCATCGTGCGCGCCAAAACTGTCAAAACTACGCATTACCATGTCGGAAGTCAAACGACTGCCGGGATTTTTCCATCCCGGCAGTTCGGAAGCGGAGTCGGGTTACTTGATTTCGACTTTCGCGCCCGCACCTTCCAGCTCGGCCTTGAGCTTGTCGGCATCTTCCTTGGAAAGCCCTGTCTTCACCGCCTTGGGGGCCGCTTCGACAAGATCCTTGGCTTCTTTCAAGCCGAGGCCTGTGGCAGCGCGCACAACTTTGATCACGCCGATCTTGTTGTCGCCGAACGACGACATGAAAACGTCGAACTCGGTCTTCTCTTCCACGGCGGGAGCAGCCGCGCCGCCTCCCGGAGCCGCCATCATGACCGCGCCGCCAGCGGCCGGTTCGATGCCGTGGGCTTCCTTGAGGTAGTCCACCAAGGCCTTGGCCTGGAGGAGTGTCAAACCGGCGATCTTGTCGCCCATTTCTTTCGTCGAGGCGTCGACTGCAACTTCCGACATGATACTTCGTCCCTTTCAGCTCACTGACAAAAATGTACGTTGGCAAAACTCTGCGATGACTCGACCGACAGTTCGCGCCTCGCGACCGTCAGAACATTCGACCTGCGGTGACCACGCGGACCCCGCAAGATTGACATGAGAAATTTATGCGGCCGGAGCGTCCGCTTCTTCCTTATCACTTATCGTTTTCAAGCAACTGGCGACCTTGCTTCCCGGACCCAGCAGGGCCGCGGCCAAGTTCGAACCCGGACTGAGAATTTGAGCCGCTAATTGTCCCAAGAGTTCTTTGCGGCCAGGACTCTTGCTAAGAGTCTCGACATCCTTCGACGACAGCGACGTTTCACCAATCGCTCCGCCACTGATCTGGATGTCTTTATACTTCTTGGCCCATTCGGTGATTTCGCGGGACAACGCAACGATGTCCTCGCCGCCGAAGAACAGCGTCGACGGGCCTTTTAGTGCCGGGCCTAGCCCACCCAGGCCAATATCAGAAAATGCTTTTCGCGCCACCGCGTTTTTGACGCCGAGCGCGTGAATCTTCTTCTTGGCCAATGCCAAACGCAACTTGTTGCTGTTGACGCCATCCAGCTTGGACATATCGACAACGAGCACCTCGCGACAGTCGCCCACCGACTGCCGCAGCTCGTTCATCATCATGCTCTTGACAATTTTACTCATGATCTCCGCTCTTTACCAAGGCAGGCTAATACAGTGTTCCAACCAGACTAGACCGCCACACTGATGCCCGGGGTCATTGTCGCGCCCAAAGAAATGTTCCGCACATAATGGCCCTTGGACGTGGCCGGCTTCAGCGAGCGAATGAACTTCAGCATCGCCTCGGTGTTCTCCAGCAGCTTCGCTTCACCGAACGAAAGCTTGCCCACGACGCAATGGACGTTGCCGCCGGCATCCACGCGGAACTCAACTTTACCCGCCTTGTATTCTTTCACCGCACTGGCGACATCTTGAGTCACTGTGCCGGCGCGGGGCGATGGCATCAAACCGCGCGGACCTAGCACTCGGCCCAGGGGGCCGACGATGCCCATCATGTCCGGCGTGGCGATCGCCACATCGAAGTCGGTCCAGCCTCCCTTGACCTTATCAGCCAAATCTTTGCCGCCGACGATATCAGCCCCAGCCGCCTGAGCGATACCGACATTGTCGCCCTGGCAAAAGACCAGCACGCGTTTGGTTTTCCCAGTGCCGTGCGGAAGAACCAGCGAACCACGCACGATCTGGTCCGCCTGCTTGGGATCGACGCCGAGCCGGACCGCGAGCATCACTGTTTGATCGAACTTGCAGGGTTTGATTTTCGCCGGGAGAGACGTTTCGAGACTCTTGAGCAGCTTAACCGCCGCCGCCAAGTCGACCGAACCGACCCCTTCCACGATTTCCCGCTGTGCTTTTACGCGTTTTGATACATGAGGCATGACTAAAAACCCGTTGAGTAACCTGCCAGATCCGCCCGAACAGCCCCGACGACTAGTCCACGACTTCAATACCCATGCTGCGCGCCGTGCCCGCGATGATGCGAGAGGCGGATTCCATGTCGGTGGCGTTCAAATCTTCCATCTTGACTTTCGCAATTTCCACCAGCTGCGACTTCGTGACGCGACCAACCTTCTGAGCCTTCGCGTTCTGCGAACCCTTGGCCAACTGAGCCGCCTGCTTGAGCAGAACAGACGCGGGCGGGCTTTTGAGAATGAAGCTGAAGCTGCGATCTTCAAAAATCGTGATCACGACCGGCACAATCATGCCGTTCAAATCACGCGTCTTCTCATTAAACTGCGAGACGAACTGGCCGAGGTTGATCCCGTGCGGGCCAAGTGCGGTACCGACCGGGGGTGCTGGAGTCGCCTTGCCGCCGGCAATCTGCACCTTGACCTGTGCCTTGATTTTCGCTTCTTTTTTCGCCATGACCCATCAATCCGAGTGATGAACGCTGAACATTGCAGCCTGATTGAAGCCCACAGGCCACTCAGTGGCCAGACCTCACAGACGTGATGATTCAACAATCCGTATTTGTTTAGACGCGCTCTGCCTGCCAGTGTTCGAGATCGACGGGTGTTGGCCGACCGAAGATCTGGATCAGGACTGTGATTTTCCCGTTGGCTTCGTCAATTGATTCGACGGAACCCTCGAAACTCTCGAAGGCTCCTTCCTTGATCTTCACCGCATTACCGATTTCAAAGGGTATCTTGGCCTTAATGACTTCTTCCGGCATGCTGGCCTTCGCCGCGGCACCGAGCATGCGTTGAATCTCGTGGTCTTCCATCGGGATTGGCTTGCCGGCGGATCCGGTGAAATCACCGACGCCGCTGGTTGTCCGCACGAGATACCACGTCTCTTCATTCAATTCCATCAGAATCATCAAGTAGCCGGGATACAGCTTTTGCTCGGTGATTCGTTTTTTACCACCTTTTGTCTCCGCCACTTTTTCTGTGGGGATGAAAATCTTATCGAAGTAGTCGTCTAAACCTTCTTGGCGAATGCGGCGCTCCAGCGACTCGCGAATCGTTCGCTCGCGATTGCTCTGCACTTTCAGAACGTACCAGCGCTTCCCCCCGGGTAATTCGGGAACGCCGTTGACGCCCTTGCCGCTTTCGTCCATGACACACCCTTCACGCGCAACGCTCGAACCGGGATGGCTGGCCTGTGTGAACATTTGAATCCCTGAGTCCGCCGTCGCAGCGGGAACGGGACATCATGCCGTCAAGGCGAGCGATTTGCAAGGACACCGCCGCGAATTTCTTCTCGCGAACGTCGTCCGACATGCGGACTCAGAACTGGAGAATGCCCAACAGACGCAGGACCTGCAACCAGATGTTGTCGTAGAGAAACAAGACCACACCCAGCGTGAGCATCGTCACCAAGACCACGGCCGTCGCTCGCTTCAATTCATCGGTACTGGCCCACGAGACCTTCGTCATTTCGCCTTCCACATCAATCAGGAAGTCGGCGAATGGCGGATAATTCACCAGGCGATAAGCGGCCCAGGATCCAATCACGGCGACCGCGACAGGCACACCGTATTGCAGCCACGGCTTCTCACCATTGAGCAAGTGGACAGACATGGTCCACGCCGTCAGCAGTACAGCCGTCAGCACGGCACCCGCCGTCAACTGGCGAACGAGCCGCCCTTGCGTGCGTTTGTACAAACCGACCTGCATTAAGGCCATCCAGAACGACGCCGCGCGATCTGCTTTCGACATACGACTCTCGTGTGTTGGTATCCGCGACTATTCGCACATTCCGGTCGCCGATTCAAAATCGCCGACGAGCACGGGCGGAGGGACTTGAACCCCCAACCTACGGATTTGGAATCCGTTGCTCTGCCAATTGAGCTACGCCCGTAAGTGGGGTTGGCGGGTTGTACATGGCGAGTTTGGAAGTGAGAATTTCCGCCCCACGCCCTGCAACCCACAACCTACTTCTTCCGTGATTCTTTATGAATCGTGTGCTTCCGCAATTTCTTGCAATACTTCTTGAGTTCCAGCCGTTCCGTGCCGCGGGTCTCTTTATTCACCCGGTAATTCCGCAGGCCGGTTTCGGTGCATTCCAACCAGACATATTCACGAGCCATGATCACTCCGCTCAAGTCAAAACACCCCCGCCTTCTTAAGAAGGCGGGGGCGAGTTCGTCAGGCTGACACTTCGTAGAGAGCAAATTCCAAGAGCGACTTAAGGCTCGCTCCACGCCGTCGAAGGCGACGGCGACTTGAAAACGATACACAAAAACTATTGCAGAATCTTCGTCACGACGCCCGAACCGACCGTCTTACCACCTTCGCGAATCGCGAACCGGACATTGTCGACCATCGCGATCGGTTTGCCGAGCGTCACTTCCAGCCGGACGTTGTCGCCAGGCATGCACATTTCCGCGCCATCCAGCAACTTGGAGTCGCCGGTCACGTCGGTCGTTCGGAAGTAGAATTGAGGCTTGTAGCCGGAGAAGAACGGCGTGTGACGGCCCCCTTCTTCCTTGCTCAAGACATAGACGTTGCATTCGAACTTCGTGTGCGGGCTGATCGAGCCGGGCTTGGCCAGCACCTGACCGCGCGTCACGTTGTCCTTGTCGATACCGCGAAGGAGAATGCCGACATTGTCGCCAGCCTGGCCTTCGTCGAGCAGCTTGTTGAACATTTCAATACCGGTGCAGACCGTGTCTTGCGTATCCGTCAGACCGATGACCTGAACCTTTTCGTTGACCTTGACGACACCCTGCTCGATACGGCCAGTCACGACCGTACCGCGGCCGGAGATCGAGAAAACGTCTTCGATGGCCATCATGAACGGCTTATCGCGGACGCGTTCCGGTTCCGGAATGTCCTTATCGAGCGCGTCCATCAAGTCGCCGATGCACTTGTTGAACTTCGGATCTTTCGGGTTGTCGAGTGCGCCCTTGGCGTTGCCGCGCACGATCGCCACCGTGTCTCCGGGGTAATCGTACTTGTTGAGCAAGTCGCGAATTTCCATTTCGACGAGTTCGAGCAACTCTTCGTCGTCGACGAGATCACACTTATTGAGGAAGACGACCAGCGCCGGCACGTTCACCTGGCGGGCGAGCAGGATGTGTTCGCGCGTCTGGGGCATTGGGCCGTCGGCGGCCGACACCACGAGAATCGCACCGTCCATCTGGGCGGCACCGGTGATCATGTTCTTGATATAGTCGGCGTGGCCCGGGCAATCGATGTGGGCGTAGTGACGACCGGCGGTTTCGTATTCCACGTGCGAAACCGCGATGGTAACGGTCTTGGTTTCGTCGCGAACCGTACCGCCCTTGGCGATATCGGCATAGCTCTTCATCTTCGCCAGACCTTTTTCGGTCTGGACGGCGAGGATGGCGGCTGTGGTGGTGGTCTTGCCGTGGTCGATGTGGCCGATGGTGCCGACGTTCACGTGCGGTTTCGTCCGCACAAATGTTTCCTTCGCCATTGTTGCTCCTAAGCCTCTACTGACAAAACCTGATTTTCACAGAAGCGGCCCATCCGGATGGCGACACGCTCCGACTCACTCCGGTCTCCGCCGACCGAAGATCATACACACTGTTTCCAAAAACCGAAACGAGAACAAGCTACTGGTGGGATTCGAACCCACGACCTCGTCCTTACCAAGGACGCACTCTACCAACTGAGCTACAGCAGCGCGAGGCCTCGCTTTTTCCGATCACCGACATTCCGTTCGCGGTTCTTTGAGATCATGTCAGCCGATGGTTGACATTCACGCTGACGATGAGATTGGAATTCAATAGCCTATACGCCAAGCCGCTTTTTTTCAACTCGACCCGCTCCGCGATCCGTCCGAGGGCCTTACGACCCCGAGAGCGGGTGAAGGGAATCGAACCCTCACCACCAGCTTGGAAGGCTGGAGCTCTACCATTGAGCTACACCCGCGGGAGGGCTGAGGGCTAAGGGCTGAGAGTTAAGGGCCGGACAAAAACCTGCTCGGCACTTAACTCTTAACTCTTAACCCTCAGCCTTCGATTGGTGGGAACAGGATTCGAACCTGTGAAGGCATAAGCCGCCAGATTTACAGTCTGGCCCCTTTGGCCGCTCGGGAATCCCACCGCATACTGTTGAGAGCCAGGAGACGAGAGCCAGAATCTCACTCGTTGGCTGGCTCTCGTCTCTTGAACCTCGACTTGACTTGAGCTAGCGGAGGGATTCGAACCCACAACCCCCGGTTTACAAAACCGGAGCTCTGCCGTTGAGCTACGCTAGCCGAATTGACGCACCCCGACCGCAAGCGGCACACTATAACAGCCCGCCACCGCCGTGCAAGTGCCAAACCTTATCGCCATCATGAATTCCGTTGCAAGACCGATTCCATCGTTTTTCAACGAACTGTCGAATCCACCCTCATCGCTGCTGATTGACCCCGACCACATCCAGCAGGTTCACTGGTGTTTTGGAACAATATGTTGATCGCAAATCATCAGGGCCGCGACACCACAAATGCACAAGCCCCGACCTTAAGGCGGGGCTTGTGTGGTGAAAAACAAGGCATCAATCATTAGACGCCCGGAATCTCTAAGTTCTCTTCCTGGGCGATCTTACGCATTTTCTTCAAAGCGCGAGCCTCCAACTGGCGAATACGCTCCTTCGTGACGCCGAACCGATGGCCCACCTGCTCCAAGGTCAGCGGGCCGGTCCCTTCACTGAGGCCATAACGATGGACGATGATGTCCTTCTCGCGCGGCTCCAGGTGCTCCAGGATCCCCATGATCACCGCATGTTGACGGTGATTCGTGACTTCATCGTTGAAATGCTCCAGCCGCTTATCAGAGGAATTTTGGAAAATCTCCTCGTTTCCGGTTCGGAAGCGATCCATCTGATTGTGCTCGGCCGGAATTGACCGGGCGAAGTTCTTCATCACGGCCCAACTGGCGTAGGTCGAGAATTTGAAGCCCTTCGTGTAATCGAACTTCTCAATCGCCCGGATCAGCGACATATTGCCGTCGCTCACCATCTCGAAGAAGCTGGTATTCGGCTTCAAATGGCGCTTCGCGATCGAAACCACCAGCCGCAGGTTGCTGCGGATCAGGAAGTTCTTGATCTCGCTCGACTGATCGAGCAGCTGCTCCAGGCGGTCCATGTCTTTGGCGCGCGGCCGCAACGGATCGATGGTTTTCTGCAACTCGGCCGCCTTGAAGCGCAGATAATTCATTTTGCGGAAATAGTACGCCTCGTCTTCCCGCGTGAGCAGCGGAATCGAGTACAAGGTCGCCAGGTACGGCGGCAAGCCGGGCGGAATCTTCGTGGACGAGGAATGCTTCGATTCCGGTGCCGCGGCGGCGAGAATCTTCGCATCGGCGTTGGGTCGCTGAAACTCTTCGCTGAGCATGAAGTCGATTTTCTGCTCGGTGAGCAGTTGCGCACGGACCTCATTCACCAGACGATAAACGCTCGCCTTGGTGCGCTTCCACGTTTCCGACAAGGATTCGACGGCTTCACCGCGGCGAAACGCCTTGTAGATTTCTTTCTTCTGATCCATATTCAGCGGGTCGGTCGAATTGGGGAACACGGCCACCTCCGGGTGTTCGCGGTCAAAGTTCTTCAGTGTGTAACGCACCGTCTCGGGGGAGCGTCCGAATTTCCGCGCCAGCCGTCGGCTGATATCCGTGGGGCAGCCGCCGGCTCGGGCCAGCCGCCTGGCTCGCCGAATCATCGTCTCTCGTTCGGCATCGGTCAGCTGGCTGAACGATGTCCCACGCTCCACCGTCTCCGGGTGCGACTTCACAAATCGCTCCACCGACGACTGCAGGAACGCCAGGCGTGATTTGTCGCCGATCTTGAACCGACGACTCACCAGCCCCTTATCACGCCACCGGTTGACGGTCTTCTCAGAGACTTTGTATTTGCGGCTGACATCGGCCACTGTCCAGATTTCCTCGCCAACAGACTCCGCCGGAATCTCGACCGACTCGGAAAGGTCTTCCACGAAACAGCGCAGGTCGTGAACCGCTTCCTCGCCGGTCACCACCATGTCGGGCATGGCTTCCGAACGGTACGACGTGATCTTTTCACACAACTCCGGATAGCCGTAAGACTTGCGTGGGTCGAGTTGGGAAAGCAATTGCTCGGCCCGGTCTACCTGCTTGATCCGTACATCACGCGGGGCGAACCGGATCTGCTGATCTCGCAACAGTTTGAGTGCGGGGTTTCGATAGCGATTCATGATGCGACTCCTTCCCGTCGGACCTCAGCCGGCGTCTTCCTGATGATGGTTCTCAGATGCATAACGCTGCAAACGTGATGCCGGATCAAAAACCAACCGTCTGATTCGTCTCACCTTTCAAAATCTTGAGGAGAATCGACCGATTGATCTCATTTTCCCTGAAAGACTTTCGCTGCTTTGGCCCGCAAATATGTCTGGCCGTCGACTTCACTTTTCACGAGACGACGCTAGCACCTCACTTACGTCTCTTTTAGACAGATTTTGGGATGAAAAGTTCACCCGAACCGGACATTTTTGCCGATCTGCGGTGATTACCCCATGTCAAGCGTTGGAATTTCAGACTTGGCCGGTCTGAGGCATTCATTTCCGGCATTCTGACGAAAATTTCATCAACGCCACCATGCGGATCAGAGTGCATGCTGCGCGACTGTAATTGCTACAAGTCGGCCCAGAGTGGAGCAGAATTGACCAGCATTTCGCCAAATTGATTCCTGGCGAGTCAATGCGGTGACACTGCGAGCAATCCAGGAACTGCACAATGCGCTGGTCGCGCCGGTTCAAACGACAAAACGCCTGTGGCTGATGCCAATTTCATCGCAGGTGCGAGTGGTTCCCGCAATCGTGTCACTCCACGACGGCGTTGATCTCGATCTGCGTCGCGCCGGGGACTTTGCCCGGAAGTGCCACTTTGGCATAACTGGAGATGGCGACGATCAGCAGTCCCAAGACCACAATGATGCCGGTCCATCGTGCGGCGTTCTTCCGCATGGCGATGGCCAGTGATGAGCGTCCCACCATGGCCGAGGCGATGAAGAAGATCGCGAATGCGAGCAGAATCTTGGTGCCAATGAGGGAATGATACAGCGGTTGGCCCTTGTGCCCCGGCATCGCTCGGACGAAGTTGTAAAAGCCGGTCAACAGCAGCAGCGTGATGCCGAGATGGACGAACCGCTTCCAGCGGCCGAGCACGCCGGCCCGCAGCTTGTCGTGCTCCGCGTCCGGCAATTCCGCTGCGGCAGGGATCAGGACAAAGCGGGAGAAGATCGCACCGCCGAGTAGCGCGATCGCGGTGGTGACATGCAGCCAGCGAGAAATGAAATCGATCCACATCTGGTCCATGTCGCGTCCTTCAGCTCGTCTGACTGTGTCGGAAATTGATGCTTGAGAGCCGCATTGTAGTCGGCAATCACCATTTCAACCAGCCGCGCGAATCTTTGTGGCGGAGTGGAGTTTTTGTAACTGTTGAGTCGGAATGAGCCATAATGTAGAGCACTTGCTCCGCAAGTGCAAAAAAGGCACTTGCGGAGCAAGTGCTCTACATTCTTCAGCAAGACCCCGGTGGTTTCGGGACCGCAGTGTTTGTTCGAGACGGCAGTGATGGTGATGGAACGTGGAAAGCAGTTTCAATCATGTCTAACCAGCGGAAATCTCAGCGATGGCTTGGGCTGCTGCACTGCGCGGCGGGGCTGGCATTGATCAGCACCGGCACTGCCTTCGCGGCGGAACCAGTCGCGAATACCGAGCAGATTCACGCTGCGATCACTCGATCGCTAACCCTGCTCGAACGGGGAGCGAAAACATCCCGAGCCGCGCGGAGTGAATGTTTCACCTGTCATAATCAGGGACTGCCGATCATGGCTCTGACCACGGCCCGCCGAAAAGGCTTCCTGATTGACGAGGCCGAGCTGAAAGCGGAACTGCAATTCACGGCCGATTTTCTCGCGAAGAACCGTGAGGGCTATCAACAAGGGCGCGGACAAGCGGGCAAGACGTTCATGGCCGGCTACGCGCTGTGGGCCTTGCAATACGGCGACTGGAAACCGGATGAAACCACGGCCGCCGTCGCGGAGTTTTTTCTCCAGTTTCAAAGCGACCAATCGCATTGGAGCGCCCACACAAATCGACCGCCTAGCGAAGCCAGCGATTTCACGGCGAATTTTCTCGGGCTAGTGTCCCTCCAGTCGTTCAGCACGCCCGATCAGCAGGAACGCGTCACCACGCGAACCGCCCAAGTCCGGGAGTGGCTGCGAATCACGAAACCCGTTGACACCGAAGACCGCGTCTTTCGCTTGTGGGGCCTACGACTGGCAGCGGCGGACGAGGCGGAGATTCAAGCCGCCGCCACCGAGTTGCGCGCCAGTCAGCATGCCGATGGCGGCTGGTCTCAGACTGAAATGCTGGAGAGTGATGCTTATGCCACCGGCACAGCGCTGGTCGCATTGCATCGCGCCGGGAACTTGCCGACCGACGCGGATTCCTATCGCCGCGGGGTGGATTGGCTGCTCCAGGCGCAGCGCGACGATGGCTCGTGGCATGTCGTCAGTCGCAGCGAACCGTTTCAAGACTATTACGAATCGGGCTATCCCCACGGCGATGATCAGTTCATCTCGATCACGGCCGGCGGCTGGGCGACGCTCGCCCTGTTGGCCATGATGCCGGATGTCAACGTCCCCTGAGAATCCTGCGGCATCAAGACAGCAAACGTAGTAACTTTGCCGATAACGCCCCGCAGCATCAGGAAAAAACGACGCCAGTGCCAGGTTTTCGCCCCATTGGACCGCTCGCTTAGATCAAACTTGTCTCGCGCAGGGAACCAAAACAATATCAGGTAGAAAGTCATTCCATGTCCGTCGAGACTGCAACCGGGAACTGGTGGAACGCGTCTCTAGCCGAGGTCGGCGTGCAGGCGATGGATCGGACACTGTCCGCCCATGCCGGTTGGGACGAAATCCTTCGCTCCGGCCGCGAGGAACTGGAGGCCGCGATGGACGTCTCCGGGATGCAAGTCGACGCAACCCGCCGTGTTTTGGATCTGGGTTGCGGCGTGGGCCGGGTCGCCGCCGCGTTGGCGGATCGCTGCGGAGAAGTCGTGGGAGTGGATATTTCTCCCTCCTTGATTGAGACCGCGAAATCGTTTCACACTCAGCCGAATTTGCGTTTCGAGCATACGACCGGCTCGCCGCTGCAACCTGATGCGCACGAGATTTACGACACGGTGTTCGCCAACGAAGTTTTCTACTATCTCCCGCTGCCCATGCTGGCCGACTATGCCCGCGATGCGTTTCGCCTGCTGCACGCCGGCGGCGAATATGTGTTTCAATTGAACATGGACCCCATTGGCTGGAAGACCCGGCTCAGCTGGCGTCTGCGGACGATCATGTACACTTGCGGGATCAAGAAATGGCGTGGCTGGTCCAACAGTCCGGGGTTCACGCGCTATTTCCATTCGGTGGAATCCATCCGAGCCATGCTGGAATCCGCCGGGTTTCAGCTCGAACGGGTCAACACGGGGCTTTCCCGTCGCCAGACATGGTTTGTGGCGCGCAAACCGCACCCAGTCAGCGAACATTAGGCTTTCGGTGTTGCACAGCACCAGTGTCGGATCAGGCGATCATAGAGATTAACCCCGGCGTGCAACTGCTCGAGCGCGATCCACTCATCGTCCGTGTGAGCCTGGGCGATATCGCCGGGGCCAATCACGACCAGATGTCGCATCTCGCCGAACGAACTGCCGTCCGTGCCGAAACCAACCGAGCGGGGTGTGTCGCGGCCGGCCAGTCGTAAGACATCCTGAATGAAGTCCGACTGGGGATCGGTGCGCAAGGCGGGTTCGTTCCAGGTGAGAGTGAACTCCAGCCCCTGCGCGGCCGCGGCGTTGCGGATGCGATCCAGTAGTTGAGCGACCGGTTGACCCGGCATGGGGCGAAACGCGAGTCGGCAAACGGTTTCGGGGGGCGTGATATTCAGCGCCGGCGCGTGATCGGTGACGCACAGGTTCAGCCGGACATCGGGCGGGTCGAATTCCGGGTCGATCCAGGCCGGATCGGTTTCAAGCTCACAGTGAATTCGCTCCATTTCCGCAAGAAAGGGGATCATCGCCCAGTTGGCGTTCAAGCCTTCCCGCGTGCTGGAATGGGCCGCGCGGCCGCGTGAAATCACCTGGGCGCTGCATGCCCCTTTATGGGCATAAACCACTTCCAATCGCGTTGGCTCGCCGATGATCCCGACGGTTTGATCGCGCACCATTTCCCGATAGAGCGCGCTGCGAGCGACGACGTCCTTCGCGCCCAGAAAGCCGATCTCTTCATCGGCCGTGCAGACGAAATAGAGCGGGGCCGAGAGTTGCTCGGTGGGAATGCGTGCGGCCGAGGCGAGGAATGCCGCGACCGACCCTTTCATGTCGCAACTGCCGCGTCCATACAACCGGCCGTCACGGACTGCCGGTTCAAACGGCCCGCTGTGCGAATGGCTCCACGAGTCCACGGTGACGACGTCGTTGTGCCCGAAATACGCCAGCCCCCCGCGTCCCGGCCCTTTCTTGCCGACGAGATTCACCTGCGGCGTCCCGTGACGATCCACGAACTCGATTCGTTCCAGCGAGAATCCGGCTCGCGCCATCCACTGGGCCGTCACCTCGGCGACCGGCCCATTCGACATCGAACTGACCGACGGAACCGCCACCAATTCGCCGGCAATCGTCAGTGCGTCTTCCATCGGGGCGTTCCCAATTCGAGTCAATGGGTTGTCGACCGTGCTGTAAGTTGGATCAGGAGATCACTTCCGTTACAGTCGCGTGTTGGCAGCCAGTTTAGTAAACAACTTGTATCAAGGGTGACGTGATGCCAGCCATCAGACAATGGATGACGTGCCTGTCGTTGATGATTCTGTTCTGCGGACACGGTGGGCTGTACAGCCAAAGCAATGCTGCCGCCGACACTCCGATTCAGCGTTCGGACAAGCTCCCCGCGACAACGCCTTGGGATCTGGCCAAACTCAGCGAACCGCCAGCGATGGAGTGGATTGAGGCCGAGGGGCCGATCCGTGCGTTGTTTTACGCGGGCGAAGCCTACCGCGGCAAGCCGACGCGTGTATTCGCGTACTATGCGACGCCGGGCAGCCTCGCCGGCGACCCGACGCTGGATCGCAACTTGCCGGCGATGGTCCTCATTCATGGCGGTGGCGGAACGGCTTTTCGGGAGTGGGCCGAGTTGTGGGCCAAACGGGGGTATGCGGCGCTCGCGATGGACCTCGCCGGTTCACGTCCTGTCGAAGGCACCAACGCGCATGCCGGCGAGAATCGTGTCCGGCTGGACGATGGCGGGCCGGCACAAGGGGATGACGAAAAGTTCGGCAGCATCGACTCGGAACCAACCGAGCAATGGTCGTATCACGCGGTCGCGGCGGCCATTCGCGCCCATTCCCTCATTCGCAGTTTTCCAGAAGTCGACGCGCAGCGGACCGCCGTCACGGGCATCAGCTGGGGGGGCTACCTGACGTGCATCGTCGCGGGATTGGACGATCGGTTCAAGGCGGCTGTTCCGGTCTATGGCTGCGGTTTTTTGCAGGACAACAGCGCGTGGCTGGGACGATTCGCCCAACTGACGCCCGAACAGCGTGACCGCTGGGTCACACTCTGGGACCCGTCGCAGTATCTCCCGGCGGTGTCGATGCCCATTCTGTTCGTCAACGGCACCAACGACTTCGCCTATCCGCTGGACAGCTATCAGCGGAGCTTTAACCTTGTCCCCGGGGAAAAACAGTTGCGGGTCACCGTCAACCTGCCGCACGGTCATCAGGCGGGTTGGGCACCGGTCGAAATCGGCCGGTTCGTGGACCAGAATTTGACGAAGGGTGCCCCGTTGCCTGTGGTGGGCGAACCGCAGATTGCAGACGGCAAGGTGACCATGCCGATCACGAGTTCGCAGACCCTGAAAGCCGCCGCCCTGCATTTCACCACGGACGAGAAACCGATCAACATGCGTGAATGGAAGTCGGTCCCCGGCAAAGTGGACGCGAAGCAAGTCGTCACCGACGCTCCGCCGGAAAACGCCACGGCATGGTTTCTGACCGTGACCGACGAACAAGACGGCGTGATCAGCAGCCACATCATGCTGCGCCCCGCGAAGTGAGCGGCCGCGGTTAATTCACGACCGAATCGGGATCGCGGCTCAGTGGATACGCGCTGATCGGTAAGCCGAGTGCGCGCACTTCCTGCAGCCGCTGCCAGCCACGGGTGATGAGGTCTGTCAACCGCGCGGCTTCGGTTGGATCGAGATTCGCCTTGGCGAACGGGCCGTCCATTGTCGTTGGCGGAAAACCGGAGTCGATGATGAACTGTGCGAGATAGGGATCGCAGCGGAGATGCCGCTCGGGATGCGACATCAACTCGCGGGCCGGAATGTCGCCGATGACATAGCGCAAATAGAGCGAACTCACGGTGATGTCCTCGACATCATCGCGGCAGACATCGCACATGTAGCCTTGATCACAACGCATCGGTCTGCTTTGGGTTACTGCAACAGGGTTTGAATGACACCCAGAATTTCCGCCGGCTCGGCCATGCGGCCCGGTCCCACTTGCCCGCAACTCAACCAGCCGTCGCCGGGTTCGACGAAATGGACGCCATCGGCACGCAACTGGGCCACATTCCGCTGCACCGCGGGTTTGGCCCACATGTCGGAGTTCATCGCCGGGGCGACCATCAGCGGGCAGGTGCGCGTCAGCACCAGCGTCGACAGCAAGTCGCCGGCGGCTCCCTGGGCGGCATGAAACAGAAAATCAGCGGTCGCCGGTGCCACAACCATCAGGTTCGCCCGCTGGGCCAACCCGATGTGTTCGCCGCGAAAATGTTCCTGCGGCGAAAACAACTCGCGGTAAACGGGGCGTCCGGTCAACGCCTCGAAGGTCGTGGGGCCGATGAATTTTTCCGCGGCGGCGGTCATCACCACGGTGACGGAAACGCCAGCCTGCACAAGTTTGCTGCACAGGTCGGCGGTTTTGTACGCGGCGATGCCACCCGTCACGCCGAGCAGGATTTCATGCCCCGGCATCCGCTTGCCTCTCTTGCTGCCACACGCACGGCCGGGTGAGTCACTCGTGCCGTGCAGGGAGCGAAATTACATATCGTCGAGCGACGGACCGGAATCCCGGCGGGAAGAGACCTTTTCGGTCCGTTCCTGCACGTTGCCGGTCAGATCGAGAAAAATCTTGTCGTTGAGGATTTCGTTCACGACGATTTCCATGTGATTCTTGGTCTGCATATCGACCAGCGGCTTCGAGCCGCGATTGAGCGCGACCATCCGCTTTTGAATCAGCGTGGACAGCTTGAAGCGTCCGCCGACCTTCTTGACGATTTCTTCTTCTTTCAACTCTTCCAGCATGTCATCCCCTTTTGTTGGCGAACCAGAATTATGCGCCATCGGCCGAGGCAACTCCAGCCTCAAGCCACAGTTCGGTTCGCATTCGTCAGAATTGCGACCAGTTCTCCGACCGCCCGATCCAGGTCATCATTGATCACATGATGTTGGTAGTGCTCGACATATCGCAATTCCTCGCGGGCCTGGGCTAAGCGGCGTTCGATCACCGCCGGGGCGTCGGTCCGCCGCTCGCGCAGCCGGCGTTCCAGTTCATCCAGTGACGGCGGCATCAGGAAAATCGACAGGGCGTCGGGATAGAGTTCCATCACCCGCAGCGCCCCATGCACGTCAATTTCCAGCAGCGACCAGCCATGCATGAGCCGCGCCCGATCCACTTCTGACTTCAACGTCCCATACCAATGTCCGACGCCGAAGACTTCCGCTGTCTCCAGAAACTCGTCCCGCGACTTCCGTTCCGCGAAGTCCTGCGGCGACAGAAAGTAATAGGCATCGCCATCCGTCTCGCCGATGCGGGCCGGCCGCGTGGTCGCCGAGATCGACTTCACCAACTTGACGGGCGATTGCCGAATCATCCGTTCCACAACGGTCGTCTTGCCGGCACCACTGGGGCCGGAAAGCACGACAACGCGGAAATTCGGGAGTGCTGGGGAAATGGTCATATCGGCGGAGAAACAGGTTGAATAGAGAATCAACAGAGGGGGAATGCAAAATGCAAAGTGCAAAATGCAAAATGCAAAATCGAGATCGGCACACATGCCGTTTGATTTTGCATTTTGCATTTTCTATTTTGCATTGCATTCAGAAACGTTTATCCGGCGTGAGAAATACGCAGGCCGGCTTGGCCCTCATTCCACATTCGCCACAATTTCCTTCATGCGTTCAATCGCGGTCTTGATGTCAACGGCCGTGTGTGCCACGCCGACATCGTTGGATTTCGAGCCGATGGTGTTCGCCTCGCGGAACATCTCCTGGCACAGAAATTCGAGTTTGCGGCCCTGCGCCCCTGCTGTGTCAAACAAGCTGAGGAATTGATCGAGATGGCTTTTCAGCCGCGTGAGTTCCTCGCTGATATCGGCCCGATCAGCGAACAGGCTGACCTCGCGGATGATGTCCGAGGTCTGCAATTGCACATCGGCGGAGTTCAATAAATCCTGCACGCGGGTCAGCAGTCGGTCGCGGTAATCGGCGATCATTTTGGGACCGAACTCCGCCAGGCCGCCCAGTCGCGAGGAGATGTCTCCGCAGAGCTTGCGAAGTTCCGCCGCCATCGCATCGCCTTCGCGGCGGCGGAATTCCTGGAGTTTGCGCAAGGCTTCACCGACCACGCCTTCGAGTACGGTGCCGAGTTGGCGGGCTTGTTCGTCGTCGAGTTCGCCGTCATCGACCACGCCGGGCAAGGCGAGCAGACCGGTTATTTCCGGCGGGGCCGCGCCCCACTGCTGGCTGCACGCCTGCAACTGGCGCCAGTAACCAGAGAGGACCGTTTCGTTGATCGACGGGCCTTGTGTGGCGGAGAGTTTGTGCAACCGGACGGTGAGCTGGACGGTGCCGCGCGAAATCGATTCGCGCAGGATGCGTTCCAACTCCGGTTCCAGGCGTGCGAGTCCGTCGGGACAGCGATAGGCAAGTTTGAAATGGCGATTGTTGACGCTTTTCAACTCGACATGACACGCTGTCATTCCGGCCGGGCCGTTCGCCTCGCCGAATCCGGTCATGCTGAGCAACACGCCACGCCCCTTGTTCGGCCACGAGCGGCGGCCACCGGACTACTCATTGGAACCCGCTTCGGACTTCGGCTCCGCTGGCTTTTCCTCTGGGGGCTTCTCTTCGGCTGGCTTGTCTTCCGCAGGTTTCTCTGGCGGCGTTTCCGGCTTCGCGTCACCTTCCGGCTTCGGTTCGTCGGCGGGCTTTTCTTCAGGCTTCTCGGCCGCGGGATCAGCTTTCGTCTCTGTCGGTTTCTCAGCAGCCGGCGTTTCGGTCGCTGGTTTCTCGCCAGTTGTGTCTGCTGGTGTTTCGTCCTTGGACTTCGTGTCGCCCTCGGTATTGAAGGGGTCGGTGGCACCGTTGCCGGCGGGGGGCGTGAGGGGCGATTTCTCGCCGGGGATGTCCTTGGCTTCGATGGTCGGAACGGTTTCGGTTCCCGGTTGGAAGCGGTTGCTGCTGACGGCTCGCAGCATAGGAATCTGGCCGGCACACAGGACGATCCAGATGATAGCCAGGACCACGGTGATACGGGTGAACAAGTCGCCGGCTTTGGTGCCGAAGGCGCTCTGGCCCCCCATGCCACCGAGCGCGCCGGCCAAACCGCCGCCACGGCCACGTTGGAGCAAGACCACGAAAATCAGCAGCGTCCCCACGAGGAGCAGCAATGTTAATGTCAGATAGGTGAACCACAGCATCGTCATCAACTCCTGCGATCCGCCGACTGTTCGCCAGCGGGAAGTGCGTCAATCCGTTCGAGAGGTTTCCACCAATTAGCGGGACAACTCTGCCGCCGCTGCGATAATGGGCAGAAACTGCTCGGCTTTCAAACTCGCGCCGCCGACCAAGGCCCCGTCGACATTCGGCTGCGACAGCAATTCCCGCGCATTGTCGGGTTTCACGCTGCCACCATACTGGATTCGGATCGTTTCCGCCAAGCCCGAATCGAATCGGCCGGCCAGCCAGCGGCGGAGAAAGGCATGGGCGGCTTCCGCTTGCTCGGGACTCGCCGTCACGCCCGTGCCAATCGCCCAGACCGGTTCGTAGGCGATGACGAGGTGCGCCGCGGCTGCGGGGGACACTCCAGCCAAGCCGCCGGCCATCTGGGTTTCCAGCACTTTCTCGGTCTGATTCGACTGCCGTTCGGCCAGGAGTTCACCCACGCAGAAGATCACACCCAGGTTGGCGGCGAGTGTCGCCTGCACTTTCTGGTTGATGGTCGCATCGGTTTCCCCGAAGAATTGCCGGCGCTCGCTGTGCCCGAGAATGACCCACTGACATCCACACTCCTGGAGCATGGGCAACGCGATCTCGCCGGTAAACGCCCCCGGAGCCGCATGGTAAGCGTTCTGCGCTCCGAGCCAGACTCCACTGTCCCCGAGGGCTTCGCCGACGGGAATCAGATAGGGAAACGGCGGGCAGAGGGCGACATCCACGGCGGGACGTGTTGTGCGGACCGCATCGGCCACCGACTTCGCCAAGGCGACGCCGGAGGACCGCGTGGTATTCATCTTCCAGTTACCGGCGACAAACGGCCGTCGCATGGATTCGACTTTCTGCAAATGGAAACCAGGTTCGTCCCCGATGACGGAACCCGAATTGAGATCTATTTAGTCGACCGGTTCACTGCGCGGATACGAGCCTAGAACTTCCAGCCGCACGGCCATTCCGGCAAGGTCTTCCAGCGTCCGTTTCACCTTCGAATCACTGCGGTGACCTTCGCAGTCGATGAAGAAGATATAGCCCGTTTCCGGACCACGCAGCGGGAATGATTCAATCCAGGTGAGATTGATTTTGTTCTGCTTGAACGTGATCAGGGCATCGGACAATGTGCCCGGCTTGTGCGGGACTTGCAGCAGTATCGAGGTGCGGTCTTTAGCGGACGCCGGCAGAGTTTTATCCCCAATCACCGCGAACCGGGTCACATTATTCTTATTGTCCTCGATATTGGCAGCGAGCACTTCGAGACCGTACTCGGTCGCGGCTTGCCGGCTGGCGACTGCCGCCGCACCCGGCTTCGTCCGCGCCAACTGGGCCGCCGTCGAGGTGCTTGTCACGTCAATCAGCTTGGCCTGGGGCATATTCCGGCTTAGCCAGTCGCGGCACTGCGACAATGCCTGCGGCTTGCTGTAAATCTCGTTGATGTCGCTGCGTTGTCCCAACCCCAGCAGATTGTGGTGAATGCTCAACTGGATTTCGCCGCAGATTCGCAGCGGCAACCGCGTGAACATGTCCAGCGTGTCGATGATCCGTCCGTCGGTACTGTTCTCGATTGGCACCACGCCGAAGTCAGCATGCCCGCGATTCACTTCTTCAAACACCGCGGCAATCGTGTTGACGGGAATCAGATCGGCCGATTCGCCGAAGCGTTCCAACGCCGCCAGATGGGTGAAGCTGAATGAAGGCCCCAGATAGGCCACGCGTTGCGAACGGACCTGATTACGAACCGCGCTCAGGACTTGCCGAAAGACGCCGCGGAGCGCCCGGCCGGGCAACGGTCCCGGGTTGTCCGCTTCCAAACCCGCCAGCCAATCGTCATCATGACGAGGGTCGTACAGCCCCAGCTTGCGATCAACGGCCATTTCCATTTGACGAGCGGTGAGTGTCGCCCGCCGATTCAGCAGTTTGACGATCTCATGATCGAGCTTGCGAAGTTCGGAATCCGAAGTGGATGGCGTGGCGGGCTTGGTCACTCGGGCCGGCGGTTTGGCCGGTTTGGTTTTGACTGGTCGTTTCGGCTGCGCCTTTTGTGCCATTCCCGCGACTCCCGCCCTGCTGTTTGGAGGATTGAATCATCACCTGCCGGGGATTGCCGGCAGATTATCTGACACAATGCTTAGATATCAATGATCTTACGTTAATTCGCCGATGCTTTGATCCATCAAAGCTGACCGCTGTATCCTCCGGTGAAAATGTCGCAAGCGTGTTGTAATAGCTGACTTGTCGAATTGTCAACCAACTGACAGGCGCTTGGAGCGGACGGCTCCGAACATTCTGATCGGCGGAGCGGCGAGATTCTGTAACCCGTATAACGTGCCATTTTGGCACTCTGGCGTGGTCGGGCGCAGCCAGTGCGGCGGTGTCAAAATGGCGGTTGCGGAGTTAGGCATATACCTGCTTCGATGTGAGGCAATCGTCATAACGCTCTGTTGTGATGGGGATTATGGCATTGTAATGATCGTCTATGGAAACTGGCGCGGACTTTGCTTAGCCTATGATGAGAAGTCGACAACACGTCGAAACGACAACACCATCAGCCCGTCGTGATTCGATCGGGCACTAATAACTGGCTTCGGAGACGATCCTCATGGCGATTCAAGAGAAAGTGATTGGCATCGACCTCGGCACGACGAACTCGGTCGTCTCGGTCATGGAAGGTGGCGAAGTCAAAGTCATCGCGAACCAGGAAGGGAACCGCATCACCCCCAGTGTAGTCGCTTACACCGAAAAGGGAGATCGGCTCGTTGGTGATCCCGCGAAGCGCCAGGCGGTGACGAATCCCACGAACACGATCTACTCGATCAAGCGCTTCATGGGCCGACGGCACAGCGAAGTGGAATCCGAAGAAAAGATCGTCCCTTACAAGATCGTCGGCGGACCGCAGGAGTACGTCAAAGTCGAAGTTCACGGCAAGACGCATACCCCGCCGGAAATTTCGGCCGCGATTCTGCGCAAGCTGAAAGAAGCGGCGGAAGCGTATCTTGGCCACACTGTGACGCGGGCGGTGGTCACGGTGCCGGCATACTTCAATGATGCGCAACGTCAAGCGACGAAAGACGCGGGCGAAATCGCCGGGCTGAAAGTCGACCGGATCATCAACGAGCCGACGGCCGCGGCGTTGGCATATGGATTGCAATCCAAAAAAGACGAGAAGATCGCCGTGTTCGACCTCGGCGGCGGCACGTTCGATATCTCCGTGCTGGAAGTTGGTGACGACCTCGTCGAAGTTCTCAGCACCAACGGCGATACACATCTCGGCGGTGACGATTTCGATCAGCGGCTGATCGACTTCATCGCCGATAAGTTCAAGGCCGAGAACGGCATCGATCTCCGCAAAGATGCGATGGCGTTGCAGCGGCTGCGTGAAGCTGCGGAGAAAGCCAAGAAGGAACTCTCCGGCCAGCAATCGACCGATATCAATCTGCCGTTCATCACGGCAGATGCCAGCGGGGCGAAGCACTTACAGATGTCGGTGACACGCTCCGACTTTGAACGGCTAATCGATGACCTCGTCGAACGCTGCCGTGGACCGGTCGAGAATGCGCTCAAAGATGCCAAGCTGACGCCGGACAAGATCGACGAAGTGGTACTGGTCGGCGGATCGACCCGCGTGCCGAAGATTCAGGAGTTCGTCAAGAAACTCTTCAAGGGGAAAGAGCCGCATCGCGGCGTGAACCCGGACGAAGTCGTCTCGATTGGTGCCGCCGTGCAAGGGGCGATCATTTCGGGCGAAGTGAAGGATGTGGTGCTGCTCGATGTGTGTCCGTTGTCCCTGGGGATTGAAACCGAAGGGGGCATCATGACGGTTTTGGTCGAACGTAACACGACGATTCCTGTTACGAAAAAGGAGACGTTCTCCACCGCTGCGGATGGCCAGACGGCTGTGACGGTCAGCGTGTACCAGGGTGAACGACCGATGGCCCGCGACAATCGCCTGCTGAGCCAGTTCAACCTGGACGGCATCCCGTCCGCACCGCGCGGCGTGCCTAAGGTCGAAGTCGCGTTCGACATCGACGTGAACGGCATTCTCAGCGTGAAGGCGAAAGATCTCGGCAGCGGCAAGGAGCAGTCGGTCAAGGTGCAGAATGCGTCCGGCATCGATAAGGACGAAGTCGAACGCATGAAGCGCGACGCCGATTCGCATGCCGCGGAAGACAAACGGCGGCGCGATCTGGCGGAAGCCAAGAACAAGGCGTCGACGGCGGTTTACGAAGTTGAGAAACTGTTGAAAGAGCACGGCGACAAAGTCGACGCCGGCTCGAAATCGGCAATCGAAGCGGCGATGGAACAAGTGAAAGCCGCCGAGAAGGGGGACGACCCCGCCGCGATCACCTCCGCCGTGGAAAGTTTGCAGCAAGCCAGCTTTGCGATGTCGCAGCACCTGCAAGGCCAAGCCACGGCCTCCGCGGCCGGCGCACCCGAAGCGGGTGATCAGGCAGGCGGTAAACCCGATGATGGCGTGATTGACGCGGAGTTCGAGCGGAAGAGCTAACCGATGAATTCCACTGGACTCTGTGTTGTCAGGCGGATAGTTTGACGTAAGGCGTTTGAGGAAATTCCAGGAGCGTTCAACATGATCGACGTGACGGTGACTGCGGAACTTGCGGATCAGATTCGCGCCGCCTCGGACTTGGTCGTGCTTCGCGGACCGGCGGGAGATGTCGTCAGCGTCATTGATGTTCCCAATCTCGCCATCGTGAAGAACGAGGCTGAGTTGCTGGCGGAAATCAAGGAGCGTCGAAACCGGGCGCATCGCTGGTATTCGACGGCTGAAGTCTATTCCCATTGCATTGATCCGCTTAAGACAACAATACAGTGAATAACAGAGGAGAGCCCATGATTTCCGAAATCAACCTTACGGCGGAAGAAGTCGCGAAGTTGAGGTCTGTCCCTGGTCGGGCACTAGTTCTTGGTCCGGCGGGAGAGGTGATCGGGATTTTCAATCCATCGCGTCCTTTAGATGATTTGGACCGGAAAGTGATGAAAAAAGTTCGTGATCGCAACGGAAACTTTGGCGAAACGCGTTCGACCGCTCAGGTTCTGGACCGACTTAAGCAGTTGGAGAACCGGGAGAGGCCGGAATGACCTGGAAGGTTTCTTGGGACAAATATGCGGAAGACACGCTGACAAACCTATGGATGGCTTCCTCAAACCGGCAAGAGGTATCAAACGCCGCTGACGAAGCGGACTAATTGCTTGCTGCGAACCCCGAGAACTACGGGGATTATCTTCATGAAGATCTCTGGAGCCTCGACCAGCCTCCATTGCGTATTCACTATGTAATCGACCGGGCGAAAATAGCTGTGATTGTCGTCGCCGTATCGGTGCGATCTTACAAGTAACACGATCTTGCACTCGCGTCGCAATGGCTGTGTCCGAGTTCGTAGATCGCTTGAGCAGATTCTCCTGAAACAATAGGAGATTTCCCATGCCCTTCCGTTTCGATAAACTCACCGTCAAAGCGCAGGAAGCGGTTCAGTCCGCCCAGGAACTGGCGTCCAGCGCTGGGAATCCGCAGATTGTTCCGCTGCATCTGCTCAAAGCGCTGCTCGACGAACAGGAGGGAATTGTCCGGCCGCTGCTGGAAAAAATCGGTATCAAAGTGGCGCAGCTGCGGTCCATCGTCGATGCTGATCTGAAGAAGCTGCCTCAGTCATCCGGGGGGCAGGTAGGTGCCGGGCCGGCGCTGATGAATGTCTTTAACCAGGCGCAAACGCTGGCCGACCAGATGAAGGACAGCTTCGTCTCGACGGAGCATCTCCTCTTGTCGCTGACAAAAGTGGACGACGCGGCGCAGAAAGTTTTGAAGCTGAATGGGGTGGACGAGGCGGATTTGCTCGCCGCGTTGAAAACCGTGCGAGGGAGTCAGAGCGTGTCGGATCAGAACCCGGAAGACAAATATCAGGCGCTCGAAAAATACGGCAAAGATCTCGTCGCCCTGGCCAAACAGGGCAAGATCGATCCGGTTATCGGTCGTGATACCGAAATCCGCCGCGTGATTCAGGTCCTCTCCCGCCGGCGAAAAAACAATCCCGTCCTCATCGGAGATGCCGGCGTCGGCAAAACAGCCATCGTTGAAGGTCTGGCGCATCGCATCGTGTTGGGGGACGTGCCGCAGAATCTGAAAGAAAAACGGGTGATCGCGCTCGATATGGGGGCACTCATCGCCGGGGCGAAGTTCCGTGGCGACTTTGAAGATCGCTTGAAAGCCGTGCTGAAGGAAGTCACGGATGCTGAAGGCCGGATTATTCTGTTCATCGACGAATTGCATACCGTCGTCGGTGCCGGTGCGGCGGAAGGGGCCGTTGATGCGTCGAATCTACTGAAACCGGCACTCGCACGCGGCGAGTTGCATTGCGTCGGCGCGACCACGCTGGATGAGTATCGCAAATACATCGAGAAAGACCCGGCTCTGGAGCGCCGCTTCCAGCCGATTCTGGTCAATGAACCGTCTGTCGAAGACACGATCTCGATTCTGCGAGGGTTGAAGGAACGGTACGAAACCCATCATGGCGTGCGAATCACCGATGATGCGCTGATCGCCGCGGCGACAATGTCCGACCGCTATATCAACGACCGTTTTCTGCCCGACAAGGCCATCGATCTCATCGACGAAGCGGCCAGCCGCCTGCGGATGGAAATGGATTCGATGCCGGCGGAGATCGACGAGGCGACTCGGCAACTGACCCGCATGCAGATCGAAGCCGCCGCGTTGAACAAGGAAACGACCGCCGACAGCCAGACACGGTTGCAGTCGCTTAAGAAAGAAATCGCGGAGCGTGAAGAATCGGTCACAGCGTTGAAAGCTCGCTGGGAAGCCGAGAAATCGGCACTGTCGGGTTTGCGGCCGCTGAAAGAAGAAATCGAAAAACTCCGCACGGCATACGACCAGGCATTCGCGCAGGCACAACGGACGAATGCCAACGACGATTATGTGCGGGCTTTCCAGACCGAGCAGCAGCTCAAGTTGGCTCAGCAGAAATTGACCGAGATGGAAACAAAGGTCGCGAATCTGGAAGTCGGCCAACGGCTGTTGCGTGAAGAAGTCTCGCAGGAGGATATCGCGAAAGTCGTCAGCATCTGGACCGGCGTGCCTGTGTCGCGGATGTTGCAGACCGAACGGCAGAAGCTCCTCAAGATGGAAGATGCCATCCACAACCGGATGATCAACCAGCACGAGGCGGTGACGGCCGTGGCGAATGCCGTCCGGCGGTCACGCTCCGGCATGCAAGACCCGAACCGGCCCATCGGTTCATTCATCTTCCTCGGTCCCACAGGCGTCGGAAAAACGGAACTCTGCAAAGCCCTCGCCGAGTTTTTGTTCGATGACGAACGGGCCATGGTCCGCATCGACATGAGCGAATTCATGGAGAAACACTCGGTCGCCCGTTTGATCGGCGCGCCGCCGGGGTATGTCGGCTACGAAGAGGGAGGCAAGCTCACCGAAGCGGTCCGCCGCCGGCCGTATACGGTGTTGCTGCTCGATGAAATCGAGAAGGCCCATCGCGATGTGTTCAACGTGCTGCTGCAACTGCTGGATGACGGCCGGCTCACCGACAGCCACGGCCGCACGGTCGATTTCACGAATACCATCGTCGTGATGACCTCGAACATCGGCAGCCATTACATCACGGAGATGACGGGCAAAGAAGATGAGAAGGTGATCGAGCAGGAAGTCTTGTCGGCTCTCCGCAAAGAGTTCCTGCCGGAATTCTTGAATCGTGTCGACGAGATCATCGTGTTCCATCCCCTCACGCTGAAAGAGATTCGGCAGATCGTCGATCTGCAATTGATCAAACTCCAAAAGCGATTGACGGACGAGGGCTACACGCTGGTCATCACCGACGCCGCGAAGAAGCAGCTCGCCGAAGAGGGTTATGACCCCATCTACGGCGCTCGGCCGTTGAAGCGAGTCATCCAGCAGCGGTTGCAGAACGAACTGGCGAACGCGATTCTGGCCGACGAATTCCCGGCAGGCGCGACGATCACCGTCGACGTGCAGCACGGGGAATTCACGTTCGATGGAAGCGCCGTGGGGTCGTAACGCCCGCGGCTACGACATGCGGAGGCATGGAGACAGCATCATTTCCAAGAGCCCGTGCTACGACTTGTCCTCAAGTCGTGTGCTTGATCGGGCACGACTTGAGGACAAGGCGTGGCACAACACTCCCAGGGCCGCGATATCCGCTGATTCCCGCTTGCCATTTCTTAACCTCGAACCGACAATCAAAACTCATCCAGTGCGGCGTTCGGGAAATTCGGGGAAAGGGTTCATCATGCAGCGCATTCAGAACATGTTGATTGCCGTCGATTTGCGGCACGGCGACCGGCTGGTGGACGACGATCTGAATGCGGCCACTCAGGCGGCGATTCGCCAGGGGCTGGAATTCGCCGTCTGCACCAAGGCCCAGGTCACGTTCTGCTATGTCCTCGAAATCTCCGAGCAGGCCCTCGACCGGATTCGCGACGACAAGCAAAACGTCTTTGTCACCGTGGAAGATTTCGCCCGGAATGCCTTGCAGAAGATCGTCCAGCAGGCGCAGTCGCAGGGTGTCTCGGCTCGGTTCGTGTTGCGGACCGGATCGACCTGGGAACAATTGTTGCGGCAGATTGATGAGGAAAAGCACGACTTGGTCCTGATCGGCACGCGGCAACGCTCCGCCGTAACACGAACCGTCTTCGGCAGCACGGCGCAGCGACTCCTGCGGACGGCGGCCTGCCCCGTCTGGATCGTCAAGCCCGAGGAAGTCCGCGAAATTCGTGAAATTGTCGTCGCCACAGACATGTCCGAAGCGTGTCTGGTCGCGCTGCATACCGGCATCTATACCGCGCGGTTGCTGCAAGCGAAGTTGTTCGTGGTCCATGCCCTCGAATATCCGTTCGAAGCCTATCTGCGGACGGCCGGAATTGCCGAGGAAGAAGTCCACCGCATTCGGCACGATCTGCGAACCGAAGCTCAGGCGAAGATCGACGCCCAACTGGAGAAAACCGACTTCCGCACCTTGCAGCATGGATTGAAGACAGAAATACTTGAAGGGTCACCCGACGAAATCCTGCCCAAGTTCGTGACGGAAAACGCCGTCGATTTGCTGATCATGGGGACGCACGGCCACACGGGGATCAGCCGGATGCTACTGGGGAACACAGCGGAACGGATGCTGCCGCACATTCAGGCGTCGGTGTTGACCGTGCGGATCGCGTGACGGCCTAGGACAGAAAAGAAGCCCAGGAACGGCTGTCCCTGGGCTTCAATGGAAATCGATAAGCTACTCTGTCGCAACGGCTTACATCCCGCTGGCGGTGTATTTTCGCGGCGATTGGATGAACCGTTTCTGGCTATCGCGATCCGAGAAGAGCCAGAGCCGGCCCTTCCAGGTTACGCCGACGCGCGGGTCGCCCAGCGCCTCGGATTGACCTTCGCGTTCGCTCACCAGACAGCGGCCGTTGGCCACGGGCCAGTATTTCGCCGGGTTGGCCTGAAACTTTTTCAGGTGCTCCGCCGATTGAAAGCAGACTTGCTGATCGCGGTAGGTCAGCGAGAATTCGGTCGTGCCGCGACGGAGTTTCTGGTTGTCCAGAATGCTCACCAGACAGAAGCCTTCAAAGGCGACGGGCTGGGTGTTCACCGGCATCGTCGCCGAGACCGGTTGCACCACTTCCCGTCCGGCGAACTTTTCACGAACCACCTGCTCGAGACCGGGGAGCAAGGTCGACGCCGACTGGTACCCGGTGAAGCGTTTAAGAATCTTCAAATCCGGGGAAACGACCAGCGTCGTCGGGAACGCTTCCACGCGGAAGCCGGACACCAGATCGGAATACTGATCGGCATCCAAAACCAGCGGCACAAATGCCGAATCGACATAATCCACCAGCCGGCGATCACTGAATGTCAGTTGTTGCATTTGACGGCAGGCACCGCACCAGACGGCGGTAAACTCAATCAGGATCGGCTTTTCCAACTCGACAGCTTCTTCGGCGGCTTTGGTATAACTCGTCCGCCAGGCAATCAATCGACGATCAGGTTCCTCCTCTGCGTTTGCGAAATGACATTCGGACAAACTCAACAAGCCGCCAACCGTCAGAATCATTCCCAGGCGGCTCAACTCCGAACACATCATCCTCGACTCCTCAAAACCGGGCACATCCTGCTGCGAGGATTTGCGGCATCCCATCGACGCCACGCCTCACAACCCCCCGACTCCCACAGCCGGCGATCACATCGCCGGCCAGGGTGCGCAAGCTGACCCACAGCCCGCACAATCCATACAGACAGAATACTTGGCGTAACCCGCGCCATCTACCAAAGGAAGGGCCGATCCCGGAAAAGAAGAAAATTGAGAAGACAAGAAGCCTGGGGGTTATGCGTTGTGTTTGACGCTTGACATGACGCCGTTTCCCAAAACTGAGATCGCACCGACAGCCAAGATTTTTCGCCCGCCGCTTGCTACGATTCAGGGACTTGGGAGTTCAGACCACGCATTTTTTCCCTACGGAGATGGCTCATGCCCCTCACTGACCTGGATCGCCGACAGTTTCATCAACTCACCCTCGCCGCCTTGGGGGGCGTGCTGGCCGGAACGACAATGGGTTGCGATCCGGGGGCGAATTCCGCGGCCCCCAAGTCGGCGGCACCACCAGCCGGGGCCGTCACCCCGCCCGCGGATGCTCCAAAACTCTTCCTGACCGACGAGCAAGTTGAGAAGTTGACCGACGATATCCACACCTGTCGCGGCCTCAACACCTGCAAGGGGAAGGGCCGGAGCAAGGAGAATGAGTGTGCCGGACAGGGGACGTGCGCCAGCGTTGCCGATGCATCGTGCGGCGGCAGCAACGAGTGCGCGACGCTGGGGGGCTGCGGCCCGACGGCGGGGATCAATGAATGTAAAGGCCACGGCGGCTGCCATGTGCCTTTGATGGACGACGCCTGGAAGCAGGCCCGGTCGGCCTTTGAAATCGCGATGGCAAAGATCAACAAAGAAGTCGGAGCCGCCCCGGAACCCGCGAAGCCGTAGCACGTCAGTCTAAATGAAAGTGATCGACGAGTCTGGCAGTCACGATGTGATTTCAGACCGTCTGGGCGTATGCAGCGTAAGAATTTGGCCACAAAAAGCACAAAAGGGCACAAAAATCAACGGGCGAGTTATGCAACAGCTTGAAGACAATCGCCTTAGTTTTTTCTTGTTTTGTGTCTTATGTGCTTTTTGTGGCTCATCGCTTTTTGAAATTTCATAAAGTCAGAGCGGCGAGGCACGTTAGGAAACGTGCCGCCACGGGGTTTCAGTGACAGGCAGATCATGCTCCCTCGGCTCGGTCACGATCAGCTTGGCTTCGGCATCGGCCTGCGGACCGTCCACTTTGGGGAGATTCTGTCCCGCTGGCCGGCGGTCGACTGGTTCGAGATTATTTCCGAGAATTTTCTCGATACACAAGGTCGGCCGCGTTCTGTGCTGGATCGGATCGCCGAACGGTATCCCATTGTCATGCATGGGGTTTCGCTCTCGATCGGCAGTACCGACCCGCTCGATTTCGCCTATCTGGCAAAACTCCGCCAGCTCGCAAAAGAGGTCAACGCCCGCTGGATTTCAGACCATCTCTGCTGGACCGGCATCAACGGTGTAAACACGCACGATCTACTTCCGCTCCCTTATCATGAGCAATCACTTCGGCATGTGATCGAGCGCGTGAAGATCGTTCAGGATTACCTCGAACGGCCCCTTGTTCTCGAAAACCCCAGCAGTTACGTCGAGTTCACCGGTTCGACAATGCCGGAATGGGAATTCATCGGCCGCATGGCGGAAGCCACTGGTTGCGGACTCCTGCTGGATGTGAATAACGTCTTCGTTTCCGCCTGGAATCACGATTTCGATCCGGTCGAGTATCTGCGGGCGATTCCGGCCCAAAACGTCGTCCAGATGCACCTCGCCGGCCATACCGACTGCGGCACCCATCGGATCGACACGCACGATGGCCCGGTCATCGATCCCGTGTGGGAACTGTATCGCATCGCCCAAAGTCGGTCGCAAGGTGTCTCGACGCTGTTGGAATGGGACGCCCGCATCCCCGACTTGGCGACGGTGCATGCCGAAGCATTGAAAGCCCGGCGATTTCTCTCGCCGCATGCGGCAAGTGACGATTTGAGCGAAATCGACGAGATTTCCGTGGGGAAATCGGCGGATTGGGAGACCGGTTCTGTGCCTCACCCCGCCCATTTTGTCACGGCGGATGCGGAGTGACGCTCATCGCTTTGACCGTGATGTGAACGGGTTTGGGTTTTCTCGGAACGGAATCTTGAGTAGACTTGCGCTGCCGATGCGGTGTAAACTCCGCCTGCGATTGCCTGGTAGTGTAACGGTAGCACGAGTGACTCTGACTCACTTAGTCATGGTTCGAATCCATGCCGGGCAAATTCTATGCAAGCCTTTCCGCGGTTTTTGACCGCCTCGACGTGGCGGCACGTTTCCAACGTGCCGGTCAACAAAACCTTGTCCGAACAGCGCTGAGAGTCACACGTTGAAAACGTGTGCCACCTTCGATCCGACACAGAGATCGCCTGAGAATCGCTGATCGTTTCCCAGAATTGCCGCATTTTTTTCGCATTTCAGGCGAATCACGACTTGCCCCAGCATCGCAAAGCGTTTATCTTTTTAAGAGATAGCGTTTCAGGACATGTGGCGATCTCAATCATGTTATGGAAAGCGCGGGAGGCAAGGATGCGCCTCAACTATCATTCCGGCGACCCTGTGGTCTTTGTTGTCAGCAAGATCAGCACCGATCCCGGTCCGCGCGCTCACGATATTCGCCCGGCCCCGTTTGGCGAAACCTACCAGTATATTGTCGACAAATACTGGACCGTGCGCACTGTCGCCGAGGACGGAACGATTGAACTCGTCACCCGCCGCGGCAAAATCCACTACGTTCGGCCCGACGATCCGCGACTGCGGCCGGCTGGTTTCTGGGAACGCTGGCTGCATCGCAGTCGTTTTCCCGACCTGACCCGCGTGCAACCGGCGGAAGAATCGCCCGCCGATCAATCGCTGCTACCGTCACGGTAATTTAGCGCGAGATCGTGACGCTGTCGCCGGCGGAATCCCGGAAATCTCCCCGGCAATTCTTCCGGATGCTTGTGTCGCCCGTCCGCGCATTCTAGCATGTTGCGCATCGACGATAGATGCCCTGCGGGCGATGCTGCTGTTCGCCCGGAGATTTCCAGCATGGCTGACCGAACGTGGTGACGCCCCGTGGTGTCCGGGTCGCCGTGTAGACGGAGGTTGTCGTCATCTTCGATTTGGTGAGAGGTCTGTTCGCGATGAAGCATGTGATTTCGGCGATGGTCATGAATCAGCCCGGTGTCTTGGCACACATCTCCGGGATGCTCGCCTCGCGCGCGTTCAATATCGAAAGTCTGGCCGTTGGCGAAACGGAAAATCCAGAGTTTTCCCGCATGACCTTTGTCGTCGCCGGCGACGACAAAACGGTCGACCAGGTCCGCAAGCAACTCGAAAAGATCGTCACGGTGGTGAAAGTCACCGACTTTCGCGGCCAGGAAATCGTGGAACGCGATCTGATGCTGATCAAAGTCGGCACGATCTCCGCTCCCCGTGCCGATGTCCTCGAATTGGTCGAGATTTTTCGCTGCAAAATCGTCGATGTCGGTCCCGAGCATGTAATGATCGAAATCTCCGGGCAAGAATCGAAACTCAGTTCGTTCATCGACCTGGTGCGACCGTTCGGCATCCTGGAGATGGTCCGCACCGGCCGGATCGCCTTATCCCGCTCGTCGTCGCTGTCTGTCGATCAGGCGCTGGAGCCACCGCAACCGTACGACACACTCGAACCTGTCCTATAAACGGATCTGTCGCGGCAAGCAGTACTTGCCCGCGCAGACCAGTTGTTGTTTCTTTTCAAGCTCAAGGTGAAATTCGACATGGCCGCCAAGATTTACTACGAAGACGATGCCGATTTGTCGCTCCTCAAGGGCAAGACCATTGCCATTTTGGGCTACGGTAGCCAAGGGCATGCCCAGGCCCAGAACCTCCGCGACAGCGGCTGCACGGTCATCGTCGGTCAGCGGCCCGGCGGCAAGAACTACGATCTGGCTGTGAGCCACGGCTTCAAGCCCGTCTCGCTGGCCGAAGCCACCAAGCAGGGCGATCTCGTCAACATTCTGCTGCCGGACGAAGTCACCGGCGATCTGTATCGGTCCGAGATTAAGCCGAATCTCAAGAAGACCGCCTTGCTGATGAGTTCGCACGGTTTCAGTCTGCACTTCGGCCAAGTCGTTCCGCCAGAAGGGATTGACGCGGCGTTGGTCGCCCCCAAGGGGCCGGGTCATCTGGTTCGTAGCGAATACGAAAAAGGTGGCGGCGTTCCCTGCTTGATCGCCCTGACGCCGGGAGCGTCGGAAACATCGCGCAAACTCGCGTTGGCCTATGCCAAGGGGGTCGGCGGCACACGCGGTGGCGTCATCGAAACGACCATTGCCGAGGAAACGGAAACCGACCTCTTCGGCGAGCAAGCCGTGCTGTGCGGCGGCGTCAGCGCTTTGATCAAAGCAGGATTTGAGACGCTGGTGGAAGCCGGTTATCAGCCCGAAATGGCCTATTTCGAATGTATGCACGAGTTGAAGCTGATCGTCGACCTATTTTATCAGGGCGGTCTCAACTACATGCGTTACAGCGTCTCCAACACGGCCGAATTCGGCGATTACACCCGCGGGCCGCGGATCGTCACCGAAGAGACCAAGAAAGAGATGAAGAAGATTCTCCACGAAATCCAGACCGGCCAGTTCGCCAAGGAATGGATCCTCGAAAACAAGGCGAATCAGCCGACGTTCCAGGCGATCAAACGGATGGAACGTGAACACCCGCTGGAAGTTGTGGGTAAACAACTCCGCGGCATGATGAAGTGGATCAATGCCAAGGAATTTTAATCTATTGGCGATGTCTGCCTGACAGGCGGAGGAAGTTCGTCAATCCCCCGTCGCTGGGCCGCAAGGCGAAGCGTGCGGCACGGATGGCGATCCGATAGCGTCGTTCTGGTAAGGTTTAACGACGAGTTCCCTGCTCAAAGCTGCGGAACTCGTCGTTGACATTCTGTTTGACGGCAGCGATCGATTCTTGAAAACCAACTGTCCAGCTGATGGTACGGTTCGCGGTGCGCCCCAAGCAATGTTTATCGACTGGCGCATTCATGCTGTTTGTTCCAATTGATTTGCGGGAAATGGTTTGCGTAAGAATTTTATTGGGATAAATTGACATGCACGCTGCTCGGAAACGTGGACTCTGGCAAATTCTCAAAAACTTATAGCCAGTGACTTGATTCCCACGTCCGAGCCGTTATCATTCCCCTTCGCCGAGAGGCACTGAGTGCAGGCCGTCAATCACCGGTAATCGTTGATTGGTTAAGCGGCTTGTCTTGTTCTTTGACAACCTGGTTGGTGGGTTTGAGAGAGATTCAGCTTTGCACGGTATTGTGCGGTTGCTGGACGTACGTGGTCACTTGTCTTTGGACATT
>Ga0335397_10000531_pt1 | contig 49805 bp, 39 predicted proteins | sample MAT04_FD_205740 | JGI IMG/M metagenome (GOLD analysis project Ga0335397, IMG submission 205740) | Freshwater microbial communities from Lake Fryxell liftoff mats and glacier meltwater in Antarctica - MAT-04 (spades assembly) (version 2) ...
GCCGGTTGACGAACATCATCACCACCGGCTTTGGGCAGGACTCCGAGAAGAACCCCAGCGCCGACTCGCTGCTGTTCAGCGGCTGCTACTTCGCGGCCACTGGCGACAACGACGACCAGCAGGCCTTCGTCAAAGGGGTCTTCGACAAACTGGTCGACGAGCAGGAGGAGCTGGAATGGAGCCGCGCGGCGCTGGCCAAGCACCGCCGCTACCAGCGGCTGGCCTACGTGGGTATCACGCTCGACGTGCTGCTGGCGGCGTCGCTGGCGGGGATGATTTTGTATCGGACGTTTGTGAAGTAGGGGAGGAGAGGGATCGGGGGTCAGCCCGCGCTCGGCCGCCTCTTTGGGAGTGCGCGCCCGGGCGATGTGCTGCTCATGCTCGGTGCCAGCGAACTTTTGCGCCTGAAAATAGTGCTCGGCGGTGAGCCAGTACTTGCAGTCCAACTCGAAGCCGTGCCGCGAGAAGTTCGAGAAGCAGCCGTACTCGTCGATCGTGCTGTAAAAGTAGATCGTCATCGTCACTTGATCCTTACGATTGCCGCGACCACGCGGAGACCACCCCCAGATACTCCTGCCATAGCTCCGGAAAACATGTCACGCTGGGGATGTGATTGACCTCCAGCAAATAGGGACCGTCTGGCGTAATCAGATAGTCGTTGGCGATCACGTCCAGACCGAGTCCCCGTTGCACGGCCCGCGTATCCTCCACAAGCTGCGGATCGGAGGACACGAATTCCGCCCCCGCGCCGTGAACCGACTTGAGCCATCCGGAGCCGGCGAGCTTGATCTGTCGAGGCTCGCCGACAATCACTACCCGCATGGCTTCGCCTGCCAAAAACGGCTCGAACAACGTCGGCTCGGTGGCCGACCAACTGCCGGCAAAGCGCTCCTTATTCTCGCCGCAATGCCAGTTGCCCCACTTGGCAACGCTTTCGACTTCCGCATGATAGTCGGCGCGTGGCGACGCATAGCCTCGCTCGCCGCCGAAACGCGTGAATCGAAGGGCTTGCACGAGACAGGGGAGCCGCAGCCGGCAGTCCATCATCGCCCGCGCGTTGGGGAAACAGGGGCCGCCCCACAGAGCAAGGCCGGCCAAGAACTCGAGGTCATGCTCGAAGATGCCGTGGAAGATCACCCGCGAGACGGGCAAATAGCGGGCAGTGCGCGGCGATTCAACGAACAGCTTGCCGCGCTCGACGACAATCTTGGGGAGCATGTCGTGGCAGACGCACTCCTGCGGCATCCGCGCGGCGACTTGCGGAGCGTCGACTTCGTCGAAACCGACCAGCAGGATGCGATCTTCCATAGTATTTCATTCCAAGGGGCATGAGAGGAAAGAGGAGGCAAAGCCGGGGACCATCCCTTGCGAGACAGCCCCCGGCCGGTAACTCAAACTCTGGTGCAGGCAGGCGGGACGCCTGCACCACAAAACACTCAGCTCAAGACCTTCGTGACCACGCCCGAGCCCACGGTGCGGCCCCCTTCACGCATGGCGAAGTGGTCCCCCGCGCTCACCGCGATCGGCCGGACCAGAGTCACGGCCAGTCGGGCGTGATCGCCCGGCAGGCACATGTCGACTCCGTCCAGCAGACGCGAAGCGCCCGTCACGTCTGTCGTGCCGAAGAAGAACTGCGGGCAGTAGCCGTCCATGAACGGCGTATGCCTTCCTCCTTCTTCATGGCCCAGCACGACAATCTCAGCCTCGAACTCCACGTGCGGAATCAAAGTTCCCGGCGCGGCCAGCACCTGGCCTCGCGAGACCTCGTCTTCACGCACGCCGCGCAGCAGGCAGCCCACGCTGTCCCCCGCTTCGCCGACCTCCAGCACACGACCGAAGGTCTCGACACTGGTGCAGACGGTTCGCCGGACCTCAGGCGAACGCCCCACCACTTCCACCGCATCGCCCGCACGGATCCGTCCGCGCTCGATGGTGCCTGTCACCACCGTACCGCGTCCCTCGATCGAAAAGACATTCTCGATCGGCAGGAACAACGGACGCTCCACCTCCCGGATGGGATCCGGCAGGTAGGTGTCGAGCGCCGCCAGCAGCTCTCGGATCGAGCGGTTGGCTTCGGGATCGGCCGGCGCCTCGAGCGCGCGCAGGGCGCTGCCCCGGATGACGGGGACCTCGTGGCCGGGGTAGCCGAACCGGGTCAGCAGTTCGCGCATCTCCAGCTCCACCAGGTCAATCATCTCCGGGTCATCGACCATGTCGCACTTATTGAGGAACACGAGCAGCTTTGGCACGCCCACCTGACGGGCCAACAGCACGTGCTCGCGGGTTTGCGGCATCGCGCCGTCGGTCGCCGAAACCAACAGCACCGCACCGTCCATCTGGGCGGCGCCGGTGATCATGTTCTTCACGAAGTCGGCGTGCCCGGGGCAGTCGATGTGGTTGTACTGTCGGCGCTCGGTCTCGTACTTGACGTGCGCGGCCGTGATCGTGACGGTTTTGTGCTTGTCGCGCACGATCCCGCCCTTGGCAATCTCGGCATACGTCTTGTACTCGGCCAGGCCCTGCTCGGCCTGCACACGCAGCAGGGCCGCCGTGAGGGAGGTCTTGCCGTGATCGATATGACCAATCGTTCCCACGTTGACGTTGATCTTGGTTCGCACAAACAACTCCTTGGCCATCTCATCCTCCTGTTCGAGAAACGGAAAAACGGAACCAACACAGAACCGCGAGAGCGAACGTTCGGGCCTTCCTTGCCAGGGAAGTGCCAGAGCCAGAAATGCGCCTCGCGGGACTACGCGGACGAAAGGACGCAGGCAGTGCGCGCAAGAGCGCTAAGCCGGCGTCCTGGGCAAAGACACGCTGCGGTGGGGGAGGGTTCGCAGCGGGGAGCGGGCAGGATGGAGCAGCGTGAAACGAGGCCCACCACCCACCCTACGACTGTATCCATTCCAAGAAGGTGGGTTCTGGCGTTGCCAACTCCGGAGGGCAACGCCTTAAGGGATTTTCGCGATAGTGTCTCGACGAGAGTGTCGGCATTTAAGCCCCGTTTACGGGGGTTCTTCGGCGAAGCCTTCTTAGGCCCGTGCTTTAGCACGGGTTGAACTTGAGAGTGTCGGAATTTAGGAGCCCCATTTTATGGGGCTTCTCGCTGAATCGGCTTTAGCCACCGGCCTTCGCGGCATCGTTTCCGATCAGGAGATACTCTATGATCGATGGCTAAAGCCGTTGATCCGAAAGCCCTGTGAACGGGGCTGCACTGCATGACTAAAACGCATTCTTATCGGCTTGCGAAACCCGTGCTAAAGCACGGGCCTAAGACGGCTTCGCCGAAGAAGCCCCGTAAACGGGGCTCGAAGGACGATGTCGACGCATGCGTCTCGAACTTCCGCGCACGGCGCGCCGCATTGCTTCGTCCCTCACCCCGCTTAGAACAGCCCCTCGATCGGTTTGCCGTTCTCCACCAGCGCCATCAGCTCGCGCGGTACGCCGCGCACCAGTCGCAGCGAGCCGATATCGAAGAGCGTGTGCAGCACGGTCGACATCAGGTCTTGCGTAGTGATCGGGTCGCTCGCCGGGATGTCGTTCCCCTTGGCTGACTGCCCGATCACTTGCCCCATGTTCAAGCCGCCGCCGGCCAGGGCCAGCGTGCAGAGATTCGTCCAGTGGTCGCGACCTCCGCGGGCGTTGATCTTCGGCGTGCGGCCAAAATCGCCCGTGATCAACAGCAGGACTTTGTCGCTCAGGCCGCGCGATTCCAAGTCCTCCAGGAATGCGGAGACGGCCTTGTCGACGGGGCGACCCAGCATCTCCATTCCCTTTTCGATGCCGGGGTTGTTGCCGTCGGCATGCATATCCCAACCGGCGGAATGGACCGTCACGAAACCGCAGCCTGCTTCCACCAGCCGACGGGCCATCAACATCTGGTCTCCGAGCGTCGATTTACGAAATGACTTGAAGCCGACATCGAACATGCCCGTGTCGTACTTTTCTCGGAGGCTCGGGCTTTCCCGCTTCAAGTCGAAGGCCTCGGAAGCTCCGCCCAGGATCAGGTCGTACGCCTGCTCGGTGAACTTGTCGACGCCCGCAAGGCCGTCGTTCGAATCGACCTGCCGTTTCATGGCGTCCAACGCCGAGAGCAACTGCCGGCGATCGTCGAACCGGTCGCGGGCGATGTTGAGCTGCATGTTCTTCAGGATCGCACTTCCGCCGGAAGGATCGAACGGAGCATAGGCAGCGCCCAGGTCGCCCGGCTCCGAGCCCTTCACGATCCGCGCGCGTTCACTGCGGTATTGCGGATCGACCTCCGGGCCCAGCTGCAACGAGTACGTCGGAATGCCAGTCGTGGGGTGATTCGTGCCCCGCAGGCAGGCGTAGATCGATCCCATGCTGGCTGCTGTCGGATTGCCCCCGCACAGCACGTGCTCGATGGCTTTCACATGGTCGCCAATCGGATGACGGAATGAGCGGACCACCGCTATCTTGTCGGCATGTCTGGACAACAGGGGGAAGGTGCCGCCGAAAGAGACGCCCGGCAGACTGGTCTGCACCGCACCCGTCATGCTGCGCGCCGCAGCGGGCGCATCCATGTTCGGATTGAACGTCTCGATGTGGCTCGCTCCCCCCGACAGGAACAGGAGCACCACCGACTTGTCCTTGACCGGCTGTCCCGCCGCCGCCGCCAGCGCTCGGCCGGCTAGCAGCCCCGGCAACGTCAACCCGCCCAACCCCAAGGCCCCGATCTTGAGGAACTCGCGCCGTGTGGCATGGCCAGCTTGGGTGACGAGGTTGAGCATGAGATCCCCCCGAGCAGAAAATGGACCAACGCCACGATTATATCAATGATGGCTTATGGATCCATTTTATTCTGGTCCGACCGATCCAACTTGCTGGGGCATGCGCAAGTGCTTCGTGGGACTTAAGTTTTGGCATCACTCAGGCGGGCACTAATTGGCGCGGCCGTCCAGCACTTGTCGTACTTTGCGGGCCAGCGCCGTCGGCGTGTAGGGTTTCTGAATAAACGAGACTTCGGCCTCGAGCAGTCCATGGCGAATCACCGCGTCGTCCGTGTAGCCGCTCATGAACAACATTTTCAGGTCCGGGAATCGCGACCGCAACTGCTTGGCCATTTCGGGGCCGCCTAGGTTCGGCATCACGACGTCGGACAATACCAGGTCGAGCGGGCCCTTGTGAGAATCGACCACCTGCAAGGCGACCTTGCCGTCGATCGCGGTCAGCACCGTGTAGCCGTGCATTCGCAAGCTGCGCAATGCCAGTCCGCGCACCCCTTCGTCGTCTTCGACCAACAGGATCGTTTCTGTGCCATGAAACTCGCCCGTTGAATGAGATTCGCTGGGAGCGGTCACCGACTCCGAGACCGCCGGAAAGTAGATCTTGAATGTCGTGCCGTGGTCGGGTTCGCTGTAGACGTTGATGAAGCCGCCGCTTTGCTGCACGATTCCATAGACCATGGGCAGCCCCAGCCCTGTCCCTTTGCCAACTTCTTTGGTGGTGAAAAAGGGCTCGAAGATGCGGGACTTGATCTCGGGGGTCATGCCGCAACCAGTATCGGAAACCGCCAGCATCACATACTTTCCCGGCTTCCAATCCAGGCGGGTCACGGCATAGTCGTCCTCGATCTGGACGTTGGCGGTCTCGACGGTGAGCTTGCCCCCTTGAGGCATCGCGTCACGGGCGTTGACGGCCAGGTTCATCAGCACCTGGTCTACCTGGCTGGGGTCGACCTTCACCGCAGCGAGATTGGGCGTGAGGGTGGTCGTGAACAACACGTCTTCGCCGATCACGCGACGCAGCATCTTGCCCGTCTCGAGAATGACTGCGTTCAAGTCCAGGACCTTGGGCTGCAAGATCGTCTGTCGACTAAAACCCAAGAGTTGTCGCGTCAGGGCGGCCGCGCGATCACCCGCCTGACTAATGGCTTCGACAGGTTCCCGAATGTTCTCGGGCAGACTGGGCATGGCCAGCATGATCTGGCTGTAGCCGGAGATAATGGTGAGCAGGTTGTTGAAATCGTGCGCGACTCCGCCTGCCAACCGACCCACGGCCTCCATCTTCTGGGACTGGCGCAGTTGCTCCTCGAGCCTCTTTCGATCGGTAACATCGGTCTGGATTCCGACAAAGTAGGAAAGGCCGCCGCTTTCGTCGTGTACCGGATCGAGCGACAACGCATTCCAAAAAGCGGTGCCGTTCTTACGGTAATTTAGAATGTCGACCTGGCATGGCTGCCCGGCCGCAATGGCTGTGCGAAGCTTGAGGACTGTTTCCGGATTGGTGTCCTTGCCTTGCAGAAATCGGCAGTTCCGCCCCACGAACTCGTCAGGGCGATAGCCGGTGATCCCTTCGACGCCGGCGCTGGCATAGACCACCGGGCAGTCAGGCTGGCGAGGATCGGTGATCAGGATCCCCTGCGAAACCGCCTGAATGGCCCGATCGCGCATCTGCAGCGTCTTTTCGGCCGCCTTCTTTTCGATGATCTCGGCCAACAACTCGCGATTCGATTGTTCCAACTGCTGGGCTTTCTTCTCCAGCTTGCGCACCAGCACATCGCTGTATTCCAGCAGCAGAACAGCGTCTTCGAGGCGGCGCTCACCCATACGAGTTTTTGCACGGTGCTCGGGTGAGAGCACCAGTTGAACGCAGGCCAGGAAGGGATCCGGCTCGGCAGGTTTGATCATGAACTCGTCGGCCCCCAAGGCCATGGCCAGACGTTCGTCGCGAGGTTCGGTGTAGGTGGCGGTGTACACAATGAATGGAATCTCTTTCAGCCGTTCGTCGGCCCGCCAATAGCGCAGCAGCATGTAGCCGTCCAACACGGGCATCAAGAGGTCCGAGATGACCAGATCGGGCGGATTCTGCCGCGCCTTGTTCAACGCTTCGGCGCCGTCTCGAGCTTCCTCGACCTGATATCCGCTCGCTTGCAACAGTGCGCGCAGCATGTAGAGATTCTCGGCATTGTCGTCCACGATCAGCACGCGCGTCATCGGGCACTTTCCTCGTGCGAAGGGCGTAGAAATCGTTCAATCTCGGCCACAAACGAATCTGGATTGATGGGCTTTTCGATATAACCTTCGGCGCCTGCCTCGAGGCATTTCTCGCGATCGCCAACCATCGCGTACGAGGTGACCGCGATGATGGGAATCTGACTTAGCTCAGCGTCTTCCTTGATGGCCCGGGCGACGGCATGGCCATCCATGCCCGGCAACTGGATATCGAGCAGGATCAGGTCGGGGCGAATTTTGGCGGCTAACTCCAGGCCCATAGGACCCGTTTCGGCCTGGATCACCTCGTGCCCCCGCTGCTCCAGCAGGAACGTGACCAGGTAGCGGTTCTGCGGATTGTCTTCGATCAACAGAATGACAGCCTTCATTCCTTCACCGGTCCTTTCAACGGGAGCGTAAAGCTGAAAGTGCTCCCTTTGCCCCATTCGCTTTGAGCGGTGATCTCGCCACCCATCAAGGTCGCCAGTCGTCGACTGATCGCCAGCCCCAATCCGGTCCCATCGTGCTTGCGCGCCAGACCCGAATCGATCTGCTTGAAGGGCTGGAACAGCGTCGGCAGTTCCGAGGGCTTGATGCCGATCCCCGAGTCCGAGACGCGCACCCGTAGAGCAGGTCGGCTCGAGGTCTCCCCCTCGAGCTTGAAGCTGGGAACAATCTCGGCCACCAGGGCGACTTCTCCCTGCTCGGTGAATTTGATGGCGTTGCTGAGCAGGTTGAGCAGTACCTGTTCGAAACGGCGTTCGTCGGCCACGACCTCGCCTAAGTCCGGATCGACCTGTATGCCAAGTCGCAGCCGTTTGGCCTCGATCTGCGGCTTCACCAGCCCTAGCACCTTCTGGATCGACCGGCGTGCATCGATCGGCTCCAGCGCCACCTGGAGCTGTCCGGCTTCGATCTTGGAGATGTCCAGCACATCGTTCACCAGCGCCAGCAAATGCCGGGCGCTGGTGCGGACCATGTCGAGTTGCTTGCTCTGCTCAGGGTTCAGCGGGCCAGCCATGCCCTGCAGAATGATGCCGGTGAAGCCGATGATGGAGTTGAGCGGAGTCCGCAGTTCGTGCGACATGGTGGCCAGAAAAGCCGACTTGATGCGGTCGGCCGCTTCGGCGCGAAGACGCTTCTCGCGCTCGGCTTCGGCCTGCTTTCGCTCGGTGATGTCGCGGGCCATGCCCATCAGGTTGCCGTCGGGCATCGTGGCAGCGATCACTTCGACATCCAGGGCGGTCCCGTCTTTGCGGCGGAATCGGCGATCGCGAGAATGCTCGTGAGCCTCGGTGGGAGCGACCAGCACGGGCTCGATTTGAGGCAGTTCGCTGGGGTCGAAGAGGGTTGAAACATGCAGGCCCTTCAGTTCCTGCGCCGCGTATCCCAGCATCTGGCACAGGCTCGGATTGACGTCCAGGCAGTAGTTCTCGCGGTCGGCGATCACGATTCCATCCGGTGCGCACTCGAAAAGCTTGCGGTATCGGGCCTCGCTTTCCTGCCGGGCCTCCTCGGCCCGTTTGCGCTCGGTGATGTCGGTGCCGATGCTCAGGATCTCGGTCACCTGACCGTTGGCGTCGCACACGATACGGTTGGTCCACGAGATCCAGGCGCGCTGGCCGTTGCGGCGCATGTTCTCGTTGATGTTCTGTTCAAATGCCTGGGGATCGGCGCAGATTTCCTCCATCAGTCGCCGCAGGTCGCGACCGCCGCTCTCGGTGGGAGGGACGATCGTGTCCATCACGTGCCGGCCCAGGATCTCTTCAGCCGTGTAGCCAAAGAATCGCTGGCCATACTCGTTAAGCAGTGTAATCCGCCCTTCGGCGTTCCAGCGCATGATGATGCTGTTGGCGTATTCCACTAGCTCGCGGTACTTCTGCTCGCTCTCAGCGAGTGAGTCCTGGGCGCGCTGGCGTTCGGAGACATCGATCCCCACGCCGACCAGACAGACCTTGTCCTCGAAGGGGACATTCCTTCCGGTGAAGAAGTACGGCGTCGAAGTGCCATCCTTCGCCAGAAAAGCCGCTTCCACGAAGGACTCGCCTTTCTCGAAGACCTCGGCGATGCGGCGCGCCAGCAGCGGCTTGTCGGCGGCCGAGAAGAAGTCCAGCGGATGCATGCCGGCGATCTCCGGGCCCGAATAGCCCGAGACCGTTTCAAAATTTCGGTTCCAGCGCAGGAACTTCCCCTGACCGTCGTAGAAATACAGGATGCCGGGCATGCTCTCGATCATCGTGTCCGAGAACAGCTTTTCGCCTCGCAGCTTGCGCTCGGCTTCCTCGCGAGCCTGGTCGTTCTCGAAGTTGTCGAGCGCATAGGAAATGTCGACGGCCGCTTCCTCGAGCAGCGCGATCTCCTTGTCGTGAAAGAAATCTCCCTTGCTGGCATAGACGCTCAGGATGCCGCAGACCTCGCCTTTCAACCGAATGGGAATTGCTGCCGATGAATGCAGCCCGCGCCGTTCAAGTTCCGACCGCCAAATCTGCGTCGCCGGATTGTTGAGCGAATCGTTATTGATGCATGGTCGGCCCGACCGGAACGCCAGACCCGAGGGGCCGAGGCCTTCGGGCCTGTCGTCGACATACACCTGAATGCCTTGCAGGTAGTTCTTCTCGTCGCCGCACACCGCCACGGGATTCAGGCGGTGGGTTTGGGCATCGTGCCACCCGACCCAAGCCATGTCGAATCCGCCATGCTCGCAAAGCACGCGGCAGATTTTCTGAAGCAACTCTTCCCGGGTCGACGTCCACACGATCGCCTGGTTGACCTGGCTCAGCGCTTCGTAAAGTCGAGACAAGCGGGCCACTTCGCGTTCGCGCTCCATCAACTCCGTGATGTCGCGGGCGATGCGCGAGGCGCCCACGATCCGGCCGCTGCCGTCTCGAATGGGCGACGCCGCGATCGAAACATCAATCAGCCGTCCGTCTTTGGCACGGCGCTGCGTCTGCGCCAGTTGCTTGCGTTCGCCGCGCTCCAGCGCCGCGGCAATGCGCCGCTCTTCATCCTTACGATCCTCGGGCAACAGCCGCGACAGCGGCGTTCCGACCATCTCCGATGCCGGATACTCAAAAATGGATTCGGCGCCGGCGTTCCAACTGGTCACGATGCCGTTCAAGTCCACCCCGATAATGGCGTCCTGCGAGGACTCCACAATCGCAGCGAGTCGTTCGCGATAGGCCTCGGCCTGCTGCTTGTCCGAAATATCGCGGATCATTCCCAGCAGTGTGCCGTCGGGCATCTGCGTGGCGATGACATGCGCCGGAAAGACGGTGCGGTCCTTGCGGCGGAACATCCATTGCCGCTGGTGATCAGTCTGGCCGTTGAGCTCGCTCAGGGCCGGCCCGATATGCGCCACTTCGGATCCCGCAACAATGTCTCGGGCATGCAGGCCGACCAGTTCCTCGCGCGAATACCCAAGCATCCGGCAGGCGCTCTGATTGGCGTCGACGTAGTAGCTCTCGGTGTCGGCCAGCACCACGCCCACCTGAGAGTATTCAAACAGCGTGTGGTAGCGGGCTTCGCAGGCGCGCATCGCCGCTTCGAGCTGCAGCTTGGATTGCCGCTCCTTTCGCAGCTGAGTGAGATCGCGGGTGAGGCTGGCGTAACCCATGGGTCGACGGAGTGCGTCGAAGAGCGACGTGACCGTTACCGCCGCTGGAAACGAACTGCCATCTTTTCGAAGGCGAAGCGTTTCTTCTTCGTAACTGCCTTCGACCAGCGCCTTCGCCAGCACCTGCTGCGGTTTGCCGGACGCGATCTCTTCGGGCGGAAAGAATTTTGCAAAATGCTGGCCGATGATCTCTGGCGCGGTGTAGCCCGTCGTTCGTTCGGCCCCCAAGTTCCAACTGGTGACACAGCCCTCGGAATCGAGCAGGATGAGCGCGCAATCCGAGTCCGCTTCCACCATCCGACGACCTGGGTCGGCGAGATGCGGAGTCGTGTCGGTCGTCCCGGGATCCAACGGAGTCGACATGCAGCCCTCGGTAAACGCTTCGAAACGCCAAGCATTGCAGATTCATCGTAGCCTCCACCCACTTGGGGAGCCAACTCTTGGGATAAAGTGTAGAGCAAGTGCTTCGATCGCACTAACTTTGGGGCACTTTGGCCAGCAGGGGGAGCCGTTGACGGCTCGAGACGACGACCCCGCCCGGTTTCTCGACGGTCACGGCAAACAGCGTCGGTTTCGTGACCCGCAGCTTGGGAACAATGCGGACCAGGACATCGCCCGTCGAGGGGTCGACATCGAAAACGCCCCCGTCGATCGGATAGCGCTCGTCCTGCGCCGTATCGAAGATCCACAACTGATACTGCTGCTTGCTGGGATCATTCGCCGCCAGGCCCCGAAATCGCATGAAGCCTTCCTGCCGGGCGTTGCTCCAGACAAGATCGCCTGCCGCACCCTTGGCGGCCGGATCCTCCGTGGCCGTCCAATCCAGCTTCACCGTATCTTTCGCGTCGCGCAAAAGCTCTTCGCGGGCCATCGCCAACGGGATCACGGTCTTGGGTTGAGGTTCCGTACGCCAGACCCTCACGGCGACAAACAGCGCCGCCGCGATCAGCAGCCAGCCCGCCCAGCGCTGCCCGGCCGACATGCTCTCGGATCGGACAGGGCTCGGCTTGGTCTCCCTGTGGTCATCGTGCTTCGATGCCAACTCACCCGCACGAGCCTGCGCGATCTTGGCGGCCAGAGCCGCCGGCAAGGGCTCACTCGCGACAGGGGCGAGCGCCAGGTCCATTTCGGCCGCCACGCGATCGAGCGCGTCGGCATCGACCTCGGGGAACTCGGCAAGCAACTGTTCCAGCTCCTGAGCCTCGGACTCATTCAAGCCGGCCACTGCCCGATCGGCCAGCAGATCCCACAGGCGTTCTTCGCGGCCGTTCCAAGGAAGGTTCCCTTCGTTCATGGGGCCCCTCCTTTCACGGTCTCGGCCGCGACCAGCGACTTCAAGCGGATCAGTCCCCGCCGGGCGTGCGTCTTTACGGTTCCCAGGGGAAAGCCCGTCACCTGTGCGGCTTCCTCCTGGCTCAAGCCGCCGCAGATCGTCAGCTCCAGCACCCGGCGTTCTTCGGGCCGCAGCTCGGCCAGCCGGCTCATCACCCGGGCGGCCTCGTCGCTCAGCTCCAGGGCGTCCTTCTCGGTGGGCGCCTGAAAATCGCCCGGCATCGCGTCGGAACTGGGCGTTCGCTGTCGCTGCCGGGCGCGGTCGATCAGGCGTCGGCGTGCGATCATAGTAATAAACGTCGCTTCTGCAGCCCGAGCCGGGTCGAAGCGAGCGGCACTGCGCCAAAGATCGATGAATACTTCTTGCACCGCGTCTTCAGCATCCGCCGCATTGGGAAACCAACGTCGTGCGAGCGCCCAGACCAGCCCGCCATATCGGGTCAGGCAATCCTCAACCGCCGCGGACTCGCCTGCGGCAACGCGTGTCAGGATGGAGTCGCTCACAGACCACCTGAGCAACATGCCGCGATCACTGCATAGCCGACAGGCATAGACTCAGACTTGTCCACAGCGCGTGTGAATCGAGACTTGGCCGGCGAGGACAGCTCCATCTTCACGTCGACACGTCATCCGTCAAAAAATGGTGACATCAACGACCCGTGCCAGGATTGTTACGCCACACCCAGGACGCCCGCAAGGGGGCTCGGCGCGCGAAGCCGGCTGTGGCAATCGCCACAGCCGACGCGCATCTCGAAGAAATCCGAACCACTACTTGGGCAGAATCACCGAGTCGATCACATGAATCACGCCGTTCTTGCACAGGATGTCGGTCTTCAGCACCTTGGCGCCGTCGATCATCACCGCTCCGTCCACGACGCTGATCTTGACTTCCGAGCCCTGCACGGTCTTGGCGCTCTTCAGGCCGACTACGTCCTTGGCCAGTACTTTGCCCGGCACCACGTGATAGGTCAGCACGGCCGTCAGCTTGTCCTTGTTCTCGGGCTTGAGCAGCGACTCGACAGTCCCTGCGGGGAGCTTGGCAAAGGCCTCGTCGGTGGGAGCAAAGACCGTGAACGGACCTTCCCCCTTCAAGGTGTCTACCAACTTAGCGGCGCCGAGCGCTGCCGCCAGCGTCTTGAAGCTGCCGGCCGATACCGCGGTATCGACAATGTCCTTCTCGGCAGCCGGCGCGGCCACCACGGTGCTCAAGCGAACTCCAGCCAAGGTGAACAGGGCCAGTGCAAAGCTTGCCATCAAATAGCGTTTCATGTCGTTTTCCTGAAAGTTTCGGAAGGTATGGGGTCGAATCTCGACGACCTCGCCAGCGGCAAGCCTGCCCGGGACAAGCCACCGCAGGCGAGGTCGAGAGATGATTCGCCCGGTCGCCGGCGGCGGATTCAAGATTCCGTAAAGAATTGACCCGCGTCAGGTGGGTGACCTATCCTTGAGAGCCCCCTCAGTAGAGGCAGCTCCCCTGACGATCGGCGCGCTCAATGCCTCTTCACCTTCATCGCATTTCCCTCGCGGCGATTGCCATTTGCAGCATCTGGCTCGCCGCTTCATCCATCGGGCGGGGCGATAATTCCAGGCCCGAAGGGACGCCGCCGGAGATTCAGAACCCCGACTACGATCTGACGATTGCGCTCGCCAAATCCGCGATCACCGTGGGCGAACCGATGCTGCTTACGTTCACCCTAAGGAACACCGGGATTCGGGAGACCCGCGTCATCCAATCGCATCCTCTGCGCATCTACCAGATCGAGATCGTCAACCTGGACAACAAACAGCCCGTGAGGCTTACCGAGCGGGGCGAGCAGATTTTCAAGATCTGCCAGGAAGGCTCGGTGGCCGTCCGAAAGCTGAAGCCGGGCGAGGGAGTGGAATCAAAGCTCGAAAACCTGACAGAGATCTACGATCTTAGCCACCCCGGCGAGTACTCACTTTCCGCACATCGCAGGGTCCACTCGCAGACCGGACCGAGGTACACCACGATCCGCGCCCCGCTGATCAAGTTTGCGGTCGAGCCCTCGCCGTGAGGTGTGGAGCCATGCCTTCCAGGACGGCGGCTCTACTTCAGCTCGATCAGGTCCAGCACCCGCGCACGCAGCTCCTCTTCCAGGGCCGCCCGCTCCTTGTCCAAGGCTTCGATCTGGGTCACCTGTTCCGGGGTCAGTTCCAAGGCGGCGGTCACGGCGGCCTGCTCTTCCTTCTTTCCCTTCTTCCCCTCGGACTTGGCCCGCTCGCGGGCCAGATCGCGCTCGCGCAGTTGCCGGTCGGTCAGCACCGCCTCGGCGCGACGGTCCAACTCTCGGCGTTTGATCTCAAACTCGCGGACCAGCTCCTGCAGTTTGGCACGTTCCAGCTCATTCAATTGCAGCTCAGGCGGGAGCTTCAAGAAGCCAGGCGCCTTGCCTTCACCGGAGTTCCTGGCAAGCTGACCTCGTTGTTCTGGCGTGAGAATCTTGAAGACATCCTGGTTGATCTGCGCTTCCAGGGCCCGGCGATCTTGTTCGAGCTGCTCCAGTTCCTGACGCTGCTTGTCGGTCAGCCTCACGAGCTTCTCGGTCAGCGCCTTTTCGGCCGCTCCCCTCATCCCCGCCGCGCGAGCCGTGATCCTGGCGGCCTCGGCCGCGGCCCGCTGTTCGGGGGTGACGATGTCGGCTTCGCGCCGCTGGAACTCGGCAACCTTGGCGATCGATTTGTCGACCAGGGCCTCAAGCTGCTCCTGCTGTGCCGCCGAGAATTCGATCGGCGGGCCTCCTTTGTCCTTCCCTTTGCCCGGCGGCTGAGCCACCAGCGAGCCAGAAACCATCAGGGCCAGCAGCAAGGCCCCCGCGGCAGCCAGATATTTGAGCATGAATCGACCTTTTTGAAGGCGAACCAGGAACAGCGTCGCGAGCCACTTTACCCTAGCCAACCTTAAATCGACGTGAAGTGTTGCTGTGTTCGCAGTCCAAAGTGGAAGCCCAGCGGGCCACATTTCGTTTACTTTGCCCCCCCGCTGGTATAGGCTTCAAGCGTCATTTGGGCAGCGTCTCTCGGAAAAACCCGTGCGTTCGGATCGGGTTTCGCCGTGCCCTTCCCAGTCGCCTCTCCGCAAAGGCTTTGCCGATGATTCGCTCCCTTCTGGCTCTGACGATCTCACTGTTCGTTGCCTGCCCTGCTTTCGCGCAGACCGGCAAGCCGGCCGGCCTGCCGTTTCCTGCGCAGCCGACAAGCTGGATCGCCTCGCCGCCGTTGTCGTCGGCCATGCTGGAGGGCAAAGCGGCCGTGCTCTGGTTCTACGAAGAGGGCTGCCCTTCCTGCCGAGCCAAGTGGCCGGCCATGCTGACCGCCGCCAAAAAGCTGGAGGGGAAGCCGATCGTGTTCATCGCCGTGAACTCGGGCAACTCGCGCGACGAGGTGCAGGGCTATCTGAGCGACGTCGGCATCAACTGGCCGACGATCGTCGACCAGGACCGCAGCTTCGAGAAGGCCGCGGGGGTGAACGAGATCTCGCTGCAGAACATTTACCAGATGCGGGTGCTGATGCCCGATGGCCAACTGGTGCCGGGCAATATCGGCGACTTTGAAGGGACCGCCACGCGTGCGGCCGAAGCGGCCAAGTGGAAGGTCGATCCGGCCGAGATTCCTGCGGCCCTCAAGCCAGCTTGGGCGGCCGTGGAGTTCGGCAACTATCCGGCCGGCGCCGCGCTGGTCAAGAAGTCCCTCACTTCGCCCAAGGCCGACGTGAAAGCGGCTGCCGAGAAGCTGAACGAAGCCATCAAGGGGCGCATCGAGACGATGCTCGCCGACGCCAAGAAGGCGGAAGAAGGGGGCCAGAAGTGGGCTGCCTACAAGAGCTACTCGAGCATCGCCGCCGATTTCAAAGGCTACGACATTCCCTCGGAAGTGACGGGCAAGGTCAAAGAACTGGCCGTTGACGCCGACGTCAAGGGCGAGCTGACCGCCTTGAAAGTGCTGGAAGGGGCCAAAAAAAGCCTGTCAGGCACTTCGGCTGCCGCCCGTAAGCGTGGGGTGAATCAGCTCGAGAAGCTGGTCTCCGATCAGGGCACGACCGAGGCCGCGCAGGAAGCCAAGACGATCCTGGGCCAAGTCGGAAAGTAGCGGGCAGACTCACCTCTTTCGCAGATCGACCGTCGATGGAAGAAGCTCCCTTCTTGCGCGCCTTGGTCGAACACCCCACGGACGAAACCGTTCGGCTGGTCTATGCCGACTGGCTTGAAGAACAGGGCGATCTCCGCGGCGAGTACCTACGGCTGGAGCACCAGCTCTCGCTGCTCGCCCCTGGCGATCCGCAGGCGGCTGAAAAAGACGTTCGGCTTCGCGCGTTGCTCGAGGGGATGGACGCCCAGTGGCTCGGAAAGGCCGGGCTTCGTTTTGATCTGTTCCTGGTCAGTGACGTGCAAGGGGTTGTGAACGCCGTCCTCCCCCGCTGGTTCCAATGGTTTCGGACCTTTCAGCGCCTTGGTTCGCTCTTCACGGGCCGCGGCCCGGCCGGGCAGTGGACCCGGATTAAGATCCGCTCCCAGGCCCTCTGGCGCGAGGCCGACGACTTGCGCGGCCGTTTACGCGGCATGCTCCTCTCAGGCCAGGTCGACATGCCCGTGACCGTGGTGATGCTGCCAGCCGACAGCCAGGCGGCGGATACCACGATGGACCTGGGCGAGATCCTGGCGCAACGCCCGGTAAGGATCACCGAGATCTAGCTAGCACTCGGGATTGATCTTGCCCGAATCCAGGCGGGCCGGTTGAATAGCCCCCCGCTCGCGAGCCGGGGCGCCGACGCTCGGTCGGTTGCCGCGCTCCGCCAAACTCCAAGGGAATCTGAAATGAAGACTCGATGGTCGCGTTTTGCGACAGGCGCGTTGGTTGTTGTTGTGGCCCTGATGGCCGGCACCAGTTGGGCGATCTTCGATCAGCTGGAGCCGTCGGCCGACGAGTACAAGTTGAAGTACGAGGTGCAGGTCACGCCCGCGCCGGGCAATAAGCTGACCGTCGACTTCACGCTGATCGATGATGGGAGAATGAAGCCCTTGCACTCGGTGACTATCGTCGCCTTCAGCGCACCGAACTCAAGCGGCTCGCGTTCGTACAAGGTGAAGGAAGTCATTCCGCTCCAGCCGACCAGCGACGGCAAGCGCGCGGGGCAGGTGCAGATTCCCAGCGAGTTTGCCGAGCAGGCCTCGATTCGATTCCTGGCCAAGCGAGTTGATGGCCGCCCGCGGACCGGCGGTGCCAGCGCCGCGTACTACGACGTTCCGCTGAAGAAGTTCCTGAAGTAGCAGAGTGACAGGGCGCCACGGCGGCAAGCCCGCCGGTGGCGTCCGTGCTTCATTCCGATCTTCTTGCCGTGACGGTGGGCTTCGGTTTTCGCTGCCCACTGCCGCGGCTGTTCGGTATTAACTCAACAGCATCGCCAGGTCTTCGGCCGATAGGTTGGCCAGCACGCTGTTCTCGCCCGAGATGATGGCGTCAGCCAGGTCGCGCTTGCCGCGCTGCAGCTCCAGAATCTTCTCTTCGACCGTATCCTTGACGATCAGCCGGTAGGCAAAGACTCGCTTGGTCTGGCCGATGCGATGGGCGCGATCGACGGCCTGGGCCTCGACCGCCGGGTTCCACCAGGGATCGAGAATAAAGACGTAGTCCGCTGCGGTCAGATTCAAACCGACCCCGCCGGCCTTCAGGCTGATGAGGAACAGCGGACATTTCGGATCGGTCTGGAACCTGTCGACGCGGGCCTTGCGGTCGCGGGTCTGGCCATCGAGATACTCGTAGACGATCCCCTCGCTGTCGAGTTGCTTGCGGACGATGTCGAGCAGGCTGGTGAACTGCGAGAAGACCAGCGCCTTGTGCCCTTCGTCCAGGATCTCGCGAAGCTGATCGAGCAGCGTCTCGAGCTTGGCACTTGGCTGGTTCCGCTTCGTCGCGTCCAGCAGGCCCGGGTGGCAGGCGGCCTGTCGCAGCCGCAGCAGCGCTTCCAGCACCTGGATCTTCGATTTGTTCAAGCCGTCTTTGGCGATCTTCTGGGTAAGCTGCGTCTGATAGTGCTTCTTCAGGTCGTCGTAGAGCTTGCGCTGCTTCTTGTCGAGTTCGCAGTAGAGCGTCTGCTCGGTCTTCTCGGGCAACTCGGCCAGCACCTTGTCTTTGGTGCGACGGAGCAGGAACGGGCGCAACGCGCGGGCCAGCAGTTCGAGCGCGTCGCGATCTCCCTTATGTCCGCTGGCAGCCGCAAAGGCCTTGAGCGAAGTCGAGCGGCCGAGCATGCCGGGGTTCAGGAATTCGAACAGCGACCAGAGTTCGCCCAGGTGGTTCTCGACCGGAGTGCCCGTCATCGCCAGTCGGTGATTGGCTTGAATCAGCCGCACGGCCTTGGCCGATTGCGAGCCGGCGTTCTTGATGGCCTGCGATTCGTCGAGGATCGCGTAGTCGAACCGCGTTTCCTTCAAGTCGACGATATCGCGCAGCAACGTCCCGTACGTAGAGAGGACCACGTGGTACTCGGCCAGTTCCTCTTTCGACTGGCCACGATTGGTCCCCGAGAAATCAAGCACCTTGAGTTGCGGGGCAAACTTGGCGGCCTCTTCCATCCAGTTATGGACTAGGCTCCGCGGCACGACGACCAGCGAAGGCAGGCGATCTTTCTTGGGGATCTTCTCGGCCCGTCGGGCATCGAGCATCGCCAGCACCTGCACCGTCTTGCCCAGGCCCATGTCGTCGGCCAGACAGCCGCCGAAACCGAACTCGCGCAGGAAGGCCAGCCAGCCCAGCCCCTCGCGCTGATAGGGGCGCAACTCGCCGACAAAGCTGCCCGGCTCCTGCTGGGCGGTCACGCCGGCGAACGAAGCCAGGCGCTCGCGGACCCGCTCGAAGGCCGCGTCCACGTCTACCTCGGGCTGAGCGGCCAGCAGGGCGTCGAGGATCATGGCCTGCGAGGGGACGAACCGCAGCGTGTCCCCCTCAACGGTCCCCAGGTCGGCCAGATTGCCGTACTTGGTCAGCCACTCGTCGGGCAGCATCCCCTGCGTGCCATCGCCCAGCGTAACGAACGCGTCGCCACGCTTAAGGGCCGCCAGCAACTCGGGCAGAGCGACCTTGGTCCCTTCGAAATCAACCTGCCCGTTCAACTCGAACCAATCGACGGCCGACTTCACGCTGAGCTTCACCACGCCCGGCCGGCGGATGAGCTTCCCCTCGGCCTCGATCCGCCAGCCTTTGGCCGAGAGTTCGCGGACCACACGGGCCAAGTCCTTGGGCGCGAACTTGACCTCGGCGCCGCTGGGCTCGCCGACCGGCACGGGCTTGACCGAAGGCACGGCAAAAAGCTGTTGCACGGCGGCCGCTTCGGCCGCGCTGTCGCGCACGATGACCCGGCGATTCTCGCGATCGACGGTGCTGACCGCCGGCGCGCCGCCCGTTCGCCTCCCATGGGCACTCTGGAAATGGTGCGGGCCGTAGTGATACGAAACGGCTCCGAACAGAAATGCACGGGCGGAGCCGCCAGGAGCCGCACCGGATGTGATATTCAATTGGGGAGACAACAGGAGCCGTACCTGCTCGTAGTGCAGCTCTTCGGGCAGAATCACCTCGGGCAGGTTTGGCATCTTCCAGAGTTGTTCCAGGAAGACGTCTTGCTGCGCGAGCGGGACCTCAATCGCGCCCTGTCCCATGATCAGCTTGATCCAGCCACCGGCGTCGTCGGCCGCCAGCCGGGCCAGCTTGTCGGGCAGCACCACCAGCCCTTCCAGAATGCAAAGCTGCACATCGCGCAGATCAACGCTCGTTTCACCGCGAACCACCGCTCCGCGAACCTGCCACTGTTTTTCGTTCTCGCCCTTTTCGACCTTCAACACGAAGCGCCACGGTTCGCCGGCGTCCCAGGCCAACGGCTCGGGTGGGGTCTCCAGGTGGGCGCGTCGCGGCATGCCGATGCGGCCGCTGGCGCAGAGCCGCGGCAGCACAATGTCGTACAGCGCGGGAGCGACCATGCATCGCGAAACCTTGGGATCAGAACTGAACGAGTAGCCGTACGAATCGCGGCCGTCGATGCCGCCGCTGCTGACCAACAGGCCCAGCAGCTCGCGGTGCTCTTCCTCGGGCCAGCCTTTGACTTCGCTCTCGTCCAGCCGAAGCTGCTTGAGCTTGCCGAGCTTGCCCGACTGCTGCACTTCGCGCTGATTTAGATCCAGGACCAGACGGTTCTCTTTGATCGAGGCGCCGGGGTTGATGACGTACCAGACTTGCCGCTGCTTAGAGATCAGCGAGCGCGGCTTGCGTCCCCAGTCGTTGAATGCAGCCACCCGCTCCAGCTTCTCGCGCCAGGGCTCTTTGGCCGGTCTGGGGGGCGTGGATTGCCGCGGCTGAGAAAAGGGATGGATCGGATTCGGGTAGAAGGCCTTCAGGTTCTTCAGCAGGCCCGTCAGTGGATTGAGGACAGGCGGCCGAAAATCATTGTCGTCGTCATCGTCGTCGTCCAAGCGGCTGTCGTCGGTATCGAAGATGGGCTCGAAGTGCTCCTCGAAGTCCAGGACAAGCTCCGGAGTTCCCTTGAACGGTAGAGACCTGCGGTCGATATCGATCTGCTTGATGCTGGCCCAGAGATGTGGGCATGGGGTGCTTTGCCGCCCCAGTTCGCAGGTGCAGCCTGCGCTCAAAATGTCGAGCTTGCGCTCCGTCATCATCAACAGCGAGACTTCGTGATGTTCGCCTGCATCGTCGATGACGATCTCGACACCATCGACGTAATGGGTAACGTCCTTGATGCTGCCCTTGGCCAGCAGGACTTCACCCTTGGCACGTACCATCGCCGGAAACTGGGATTGAAAAAGGGGAGCCAGCAGCACCACGGCCTCCGTGCGGACAGAACGCAACCGAGAATCAAAGCTGCTTGAATTGGACCACTGCTGTGGGGAAATGACAAGCCGATCCGAGCGTCACGGAGGGGGCAATCCACGATGAAATGAGCCCTGGAGCACAACGTGCGCTCCAGGGCTCAAAGGTTCTCAGCGGCTGAGGACGCTCTGGCGCTATGCGCCGCGCACACCCACGAAACCTGTCTGAAATTCAATGCTGCTGCCCATGCGAGAGCGGAACTTGGCCCAGTTCTGAGCAATGGTGGCATCCTCGCGCTCGCGCAGCATGGTCACCACCCACTCGTCGGTGGCATGCAGCCGGCCGGCCAGGATGGCCGCGGCATTGGCAGCCAGTTTCGAGGCGGCGCGATCGCCCGATGCGACCAGCTTGTCGTAGGCCTCGCGACTCAGTCGCACGACGGTAGTCGGCTTGAGCGCGATGATATTGGCATGGTGCGGAGCGGGGTGAAAGAAGCTGGCCTCTCCGAAAACACTCTGGGGGGGAAGCGTTCCGACCGATTCCCCTTCGGGGATCAGCGTTTCGAAGCGGACATCGGCTTCGCCTTCCAGCACCACATACAGGGCCTGGTTGCTCTCGCCCGCCTTGAGGATCAGGGCGCCGGCGGCATACTCGCGGATCTCGCAAGTCGACAGCAACGGCTGCAGTTCGGCATGCGTCAAATTCTTGAAGAGCGGGACATCGGCCAGGTGCTGGGGTGCAATCTCGCGGATCATCGTGGCGTGCCTTATCTACGGGGATACAAAAGGAGCGGCCCGTCGTGGGTGGGTAGCCGGTGCAATCGCACTTCGGCCCTTCATTTAGAGTGCAACCACCGTGCCATTGCAAGCACGCGGTGCGAACAGGCGTAAGGAAGAGGATTTGAGAAAACTAAGGCGCGGGAGGGGGCCGGCGGGCCAATTCGGCCCGAAGCCGCGCGATCTCCTGCTCGGCAGCGGCAGCCCGTTCAAGTCCTGTCAGCAATCGTTCCCCCGTTTCGAGCGAGAACAACTCCAAAGCCTCGTCGATCACTTGCAACTTCAGTCCCAATTCCTTGCTGACAACAGCTCCCTCGGCATCGGCCGGGATCAACTCGTAGCCGCGGGACATCAAGCGATAGCCGACCAGGAAATCGGGCAAGTAATCGCCCGTGGGATCGAACAGGAAGTACTCGGCAACGCGCAGGATGGCGTAGAGATCGCGTTTAAGCCCCTGATCGATGTCGCGCGTCGAGTCCGAAGTTGTCTCCAGCACAAAGCAAGGAGTCCGCTTCTCTTCCCAAAGCTTGTAGGTATGCCGGCGCCCCGGGTCGCAGTCCTTCACCACCATCGCATCGGGGCAGATCATCTGCCGCGGATCACCCTCGCGGTAGTACAGGTGCAGGTTGCCCGTGACGTAAATCCGCTGGCCGGCGACATGCGCCTTCAGCAGTTCGATGATGCGAACCATGCAGTCGCGGTGGAGATCGCTCTCGCCCATCGGTTGCCCGTCCGATTCGGGATATTCGACTGTCGATAGAACGTCTGTCGCCATGGCTCTTCTCCCGGCCGGGACGGGTTAAACGTGCGGTCCCATGCGGCCTTCTTCGTTGTATCGTAGCATGGTCAGGATCAAAATTGCGAGCGGTCTAGAGACGCGAGTTCTGTTGAGTTCCCCTCGCGAAAATCCATCTGGCCTGACCAATCTGGCCGCTTGCCAGGGCTCGCCTGGAGGGATAAAAAGGACGCTTCCTGCCCTGATTTCCCACGCGGCCCGAGCCTTTCAAAAAGCTTCCGCGTTTACGCTTTGTCTCACCCTCGCGGAGCTATCCCATGGCCGACAACATCGGTGCGATTCTCTCCAGTGCCCTCGACGCGGGCGAAGGCCTGCTGCGGCTCACCCCGACCTGGGTCCCTCGCAGCTTTCTGCACCCCGGCAAGCGGATCAAGCTCCATCCCAGCGATTACTACGCCTTTGGCGCGCATCGTGGGGGCATCGACGAGCGCTGGTTCGCCAGCACCACCGAGGCGGCCAACGACAACCGCACGCCCGACGAGGGGCTATCGTACGTTTCGCACCAGGGGAAGCGGTTCACCCTGCGCGACGCGGTGGCCGAAGCCGGCCCCAAGCTGATCGGCAAGAAAATGTACGACGAGTACAGCCGCTGGCCGGTCTACTCGAAGTTCTTCGACAACATGGGGCCCATCCCCCATCACATGCACCAGAAGTTCGAGCATGCCGCGCTGACCGGTCAGCAGGGCAAGCCCGAGAGCTACTATTTCCCGCCCCAGTTGAACAACGTCGACAACAACTTTGCCTACACCTTCATGGGCCTGGAGCCCGGCACCACCAAGGCGCAGCTCCGCAAGTGCCTGGAGGACTGGCACAAGGGGGACAACGGCATCCTCGACCTGTCGCGAGCCTATCGCCTGAAGCGCGGCACCGGCTGGCTCATTCCGCCGGGCGTCCTGCACGCCCCCGGTTCGCTCTGCACGTACGAACCGCAGTGGGGGAGCGACGTATTCGGCATGTACCAGTCGCTGGTCGAAGGGCGCGAAGTCCCTTGGGCGTTGCTCGTCAAAGACGTGCCCAAGGACAAGCACAAGGATCTCGACTTCATCATCGAGCAGCTCGACTGGGAGAAGAACGTCGACACCCACTTTAAGGACAACAACTACGCCGAACCGATCATCGACCAGACCACCAGCGGCAACGGCTGGACCGACCGCTGGATCGTCTACGGCACGATCGACGGCAAACAGTACTTCAGCTCGAAGGAGCTGACGGTCGACCCGGGCATCAAGTGCAAGCTGACCGATCCGGGCGCCAGCGGCTGGATCACCGTGCAGGGCAAGGGGCGCATCGGCCGGTTGCCGTTGCAGACCCCGGCCATGATCCGCTTCGGGCAGGAGACCGAAGACGAAGTCTTCATCTCCTACGACGCGGCCACCAAGGGTGTCGAGATCGAGAACACCGGCAGCGAGCCGCTGGTCGGCCTGCGGTACTTTGGCCCCGATGTGTTTGCCAAGCTGCCCGCGATTGGGGACTACAAGAAGAACTAGCTGATGTTTCAGGCTGTAGGGAACGCCCTGCGTGGCGTTCCGTGCATTCTGAAGCGTTTCTCATTCGCGTAGAGTCGGGTACTCAAGGGAGCGCGTGTCGAAGTTCGAGACGCGCTCCTTTTTTTGTTGCCCCTTCCGCTACAATAGGCGTATGGCAACCGTCACTTTCGAACCATTGACGCTCGAACAATACGCCGCGCAAGCGGACCGCGCTTTCAGCGAGCTTGTTCAAGGGAGAGTGGTCCCGGTGAATCCTCCAACGCCGCGGCATGGCCAGATCTGCGTGCGCGTGGTCCTGCTCGTGGGCGCGCATGTCCAATCGCGAGATTTGGGCCATTTGGTGGCCAACGATGCGGGCGTGATCACCGCGCGCGATCCCGATTCGGTTCGCGGGGCCGACGTGGCCTACTACAGCTACCAACAAGTTCCCCGCGGGCCATTGCCGACGGGCTACTTAAAGGTCTCGCCTGATCTACTGTTTGAGATCCTCTCCCCCAATGATCGGCGCGCCGCCCTGCTTACGAAGGTGGGCGAGTACCTGGCGGCAGGGTTGCGGGCGGTCTGTGTCCTCGACGACAGCACGCGGACGATCGAAGTCTTCCGACCTGAGGGGCCGACCGAACTGTTCGCGGCAGAGGACGAGTTCGCCGTGTCGGATGTACTAAGCGAGTTTCGCGTCGCGGTGCTGGCGTTCTTCGAGTAGCACTGGCTTTGCCTGGTCTCCTGCGCGAGCATCGATCGGGACCAGAAACAGTCCGCACCGATTGAGTTTGGGCATGCGGTTGCGGCTCGCTAGGATCAACTGCATGAGCCCTTCTACCCAAGAACTGCTGAAAGCCGCGTTGGCGCTATCCGAAGACGAGCGGATCGTGCTGGCCGGCGAGCTGCTCGAAAGTGTTGGTGCCGAAACAGCATCAGAGGAATGGGCGGCGAGTTGGCGCGCCGAAATCTCTCGCCGATGGCAAGAGCTGGAATCGGGCGAAGTCAAAGCCATCTCTTGGACCAAAGTCGCACAGCGGTTGCAGCAGAAGTAACAGCTCTCTATTGCGGCAGCTTCAGCCCCCACACCGAGCCCCGCTTCTTGTTGAACGGGCGCGGATGGTCTTTGGCGATGGCGGCCATCTCGGGTCGGATGCCGACATCCTTGTACGTTCCCTTGAACTTCGCGGCGATCGCCTTGAAGCTTTCGGCGTGCTTGCCAGTGATCTCCATCCCCAGCACGTGAATCTGCGGGCCGCTTTCCACCTTCGATAGAAAGTCGTTCGTCTTGTCGGTGAAGGCGCCGTCTCCCAACAAGAAGATCACGTCGGGACGCAAGGCCAGCGCCTTCTGCATCGCTTCCAGGCCTTCGGTCCGCAGGTTCGTCTCCACCGTCTTCAGCCACACGGCCAGCTTGTGTTTATTGGCAGGCGTAGCCGGGACGAAGCCGTAGGCGGGCTCGGGATGAAACAACGGGTAGGCCATGTCACTGAAGAAGTAGACGTAGAACATCTGCGTCGGCTGCATCTGTTCGACCGCCGACTGCAACTCGTAGAGCGACGTTTCGAAGCGGCCCTTGGTCATCGAGCCCGAGTTGTCCAGCACGAACACAAACTTCTTGCCGCTGGTCGACTGGCCGAAGAATTTAACTTTGCCCATGCCCGCCTTACCCAGGCCATCTCCTTTGCCGGGCGAACGGACCAGCGTTTCAAACGACATCGTCTGCTGCGAGCTGACTTCTGAAAGATCCGCGCGGATCGAACTCGGGGCGTCGTCCAGGCTCGAGATTTCGACGCTGTCGCTCAAGCTGACGGATTGCACCGCTTCGGCACTCTGCGATTCGGCCTGGGGTAATTCGATCTTCACCATCGGCTCAATGGTGGGCGGATCGTCGGTGTCTTGCTGAAGCACCAGGATCGGCACGATCTCCTGAAGTGCCGGCAGCGAGAGTGAGATCGACGCTAACAGGATGAGTGCCACGAGATGCAACGCCGCACTCACCAGCACGGGACTTGCCGTCCGATACTGCTGACCCAGCCAAGATCGCAGTGCCGCCAGGCGCTTCGGCTCGGGCTTGGGCTCGTCTTGCCCTTCAACCTCCTCGGTGTCCTCAGGCAATGCCGCGGGTGCAGATGCCTTGCCAGCCTGCTTCAGCGGCGATGCAGCTGCCAGCGATTCCACCAGGCTCCGCGGCTTGCGGCCTTCCAGCAGTTGCCCCATCTGCACTTCGGCCAGTTGATCGGCCACGTGAAAGAAGGCCGAAAGCTCCGAGCGGATGTCCGGGTACTTCTCGAGAAAGTCCTGGCGATCGACCGTCTCGCCCAGGTCCGAGCGCTCCATGTACTCGGCCAACGCTTCGTCGAGCCGGGACTCATTCGCTGTGGCTTCGGTTTCGATCTGCGTCATGGATCTCATCCTTCCACTCGGGCCGGGTCTGCACCTTGCTTCGCAAGGCGTGCATTCCCCGCTTGATCAGACTGGCCGCCGAACTGGTCGTGCGGCCTAACTGCTCGGCAATCTGGGCCAGCGGCATTCCTTCGTATCGCAACCGCACCGCGGTCCGCTGATCCTCAGGAAGATCCGCCAGAAGCTGGGCCAGCATGCCGGCCTGCTCCTCCTCCATCGCTCGCGTGCTGGGCGAGGGCGCCTGAGCCGCGAACTCGTCTCCCGACAGCACCTGGCTCTCGCCGGGCCGCGGCACAGGCAATGGTTGCTCGCGGGCGATCGCCCGTTTCGCCACCGACGTGTGATCGCGGACCGCGTGCTCCAGGTGATGCTCCAGGATGCGGTACAGCCAGGCCGCGAACTCAGGCCTGGACGAACCGCGAAACTGGGGAAACGCCCGGAGCGCTTCCATGAACGATTGCTGCACGATGTCCGACGCGCTCAATCGGCGATGCAGCTGGGCGCCGAGTTGTCGCTCGGCGCGTGCTACCAGCGTCGCCCGCTGGGCCTCCAACAATTCGCCCATGGCGTTGGCCTGTCCGGCCCGCGCCTGGGCAATCTGGCTATCGAGTGCATCGTTCATGACGTGGGCCTCGACTACCGACAGCAAACCGACTGGCATGCACGGGGCAGTCGCAAGGTCTCTGCGACCCTCTACACGTATAGTTCCGGTGAGGCGGAAAGTTGGGCGGAGAAAATGCCGCAAAAAATGACGGGGAGCGTCGAGTGACGGAACTGATTCTACTGCATCGCTTTAACGCGAGCGAGGAATCTCCGTCCTTCATCCCGTGAAGGCGCGGGCCAGAATGCCCAGGCTGCCGCAGCCCAGCACCAAGGCGACAATGTCGACCTTGAATCGCCAGAGAAGGACGAAGGCCGACGCGGCGATCGCGATCGAGAGCAGGTGCAGCTCGTTGTGCGTCGGGCCGAGGAAGACATCGCGCCCCAACGTAAAGGCCAGGTGTAGGATCACGCCCACCACGGCAGCGGTGATTCCCCCCAGCACGCTCGAGAGCTTCAACTCGCCGCGCATCCGTTCGATGAACGGCGCACCCAGCAGAATGAACAGGAACGACGGCAGAAAGGTGAAGTAGGTGGCCACGACCGCCCCCATCCAGGCCGCCGGCCAGGTGCCGAGTTGATTGGCGCCACCCACAAAGCCGACAAAAGCCACGAACATGATCAGCGGGCCAGGCGTCGTCTCGCCCAGCGCCAACCCATCGGTCACTTGCCCGCGCTCCAGCCAGCCGGCGGCAATCGCATGATCGCTGACATAGGGCAACACCGCATACGCGCCGCCGAAGGTCAACAGCGCGCTCTGGGTGAAGAACAGGGCCATGTGCGGATAGACGCCGTCGCTTCCTTGCCACTGCCAAAGGAAGAACGTCGGCACCGCCCACAACACCAGGCCGACCGCCAGATGCAGGACGAAGCGTGCGGCGCTGGGCCGCGTGTGGGCCAGGGCTTCGTCTTCGTCGCCGATCAAGACAGGCAGCGCGCCGGGTTCATCCGCCACCGCGAGCTTCTTCGAAGCATGGCCTCCGCCCGCGATCGACTGCGGCCAGATCCGCCCCATCAACAGCCCACTGAGTCCGGCGACCAGCAGGATGACGGGAAAGGGAACGTGGAACAGTAGCGCCACAAAGGCCCCAGCGGCCAGCACAAAGGCTGCCACGCTCTTGATCGCCTTGCTGCCGATTCGCAGTACGGCAAAGGCCACCACAGCGACCACCGCGGGCTTCATACCATCGAACGCGCCGGCCACGAACCAGACATGACCCAGCGCCAGATAGATCCAGCTCAGCACCGACAGGATCACCAAGCTGGGGAGCACAAACAGCGCCCCGGCGGCGATTCCGCCCCAGGTGCCGTGCATCAGCCAGCCCAGGTAAGTGGCCAACTGCTGGGCTTCAGGCCCGGGCAGGACCATGCAGTAGTTCAGCGCGTGCAGAAAGCGCTGCTCGCTGATCCAACGTCGCCGCTCGACCAGTTCGGTATGCATGATCGAGATCTGGCCGGCCGGACCGCCGAAGCTTATGAAGCCCAGCTTGAGCCAGAACGCCAACGCCTCGCCGCGCGATACGGTGCGCGGCGAGGCAGGCGTTGTCGAAGATGCAGACATACGGGCCGACTCGCTCACGGGATGAGCGCGATGAACCCGCCAACGGCCAGCGCCTCGAAGACCACGCCGTCTCCGTCGAGCGGGAAGACCCGCTTGCGGAAGCCGGGGACGCAGGTGCCGGGGCGGTAGTATCCCAAGGCATAGACGCAATCGCCGGGGCGATCGTAGCCCGCCTTGTAGGGCATGGTCACCACGTCGGCGAAGAACCGCCCACCCGAGATGACGGGCTGAAGCAGCGGATGCCGCAGGCGGCCGTAGCGCTCGAGCTGTTCGTCCTCGAAGTAGAGCGGCTTGGAGCAGAGGCTCGAGGCCTTCCACTGATAGGTCAGTTCGCAGTAGCTGCGATCGGCATAGGGATCTTCGCCCAGGTTGCACTCGGTCGGCAGGTCGCCGGTGACGGCAATCGTGGGAGCGATCTGATCGATCTTCTTCAGCGAGCCCGGATTCGGACAAACGTAGTCCTCATCCAGGCGCGAGCGTTGCGGCTGCGGCGCGGCGGTGCGAGGAACGCTGCGCAGTTTCGGCTGCTCGACCGTTTCGGTCGGCTCGTTGAACATCGGTTCCGGGGCGGGCTGCACCGGGGCAGGGGCCGGACGGCGCGGCGGCGCCGGTTGCGAACGAATCACCGGCGGCATCGGCTGCGGATCTTCGTCCTCTTCAATCACCTGGGCCCGGCTGCTGCTGGAAGGCTGCGAGCGGACTGGCGGCCGCGCAGCCGGACGGCTTTGCACCTTGGGGGCCGGCAGGGCAGGAACCCCTTCGGCAAACGGGTCCTCGAAGGGATCTTCCAGCGGATCGACCGATTCGACCGGATCGCGTCCCACGACGCCGCGGTTGTTGGCCACCGCGGGAGGTCGACTGCTGCGGACCGTAGTCCCCTGGCGAACGCCTGAGGTCTGCGTGATTTGCCGGCCGAATTCCACGGCGTCTCCGGCGGTTTGCATCCGGGGCCGCAGCTTCTCGCCGGCCTCGGCTGCTGGCATCAGGCCGCTCGATGCCAGAACGGCGGCCGCCATCAGACCGCGTGCCAGCAAGCTGGCTGCGGCCTTGAGTGGCTCAAGCGCCGTTGCGCTCGTATTCGGTGCTGTAATTGGGCGCTTCCTGCGTGATCGCAATGTCATGTGGATGACTCTCCCGGACAGTCGCCGGCGATACTTGGATGAACCGCGCCTCGGTGCGCAGTTGTTCGATGGTGCGAACTCCGCAGTAGCCCATGCCAGCACGCAGTCCGCCCACCAGTTGATACACAAAGGGTCCCAACGATCCCTTGTAGGGAACGCGGCCCTCGACTCCTTCCGGCACCAGTTTGTCGGCGCGGCGTTGGTTGCCTTGCCGATACCGCTCGCTGGACCCTTGGACCATAGCGCCCAACGAGCCCATCCCGCGATAGACCTTGAATGTTCGTCCTTGATACAGAATGGTCTGGCCCGGGCTCTCTTCGAGTCCGGCGAACAAGCCCCCGATCATCACGGCGCTTGCGCCGGCGGCCAGGGCCTTGGTAATGTCGCCCGAGTAGCGAATGCCACCGTCGGCGATGATCGGCACTCCTCCGTTTTCCTCGGCGGCCCGAGTGGCCTCGTAAACGGCCGTGATCTGCGGAACGCCCACCCCGGAAATGACTCGGGTGGTGCAGATCGATCCCGGACCAATACCTACTTTTACCGCATCGGCGCCGGCCTTGATCAGGTCCCGGCTCCCCTCGTAAGTGGCCACGTTCCCCGCGACCACGTCGATATCAAAACGTTTTTTGATTTCTTGGACAGTTTCGATCACGTTGGCCGAATGCCCGTGCGCGCTGTCGACTACCAGCAGGTCGGCCCCCTTGGAAATGAGGCTTGCCACCCGTTCGTAGTCTCGCACGCCTACCGCGGCGCCGACCCGCAACCTGCCTTTCCCATCTTTACATGCATGCGGAAACCTCCGCATCATGTCGATGTCCTTGATGGTGATCAGGCCTGTCAGTCTGTATTTTTCGTCAACCAGTAAAAGTTTCTCGACCTTATTTTTCGTTAAAATCTTCTCAGCTTCTTCAAGCGATACATTCCCTGTAGCCGTTACAAGTTTCTCGCGGGTCATAACCTCGGCGATTTTGGCCGAGTCATTCTCCAGGAATCGCAGATCCCGGCGGGTCAGAATGCCGACCAGCTTGCCTTCTTGCGAGGTAATTGGCACGCCGGAGACATTGTGCTGCTGCATCACCTCGCGGCAGCGGCTCACGGTCTCTTCCGGGGGAAGCGTGACGGGGTCCGAGATGATGCCGTTGGCGCTGCGTTTGACCTTGTCGACCTCTTCGGTCTGAGCCTCGATCGAGAGGTTCTTGTGGATAACCCCCAGGCCCCCTTCTTGGGCGAGCGCGATCGCCATGGCATGGCCGGTGACGGTGTCCATGGGGGAGCTGAGCATGGGGATCTTCAGGCTGATCCGCTTCGTGAGCCGGGTGCCGACGTCGACTTCGGCCGGGACGAGCTCGCTGTAGCTGGGTTCCAGCAGCACGTCGTCGAAGGTGATCGCCTGGTACTTGATGAGCTCCCGCATGATTCGGCCTCCGTCGTTCGAGAAAACGGGGCGTCGCCCGACGCCATGCGGGATTATCGCAGTCGGGCGGGAATTGGCAAAGGGGCGGAGGTGCTCGCGCAAGTCCGTCATTCGACGAATCACTAGGGCCACAAGAAACGATCGAAGGCTCCCACCGATCCCGCGGTGGCCGGCTCGCCCTGCGTGTCGAACAGCGCCTTGAGCTCCTCTTGCGTCGCCTCGGGCGTCACGAATCGCACCGCTCCCGACCAGAGCACGGCCAGGAATCCCTTCTTCGGCAGGCCGGACCAAGGGTCGCCGGGGTTGAAGGTGAAGTCCCTCGGCGCCAGCCAGGGGACCGCCTGATCGGGCGCGACGAGGACCAGCATGATCGCGCCTGAGTTCTTGACCGCTTTGGCCGCCGCGCCCTCGAAGGCCGTGCTCGGGCCGGTAGCCAGCAGAATCCGCGTCATTCCTGGCTGGGCCTGGCTCGCGGCATACGTGCCGATGGCCGGGGTCTGCGCGTTGGTCGGGCTGTCCCAGGGCTCGTCCTGCTTGATCTTCTCATAGACGGTCCGCTGCTCGAGATAGGGGAGCAGGTGGGCCCGCCAACTGATGATGGGTTGGCCAGCCTTGTCGCGCAGGTTATCCAAGGGCTTCCGAAAGACCGCGTTCCAATTGGCGATGCCCAGCGAAACCTGCTGCAGGCAACTGGCCGCGCGAAGTTCGGCCTCCTGCTCGGCCGACAGGGCGGGTGGCCACGCGAAGGGGGCGGGACCCGGAGTCGAGGCCGGCGGATCGAGAGACCAGAGTCGCGTAACGTGGGGATTGGCCACGCCCAGCTTCTTGCCGGTCGCGTCGAAGGCGATTCCCTCGTTGTACAGACTGCGCTCGGCGGAGCGGAGCTTCGCCACCACCTTCTCTTGTGCAAAGTCCCAGATCTGCACCGGGTCGTTTCCGGCTGCGACGCGAGTCCCATCGGGTGAGAAGGCAATCGCCCGCAACTGTCCGGGTGTCTGGACCTTCCATTGCTTGACGACCATCTTCGCCGCCACGTCCCAGAACTCGATCAATCCTGAGCCGTCCGCGACCGCCAGGATCTTTCCCCCGGGGTGGAAGGCCACCATCTGGGTCTGCTCGGTCTTCCCTTTCAGCCCCGCCACGACTTGCCCGCTCTTTGGATCGACCAATTGCAAGGGCGGGTCGAAGTCTCCGCGGGCCAGGGCCAAAAGGCTCCCATCAGGGCTGAAGGCGCACTCTTGCGCATCGAGGAACTCGTGGACCTTGGCGAGCGTGGCTCCGTTGAAGACTCGAGTGGGGGCCCCGGCAACGGCCACCAGCGAGCCATCGGCAGAGATCGCGACCGAGTGCCCTTTCGATTCGTTGGTCGAGGCCACGACCCGTTTGGTCGAGACGTCCCACACGCGGGCGTGCCGCTCGGAACTCAGCCAGCCCGACGCGGCGGCCAGGCGCAATCCATCGTCGCTGAAGGCGAGGCTGTTCACCGCTCCGGGAATTGCCTCGCGGATCTCGCCGACTTTGCGGTTCGTCGAGAGGTCCCACAACAAAATGTCTCCCCCGTGTTCGATGGCTGCCAGATTCCCCTTCTTCTGAATGGCGATCGAGCCGCGATCGACCCACGGCATCTCGCGCCCGATGACCGTCAGGGGATAGGGGCCCGGCGCGGTGGGCGCGGGGCGCCTGAGCACGAGCGCCTGCCCGCTGAAGTCGATGGGTCGCGCGCCTCCGTTGAAGGCGGCCGCTATTTTCAGCTCGTTTCCCGAGACATCGAAGATACCCGGGATCGTAAGGTTCGCTTTGCCATCGGGCGACTTGCCGTGGAGATCGATCTCCTTGGGGGTCTTGCTGGCGTCGATCTGATAGGTCCAATCCATCTCGCGCCGCCCTTCCTTGATCTTCAACCCCTCGGCCAGGAAGGTCATCTTGACCTGGCCCATTTCGTCGTCCTCGTCACCCTGCCCCATGACCCATTCCCCCAGGAGCGACTCGGCACCCGTCTTGGCCAGAGGATTCGGCGTGGGAACGGGGGTGGTTGGCTGCACGGGCACAGGCGCCGACGGTTGCGGATTCACCGAGGTGCTGGGGAGGGTGCTGACCGTGGGAGTGGGCGGGCTCGGACTTACCGGCGCGTCGGCTTGAGTCGCGGGCCCGCTCGCGACGAGTACGTGCGGACGCTGCCGGTTGCTCATCACGTAGATGAACACACCCACCAGGACCACGAGCGCGACTCCCCCCACAGCCGCACGAAGCGTCCCCGCGGAGAGAGCTGCTCGCGGCTCGGCGTCGTCATCCTGCTTTTTCTTCGGCTTCTTAGGGGCACTCTCCGACGCCGGTGCACGACGCGGCCGAGCGGGCGCGGATGCCGTGGGCAACGGGATGTCGTCAAGATCCGAGAGCTCAGGAGCCGGTTTCGCGGGCACGGATTTGCCCGGAGAGGACTTGGGCACGGAGGCTGGCGCCAGCGAAGCGCCCCCAGGCACCGTGACTTCGGCGCCGCAGGCTGTGCAGCGGGCCTTCTTGCCTGCCAGGGAATCCGGGACCGAGAAGGCTTTCTGACAGCCGTGGCAACGAAAGGAGATGGGCATGGTCGCCTCCTGCCTTGCGAGAACTTGAGACGGGCAGTTTAGCACGCCTTCCAGCTTGCTGCACGTCGCGACTCGCTGGACGACTTGGGCGGGTTCTCACGCCGCCCCCTCCGCACCCTACTTTCGATAGCTTCCCCCTTTCCCCGGCGTTAGGATAAGAAGTCGCCCGCGGTACTCTCCGTTTCGGGCCTCCCTTGCGACCTGCGTCTTGTTCGGCCGGCCTCCGCCGGATGGGGCGCCACGATTTTGGAACGACCGTGAATCACGCTGATAAGACCCCCGCCCAGTGGGAGGCGGCACTTCAGTCCGCCCAGGCCAGGATCGCCGAGCTGGAGCAGGCCGTTACGATGCACGAGCACGATCGAATGCTGTTCGATACCCTGCTCGATCACCTGCCCGACCATGTCTATTTCAAAGACAGCCAAAGCCGCTTCACGCGCGTCAGCCGTTCGTTGGCCGCCAAGCACGGACTGAGCGATCCGGCGCAAGCGCTGGGCATGACCGACTTCGACTTCTTCACTCAGGCGCACGCTCAGCCGGCCTTCGACCTCGAGAAGCGGATCCTGGAGACCGGCAAGCCGATCGTGGGACTGGTCGAGCAGGAGACCTGGCCCGACGGGCATTCCACCTGGGTCACCACCACCAAGTTGCCGCTTCATGACGAAGCGGGCCGCGTGATCGGCACGTTTGGCGTTTCGCGCGACATCACCGCCCTGAAGCAGGCTCAGGATGCCCTGCGCGAAAACGAAGCTATCTACCACTCGCTGGTCGATGGACTGACCCAGAATCTGTTTCGCAAGGACCTGGAAGGGCGTGTTACCTTTGCCAATGCCACCTACTGCGCGACGATGGGCCGCTCACTGCAAGACTTGATCGGCAAGACCGACTTCGATCTCTTCCCCGCCGATCTGGCCGCCAAATACGTCGCCGACGACAAGAAGGTGATCGAAACCAGGAAGTCGCTGGAAGTCATCGAGGAGCATCAGCGTCCCACGGGCGAGACGCTGCACGTGCAGGTCATCAAGACGGCTGTCTGCGATTCGCACGGCCGGGTGATCGGCACCCAAGGGATGTTCTGGGACGTCACGGAGAAGATCCTCTATCAGCAGACTCTGGAGCGGCTGGCCGCCATCGTGGAGTCATCGGAGGACGCCATCATCGGGACCACGCTGGACGGCATCGTCCTCAGTTGGAATCCCGGCGCCGAGCGGCTCTATGGCTACAACATGAACGAAGCCATCGGCAAGCGGATCGATATGGTCGTCCCTCGCGAAGTCCGCGACGAAGTGCTGGCCATTGAGGAACGGATGCGGGCGGGGGAGCGGATCTCGAATCTCGAGACCTCGCGCATTAATAAAGAGGGCAAGCGGATCAACGTCTCGCTGTCGGTGGCTCCCATCAAGAATGTCGAGGGGCAGATCGTGGGCATCTGCGGCATCGCCCGCGATATCTCCGCGCGGCAGCAGGCCGAACATGCCATCGATCAACTGGCAGCCATCGTGCGCAGCTCGTCCGACGCCATCATGGGGCACACGCTCGAGGGGACGATCACCACCTGGAATCCGGCCGCTGAGAAGCTGTATGGCTATTCGGTGGACGAGATGCTGGGCAAGTCGATCACGCTTCTCTCCCCCGAGGATCGCCAGGACGAACTCTTTCTGCTGGTGGGGCGCGTGGCGCGCGAGGAGCTGATCCACGAGTTCCAGACGGTACACGTTGCCAAGGGGGGCAAGCGGTTGGAGGTCTCGCTGTCGGTCTCGCCGATCATCGACGCCGAGTTGGACCGCGTGACGGGCATTTCGATCATCTCGCACACGAAGTAGGGTAAAGTTCGCGGGCGCGTAAAGTAGCAGCCACACTCCGTGTGCCGTCCGCCTTATTGTGGTGCAGGCGTCCCGCCTGCCTTGAAGCGGGACCGGTGTTCCAGCAGGCGGGACGCCTGCACCACAAAAAATCACAGCCTCACCGCGTGCCGTCCGTCGTCGACCTGAGCGGCGAGGCGCTAGCCGCCGGTAGTACAAGGTTGGGCGAATCCGTTCTGATCGGATCTAGGCTGACGAGAGAATCCACCACGCACGCGGGGCAAAAGCGCTCCGTCGGGCCACCGGCGGCTAGCGCCCTGCCGCTCAGTTCCAGAGCCGCTGACGTTTGCTCCCTCGCCGTTGAAAAGACCACAGCCTCTCCGTGTGCCTGCTACTTTACGCTTCGCCATTGGCTACTCTGTCAGCTCGCTGGGCAAAACCACCGATCCCTTCGCGCATCTCCGGGGTTGGATGTTGCGCTGAACTACGCACTCCCGGAGACCTGCCGATGACCGCCCGACCCTTCCCCTTCCTCCCCCTTGCGTTGGTGTTCTCTTGGATGCTGGCCGCGTGTCCGGCCCGGGGCGAAGACTGGCCGCAGTTCCGCGGTCCGACGGGGGCGGGACTTTCGGCAGAGTCGAAGCTGCCGGCCGAATGGACCGCCGATAAGAACATTGCCTGGAAGGTGAAAGTGCCGGGCGCGGCCTGGTCGTGCCCAGTCGTCTGGGGGGACAAAGTCTTTCTGACCACGGCCATCACCGAAAATCAGGCGCCTGCCGGTGGCGGGGGCGGTGGCGGCGAGGGAAAGGGGCGACCTCCCCGCAAAGGAGAAGGCGAAGGCAAGGGAGGCGGCGGACGCGGAGCGCCCCCTAGTGCGACCTACCGCTGGGAAGTGCAATGCTTCGACCGTGCCACCGGCAACCTCCTGTGGAAGCAACTGGCGGCCGAAAAGAAGCCGACCATCTCGACCCATCGCACCAACACCTTCGCTTCGGAAACTCCGGTCACCGACGGCGAGCGCGTCTATGCCTACTTCGGCATGACGGGACTTTATACCTACGATGTCGATGGCAAGCCGCTGTGGTCCAAGGATCTGGGTTCCTACTCCATGCGCAACGGCTGGGGGACGGGCAGTTCGCCCGCCCTCGACGCCGAGCGGCTCTATATCCAGTGCGACAACGAGGACAAATCGTTTCTGGTCGCCTTCAACAAGAAGACCGGCGACGAAGTCTGGCGCGTCGAGCGCGACGAACGCTCTTCGTGGAGCACGCCCTACCTGTGGAAGAACAAGCAGCGGACGGAACTGATCGCCATGGGCCGCACGCTCCGCTCCTACGATCCGGCCACCGGCAAGGTGCTGTGGGAATTGGGCGGGCTTGAGGGGCGCGTGGCCGCCACGCCGGTCGGCGACGACGCGATGCTGTTCTTCGGCACCGGCGGAGGCCAGGGGACGGGTCCGTTGTATGCCATCAAGGCTGGGGCCAAAGGGGACATCACTTTGAAGGACGATCAGGAGTCGAATGAGGGTGTGGCCTGGCGCTCCGAGCGCGCGGGCCCCTCGATGCCGTCGCCGTTGTTGTTCAAGGGGAATCTGTACATCCTCGATCAGCGCGGGGTGCTGGCCTGCTTTGAAGCGGCCACCGGCAAGCAACTCTATCGCGAGCGCGTGCCTGGCGCGCGGCAGTTCGCAGCCTCGCCCTGGGCGTACGACGGCAAAGTCTTCTGCCTGGATCAAGAAGGCTCGACGCACGTCATTCAGGCCGGGGCAGAGTTCAAGGTGCTGGCCACGAACCCCGTAGGGGAGACCTGCTGGGCCTCGCCAGCCATCGCCAAGGGCGCGCTGTTCCTGCGCGGCGCCGAACACCTGTTCTGCATCAAGCCGTAGCGGGCTGGGCGAAGCGACGTCGGTGCGTCCCTTTCCTCCCTCTCCCCACCTTGGAGAGAGGGCCGGGGCGAGGGGCCTGCGTTCTTTCGCAAGTTCCATCCCCTCGGACTTCGCTTTCTTCTTCGCTGGCGGTCGCGGTCGTGGTGTCTCTTCCTGCGCCCGCGCGGCTACTTCTGGACAAAGGCCGCCCCCCCTCCTAACATGCCACCACCACGGCGATGGTGTGTGCCGTCTCGTTTTGCGGCATCGCGTGGCTTTCGCTGGCTCCCTTCGACCGCGTCTTACAGGACCTCCGCATGACCTTCGCGCTGGCGTTGATCTTTCGTTTGCTGCACATCCTGGCGGCGATCATGGCTGCCGGCGGAACGCTCTTCATGCGGTTCGGCCTGGCCCCGGCGGCCGCTTCCGCGCTGAAGGACGAAGACCACGCCCGGCTTAAGGAAGCGGTTCGTAACTCATGGGCCAAGTGGGTCCATATTTCGATCACGTTCCTGCTGATCAGCGGCCTGTACAACATCGCCATGATCGAAGCCAAGAAGCAGGTCCCGATCCCCAAGGATTTTTCCAGCACCTATCACGGGCTGTTGATGGTCAAGCTGGTGCTTGCCATGGCCATCTTCTACATCGCCAGCATGCTGACGGGTCGCAGCGAAGTCGCGCAGAGCTTCCGCAAAGATGCCAAGCGCTGGCTTACGATCAACAGCATCATGATCGTGGTGCTGGTCTGTGCTTCCGGGGCGATGCGAGTCATCCGCGACCAGGGGATTCCTATTCCCGCGCCCGTCGTAGCGGCGCCCGCGGTCGTTGTGCCTGCTGAGACCAAGTAGCTCGAAGGGGGAGAGGGTTCGATGGACAAGAAGGCCAAGAAGCGGATCGACGTTCTTCAGGAAAGGCTGACGCGGCTGCGCCAGCAACTCGCTGGCGCTCGCAAGCAGCCGGACGACCCGGCCGACGTGCCGCGGCTGGAGAAAGAGATCGCCGAAGTCACGGCGGAACTGGCCAAGCTCAAGAGCTGATCTCGGCCCAGGCAGCGACGAAGCCCCCTTATGCCTGCGGATAGACCCATTCCCCACGGTACGCGCGGCTCAACAGCTTGTTGGCGTCGGCGTCTCCCGGGATCTCTTCCTTCTGGCCATCCCAGACGATGCTCCGCCCCAGCTTCCAAGAGAGCATCCCCAACAGACTCAGGTTCGTGGCCTGATGGCCGATTTCGATATCGGCCGCGGGGCGGCGATTGTTCTCGATCGCACTGATGAAGTCGGCCCACAGAAGCTTCAGATTGTGCCCGTCCGGCTCCTGCAGTTGCGACTTCTCGTGGACGGGTTCCCCCTTCAAGGGATAGAACGTCCAGCCGTCGCGCCAGCCGACATGGAAGGTCCCCTTGGTGCCGTAGAAGTAACAGCCGATGGCCGTTTTCTCGGCGCTGTTGGCCGCGAACTTGCGATGCTCCCAGGTGGCCGTGAAGTTCTCGAACTCGTAGGTCGCGATCTGCGAGTCCGGCGAGTCGGTCGTCTGCTCTTTCTCGTTCAGCACCGGTTTGCCGGCGATCGGCCGGCCCCCCGTGCAGAAGACCTTCTTGGGATACTTCTCTTCGCTCCACCACAGCATCTGGTCGAGCCAGTGAACGCCCCAGTCGCCGAGCGTGCCGTTGGCGAAATCGAGAAAGTTGCGGAACCCGCCCGGGTGGATCTTGCGATTGAACGGCCGCAGCGGCGCGGGGCCGCAGTACATGTCCCAGTCCATCCCCTCGGGCGGTTTGCTGTTGGCCGTGGGCAGCTCTGGCCCGCCGCCGCCGTGGGCGAACATGCGGACCATGCCGATCTTGCCCGCGCCGCCATCCTTCAGGAACTTCATGCCCGAGACATGATGCGGCCCGATGCGCCGGTGCATGCCCATCTGCACCACGCGATCGCCGGCCCGGGCGGCGTTCAAAATCGCGCGGCTCTCCTTGATGGTGTGGCCGGTCGGCTTCTCGAGGAACAGATGCGTTCCCTTCTTGAGCGCCCCCAGCGCGTTCAGTGCGTGCCAGTGGTCAGGCGTGGCGATGACCACGATGTCGAGCTCTTCCTTGTCGAGCAGTTCGCGGAAGTCCTTGTACTTCTTGGGCTCGTCGCCAGTCAGCTCGCGCACATCCTCGGCCGTGGTATCGAGCGTGTCCTGATCGACATCGCACAGGGCCGAGACCTTGATGTTCCCCTGCGAGAGAGCTTCTCGCAGGATGTTCATCCCCCACCAGCCGGCGCCGACCAGCGCGGTGCGGTACTTCTTAGCCTTTTGCGTGGCGTGAACAAACGGGGCACCAGCGGTCCAGAGCGAAGCCGCGGCGGTAGTGGCAAGGAACTGCCGGCGATCCAGGGGCATGGGAGGCTTTCTAATACCGCTCGAAGCGAGCGGCTCAGGGTTCGCAATCGCCCCTCCTTCCTGCGGAAGGGCTCTTTGGCGCCGCTCAAAGCGAGCGGCCCAGGCATTCTATAAGCTGGTTTCGCGCTTCGCGAGCGATAAACCCGGGGCGCTTCGCGAGCGATAAACGCGGCGCGCTTCGCGTGCGCGAAACCAGCGGCTGCCCCTCCCATGCCTCGTCCGACGCGGGACTAGTTCGTCAGCATCAACGAACCGTTGTTGGCGACCGACAAGAGCGGCAGGCCCTGCTGGCCCGAGATGTTCTTGCTGAAGGCCTTGCCGCCGAAAGAGAACATCAGGCCGGCACTGACGCTCCACAGCTCATCGCTTGATCCGACAAAACCAGTCGCCGAACCCGGGAACGAGTAGACGTAGTTGCCGTACAACGACACCTTGTGGTTCAGCGGGGCGGTTCCCAGGAAACCGAACTGCCAACTGCCTACATCCGCCGGATCGACCGCGCCGACATAGCCCATGGTCGAGCCGCCGAACTCGTAGTTATGCCGCCAGTACAGATTGCCCTGGTTCATGGCCCGCATCGTACCGTTCGTGGTGCTGGTGGTGCCGATGTGGACCGTGGTCCAGACACCGACTTCGTTCGAGTCATTCAGCGCGTAGCCCGCCAGACTGCGAATCTGCCCTGCCGCCACGTTGTCCGCAAACAAGCCCCATTGGTGGCCGATGAACTGGTCGTAAACGACGGCCCAACTGATCCGTTCGTCGTTACAAATGTCGCTTCGCTTGTAGAAGCCGGCCGTAATGAAGTACTGCTGCTCGAGCGAGCTGGGCGTCACGGTGTCTCGTCCCTTGAGATCGTACAATCCGAAACTGGCGCCCACTTGGGCGCGAATCCGCGAGTCGCCCAGGCCGAAGCCTGTGTTGAATCCGGACACTAGCCCCGCACTGTTCGTGAATCCAGCGACAGTTCCCGAAGGCAGAAGCGAGTCTCCCAGTCCTTTAAAACTCTCGCCGCCGATCCAGATCTGCGTGTTGTCAAGCCAGCTACCCAGACAATCGCCGCACGAGTTCTCGCAGCAATCCTGCGAATCGCACGACGCGCACGGCGCATCGCACTGGTCGCAGTCATTCGCCTGTAGTTGGCTCACACATAACGCCAGCACTGCCCAAGTCCCTGCGACGGGCACAATCCATTTGCAGTAGCGTCGAATCATGGGGCGCCTCAATTCTTGTGGGGAGAGTTACGCGCGCGCGTCAGAACGCGCAGCGGGGAGAGACTGCATGGGTAGGGCGGCAGCATCGACGACGGAGCGTCAACGATTCGCAAGTCGCGTCGACTTAAGATGGGCGAAGTGCAATGGCAGCTAGCATGGCCCGGCAGTGGGCATGGCGTGATCTACCTATCATCGACCCGGAGAAGTGGGGGGCTATTGCCCGGGGGGTTCGCGCCTTAAAGGCGACTCAATCGGCCCAGCTTGTGATGGTGGATTGGGTGTGCAGGCGTCTCGCCCGTACCAACACGCTAGCGGTTGGCCGGCGTCAGAATGGCCGTGGGGCGGTGCTCGCGGACATAGTTCGCGCACGAGCCGCACTTGCCCAGGTGATTCTCGATGCGGAGCTTGGTCTCCTCATCGACCTTCCCCTTCACGAACTCCTCGGTCCGCTTGCGGACTTCGCCGCACGAGATCCGCGCGACGGGTTGCGTGATCCCCCCGTCATTCTTGCCCGGCATCGGATCGTTCGGCCACAGCATGAAGCAAGCCACGGCGGCAGCAAACACTCCCGTGGCCATCAACGAGGTCCTAGTCGCCCGCCGGATCTGCACGCTCCGGTGGCGCGTGCGCAAGCGCCCCACCAATTGGCCCAGTTCGCCTTGCGGGCAAGGCTGCCAATCGCCGGGGGCGCTGTCGTTTTGTTCGTGTGGACCGTTCGTGGTCATTCCCTTATCCATCCAAGTTGATTGATGGTAAAGCGTGCAAATCCGCTCACCATCCACTCATTCATGTCATCTTCGTCATTTCTGCACCGCGCGTCTGTGAAGCGTCTCACGAACTGCAGACCTCTAAGAACAGCGAACCACCTCGGGGGGATCCACGGCCACGCTGGCAGCCAGCTTCTTCAAGCTCGAGATCACCAACTGACGCCGGCTCACATCCACGATCCCCTCGGCAGCCAGTTCGCCCAGCACCAGGGTTACGCTTTCGCGAGTGCTGCCGATCACCGACGCCAAGTCCTGATGCGACAGCCGGATCGTCAGGCTTACCCCGGCCGGCGTTTGCACGCCGTATTGTTCGACCAACTCCAGCAAGAGATGAATCAGCCGTTCGCGGTTCGAGCGGAACAGCAGATGCCGCAGCCGGCGCTCGACGCGCCGCCGGCGGAACCCCATCAGCTTGGTGACCCCCAGCGAGATGTCCGGGTGCGACTCCATCAGCCGCCGCATTTCCGTCGCCGGGATCAGGATCACGGTGGCCGCATCCATGACTTCGGCAAATTCTTCGCGTTCGCTGGGGCCAAACACGGCCAGTTCGCCAAACAACTCGCCCGGCTCGATAAAGGCCAGGATCGACTGTTTGCCATCGGCCGTCAGGTTGACGATTTTGACCCGCCCTTTGGCCAACAGCAGCACCGCGTCGGCCTGATCATTCGGCAGATAAATCAGTCCCTTGCGGGCGAAATTGCGGACCTGCGCACGCTGTTCCAGCCGTTCGATTTCGGCCGGAGCGAGCTTTTCAAAAAGGTCGCAGCGTTTGAGGTACCAGAGGGAGCCGCTCATGCGAGACATGATACGATGTGTCCCGAGCAGGGACAAGGAATGCGGATTGCCGCGAGATCTTGCTTTTCCCCTCGACTCTTCAACTTGCCTGCCGATATAATGCCATCGCGCCTCTCAGCGGGGGCGCGGAATGAAAGGATGCGACATGCTTCGCTCCCGTGGGATGCTTGCCCTTCTTTCGGCAGCTTGGTTGCTTACGCCTGCTTCGGCGGTTGCCCAGGGGCCTTCCGTACACAGAACTCCGGTTCATACCACCCCGGTGCATGTGACACCTGTCCATCAACCCCCTTCGGCATCAGGGGGCGGAGGCGGCGTTTCTCAAGTTTGCTTCGCCGGCTTTCGCAACGACGGTTGTGGCCTGGGCGCGAATCCGGGCTTCTTCGGCGGCTATGGCCGAGGCTGGGGATACGGCGGCTACGGCCGCGGGTGGGGCGGCCGCGGCCGATGCGGCTACGGGTATGGGGGCTTTGGCTTCGGCGGCGGATTGCCGGCCCTTGTGGCAGTTCCTTATCCGGTCTTCGTGGGACCCTCCTACGATCCGAACATGGTCATCAGCGTTCCCGCCACGGTGCATACGACAGTCGTAGTTCCCTTGGCGTCAGGCGGGGGAACGGTCTTGATCGATGTCATCCGATCCGATCATGGCAACAGCCGGCCCCTACCCTTTGTTGCAAAGCGCGTTCGCGCTGCGGGGCCCGTCGTCCCCGACGCCCGCCCGATCGTGAACGTCTTTTTCGGCGGCCAGTTGCAGGCGTTCGTAAAAGACACCGCCACGATGGAAGAGCTGACGCAGTTGCTGGCCGATGAAAATTACGCGATTCAACTGCAGGCCGCGGCCGAACTGCTCGCGCGCGGGCCCGAGGGGAAAGCCAGGATTGTCGAAGCGGCCCGTTCGGAAGATGCCGTGGTTCGCACGATCGGCCTTTGGGGGCTGGCGCAGGGTTTCCCCTCGCCGGAAGAACTGGAGTTAATCGCTCAAGGGATGAAGGATCCCGTGACCGACGTGCGACGGCAGGCCGTGCAGTTGGCCCGCGAGATGTCGCCGACCCTGGCCGCGTCGCTGACCGATCCGTTGCTCGCGGCGCTGGGGGATGACGACGAAGAAGTGCGAGACTTCGCCGCGGAGATATTGGCCGACAGGGGAAGCAGCATCATTCCCACTTTGCTTGAGGGGCTCGATGCCGAGAACGACGTCGCCCGCGAGGCCGCCAGCCGGGCGCTTATTCGCATCGGTTCACCGGCCGTGCGTCCTTTGTCGGGCGCTCTGGCCAGCGACAAGCCGCATGTTCGCTTCCGCGCAGCCTTCTCGCTCGGCGCGCTGGGCAAACATGCAGAGCCGGCCATCTCGTTGCTCGAACGACTGGCAGTCAACGATCCGGACACCACGGTGCGGTACTACGCCGGGTCGGCGCTCCGCAGACTGACCCAGTGAGTTTCGGAGCGGGCGAAGTCGACGAAGCAACATCGGACGAGGGTTCGCACGGCGCCGCGCGCGATTTCCCTCCCTTGCCAGGTCGCGCCTGGTTTCTCTCGGGAGCGACGGCCAGCGGCAAGTCGGCGGTCGCCTTGCGATTGGCCGAGCGGATCGGGGCAGAGATCCTCTCGCTGGATTCCATGGCCCTGTACCGTGGGCTGGATATCGGGACGGCCAAGCCGACCGAAGTGGAACGCGCGCGAGTGCCCCATCATCTGGTCGACGTGCTCGAGCCGCAACAGGATTACAGTCTGGCCGACTATGTGGCCAATGCACACCAGGAAGTGGAACGGATCCGCGCCCGCGGCCGCGAGCCGCTCTTTGTCGGCGGCACTCCGCTCTACCTGAAGGCTCTGCTGCGGGGAATCTTCACCGGGCCTGCGGCCGACTGGGAGCTTCGCCAGCGTCTGGCCCAGGAACCCGCGGGCGCGCTCCACGCCCGACTGGCCGAGATCGATCCCGCGGCCGCCGCACGGCTCCATCCCAACGACACCCGGCGATTGATCCGCGCGCTCGAGGTCTTCGAGAAGACCGGCCAGCCGATCAGCGTCTGGCAGCAGCAGTTCAATCGCGTCCGCCCGGCCGACGCGTGTCGCGTGTTCGTGCTCGATTGGCCGGCCGAACCGCTGCGGCAGCGGATCGATCGCCGCGTCGAGCAGATGTTCGCCGGGGGACTGGTCGACGAAGTGCGCGGCCTGCTGGCTCGAGGTGTCGCCTTCGGACGAACGGCCAGCCAGGCGGTCGGCTATCGCGAGGTGCTGGAGCATCTGGCCGGCAAGCTGGACTTGCCCAAGACGGTGGAAATGGTGCAGTTCGCCACACATCGCTTCGCCCGTCGGCAGCGGACCTGGTTTCGCAGTCTCGCCGAGTGCCGTACCATACCGATGACGCCCGACCGCACGCCGGACGAACTGGCCGCGCTGATCGCCGCCGCGGGCTCCCTTTAACCTGCCATTTCACTCCAGCACTCCAGCCACTTCTCCCCATGCCCACCCTTAAGATTGCCCTCTATCCCGGCGACGGTATCGGTGTCGATGTCACGGCCGAAGCGGTCCGCGTCCTCAAGGCCCTCGAGCGGCCGGGCGAACTCAACTTCGCCTTCACTACGTTCGACTGGGGCTACTCCTATTACGAGAAGCATGGCGTCTGCGCGCCGGCTGATCTGCTCGATCAGCTCCGCCCCTTCGATGCCATGTTTCTGGGGGCGGTCGGCTGGCCGGCCAAGCTGGCCGATCACGTCACGCTGGAGCCGCTGATCAAGATCCGCCAGGCCTTCGATCAATACGCCTGCGTCCGCCCCGCCAAGCTGCTGCCGGGCGTTCGCTCGCTATTGGCCGGCAAGGGCCCGGCCGACATCGACTTTGTGGTGATCCGCGAAAACTCCGAAGGGGAGTATCTGAACAACGGCGGCCGCTTTAAAGTCGGCACGCCGGACGAACTGGCCATTCAGACCGCCATCCACACGCGCAAGGGAGTCGAGCGAATTCTAAAATTCGGCTTCGAACTGGCCCGCTCGCGCAAGGCCAAGAACCACCTGACGATGATCACCAAGAGCAACGCGCAGAAGTACGCATTCGTGCTCTGGGACGAGATCCTGGAAGAGATGAAGCCGCTTTATCCGGACATCACCACCGACAAGCAGCACGTCGATGCGGCCTGCATGAACTTTGTCCGCTGGCCCGAGAAGTTTGACGTGGTCGTGGCTTCGAACCTGTTCGGCGATCTGCTGACCGACCTGGGCGGCATGATCGCGGGCGGATTGGGCCTGGCCCCCAGCTCCAACATCAACCCCGAACGGAAGTTTCCTTCGCTGTTCGAACCCGTGCACGGCTCGGCCCCCGACATCGCTGGCCAGGGAATATGCAATCCGGTGGCCGCCATCCTGAGCGCCGCCATGATGCTCGACTGGCTGAACCTTCGCGAGGAAGCAAAGCGCATCCGCACGGCGGTCGAGAAAACGCTGGCGGCCGGGGCAGGCACGCCTGACCTGGGAGGCAAGCTGACGACCTCGGGACTGACCGATGCGATCTTGGTGAACTTGAAGGTTTAGTGAAAGTTCTCCGACGAACGAAAGTCAGGTTTCACGCGACGCGGAGGAAATGCCTTCCGATTAAAGTTTGACTTCACTGTCTTATGATTTTGTACTTCATGATTTTGTCCACTTCCTGAATCGCAAGTCACAGCGGCCTCGCGATTAGGTCTCTTCGATGTTGAATAGCAATCATCCGCAGTCCTGGAGGTGGGGAGGAAAGGTGGACAAAATCATGAAGTACAAAATCATGAAGATGGTGAAGACAGATCACGAATCGAAGGCATTTCCTCCGCGCCTCCGCGTGAAACCTGCCCTACCGAGCGACGTTGTTTAATCTGAGGACTTCGTTTGGCATCCCTTCGTCCCTCCTCCAGCATGCGCCAAGAGATCCGCCAGGATCCGATCTCCGGGCAGTCGGTCATCATCGCACCGGCACGGGCGCTCCGTCCGCGTGACTTCGCCGAAGCGCCGCAGGCCGCCATGCCCGAACTGCGTCGCGACTGTCCGTTCTGCGAAGGCTTTGAGCGAGAGACCCCCGGCGAAGTGCTGGCCCGTCGTAACGCGGGTACGCTCCCCGACACGCCCGGTTGGCAAGTCCGCGTGGTCCCCAACAAGTTCCCCGCGCTCGGCGGCCCCGACGCCAGCGGGCCAGGCGTGCATGAAGTCATTGTCGAGACTCCGCGGCATGTGGCGCCGCTCACCTGCTTCGCCGATCACGAACTAGCCACCGTCTTTGAAGTCTACGCCCAACGGCTGGCGGTCCTCTCGCAGGATCCCGAGCTGGCCTATGGGCTGCTCTTCAAGAACTTCGGTCCCTCGGCTGGCGCGTCGCTCGAGCACGCTCACAGCCAGCTCTTGGCGCTGCCGATGGTCCCCCCGCTCGCGGCCGCCGAATGGTCTGGAGCCTTGGATTGGCACACACGCGAGGGGGGCTGTTACTGGTGCCAGCTTCTTGATCGCGAGCTGGCCGAGAGGGTTCGAGTGGTGGAAGAGTCACCGCAGTTTGTGGCTCTTACCCCATTTGCCAGCAGGTTTGCCTTTGAGGTCTGTATCGTCCCTCGTCGCCATGTCGCCCATTTTCACGCTGCGAATCCAGAGGAACTGGGCGAAGTGGCCTCGATGGCCAAGCGTGTGATCGCTAGACTGGAACGAGTTTTGGAACCGCTGGCATTCAACTACTTCGTCCATACGAGTCCCTTCGCGAAGCAACAGAACCGTCGAGACGGATACGATCTCGAAGTGCCATCCCATTATCACTGGCATCTGGAGATCGTGCCGCGGATCTCGAACGTGGCTGGCTTTGAGTGGGGTAGCGGTTGCTTCATCAACGCCGTACCGCCGGAAGTCGCAGCCGCGATGCTGCGTGATGTTTAACGATGCTGGCAGACTCTTCCCGTCTCGCGCCCTGTTGATCCACTGACAATTCTCCCCCGAACGACAACTCCCCCCATGTCGCACTCCATTCGGCTCGTTCTGACCCTGCACAATCACCAGCCTGTCGGCAACTTCGACGGGGTCTTCGAGCAGGCCTATCAAGACAGCTACAAGCCGTTCCTCGACGTGCTCGATCGCTTTCCCCATCTGCCCATCGCGCTGCACACTAGCGGCTCGCTGATGGAGTGGCTCAGCAAGCACCACCCCGAGTACGTCGATCGACTGGCCGCCATGGTCGATGCCGGCCGGCTGGAAGTGATCGGCGGCGCGTATTACGAAGCGATCCTGCCGATGCTCCCCACGGCCGACCGCCTGGGGCAAATCCAGACCTATACCGAGTGGCTGGAAAGCCGCCTGGGGGCGCGGGTCCGCGGCATGTGGATTCCCGAGCGCGTCTGGGAGCCGAACCTGGTCTCGAATCTGGCCGAGGCCGGCATCGAGTACACAATCCTCGACGACTTCCATTTCAAGAACGCCGGCGTCGACGAGTCGCAACTGTTCGGCTACTACCTGAGCGAAGACGAAGGACGCCTGCTCAAGATCTTTGCCGGCAGCGAGCGCCTGCGCTATCTGATTCCCTTCGCCGATCCGCCGCACACGATCGAGTACCTGCGCGGCGTAGCCGAGAAGCACCCCGGCTCGGTGCTGGTCTTTGGCGACGACGGCGAGAAGTTCGGCACCTGGCCCGAGACCAAGAAGCACGTCTACGAGCATGGCTGGCTGGAGCGATTCCTGAGTGCGATCTCGGCCAACCAGAGCTGGATCAAGATGACGACCCTTTCCGAAGCGGTCGACAACGTCGCCCCCAGCGGCAAGATCTATCTGCCCGAAGCCAGCTATCGCGAGATGACCGAGTGGGCGTTGCCCGTCGATCGTCAGTTGGAATACGACCGTGTCACGCACGACATGGAGCACGACCATCGCTGGGGCTCGCTGCGCAAGTTCATCCGCGGCGGCTTCTGGCGCAATTTTAAAATCAAGTATCCTGAAACCGACGAGATGTACACTCGCATGATGCAGGTCAGCCGTCGGCTGGCCGCCGCTCAGACAGAGCATGCCTGCGGGACGAACGGGCACACGAACGGCCGCGCCGCCGGCACCACGGAACTGCTCGAGCGGGCCCGCACCGAGCTCTATCGCGGCCAGTGCAACTGCCCGTACTGGCACGGGGCCTTCGGCGGACTGTACCTGCCCCATCTGCGTCAGGCGATCTACAACCATCTGATCGCCGCCGACAACCTGATCGACCAGGCGACGCGTCCGGCCGGCTCGTGGGTCGAGGCCTCGGCCGACGACTACAACCTGGACGCGCGGCAAGAGATTCAACTGGCCAATGACAAGCTGGTGGCCCTGCTGGCCCCGGCTCGCGGCGGCATGCTGTACGAGCTCGACATCCGCTCCATCTGTTTGAACCTGTTGGCCACCCTGGCCCGCCGGCCCGAGTCGTACCACCGCAAGGTGCTGGCCGGCACGCATCAAGGGCATGACCAGACGGCCAGCATTCACGATCGCGTGGTCTTCAAGCAGTCGGGCCTGGACCAGAAGCTGATCTACGACAACGGCCCGCGCAAGAGCCTGATCGATCACTTCTACGACAACGAAGTGGCGCACGGGGCCATCGTCCGCAACCAGGCGCTGGAGCGGGGCGATTTCGCCGCCGGCATCTACGAGGCTCGGCTGCGTCGCAGCCCAGGCCGCGTGCAAGCGGTCCTGTCGCGCACCGGCAATGCCTGGGGTCATCCGCTGTCGATCACCAAGAGCATCACGCTCGAGGCCGGCAGCAACACGCTGCAGATCGACTACCAGTTGGAAGGCCTGCCCAAAGATCGGCCGTTCCACTTTGCCGTGGAGTTGAACCTGGCCGGGCTGCCATCCGGTGCCGACGACCGCTACTTCTACGATCGCCAGAACAACCGCCTGGGTCACCTGGGCAGCTTGCTCGACCTGGACGACGTTGAGTACCTGGGCCTGAAGGACGAGTGGCTGGGGATCGGGGTCGAGCTAGGCATGTCGCGCCCCAGCGGCATCTGGACCTTCCCCATCGAGACGGTCAGCAACTCCGAGGCCGGCTTTGAGAGCGTCCATCAATCGGTCGTGGTGCTGCCTCACTGGCTGGTCCAAGGCGACGCGCAAGGCAAGTGGCAGGTCAGCCTGACGATGGCCCTGGATACCTCGCTGGCCGAAAGCCGAGCCGAGCCATCGGCCGCCGTGGCGCAGGTGTAGTTCGCCCAACCTCTTCCTCCCTCTTCCCGCTGGGGAGAGGGCCGGGGCGAGGGGCCGGCGTTCTTGCGATTTTGCCTCGGCCTTCCTGCCTTCTTGTGGTGCAGGCGTCCCGCCTGCCTGGCGTTCTCGATCTCGCCCATGCTTCTCCGGTCTGGACCGGCAACACCTAGTGTGCTGTCTCAGGTGCGGTGACCTATTGCGATTCGACGTTGCAGGTGAGCGGCAAGGCGCTAGTGCTAAAAACGCTAATTCCGTTCCGCCAGAATGTGCTAGCACATCTCGTTCGCGTCATCGTAAACCCAATAAAACAGTCCGCTCGCGCCGCGATTCGGCTAACTTTGCTAGCAGGAATTGCGGAACGGAATT
>Ga0335397_10000532_pt1 | contig 49743 bp, 39 predicted proteins | sample MAT04_FD_205740 | JGI IMG/M metagenome (GOLD analysis project Ga0335397, IMG submission 205740) | Freshwater microbial communities from Lake Fryxell liftoff mats and glacier meltwater in Antarctica - MAT-04 (spades assembly) (version 2) ...
GCAGGCGTAAACGGCGTCATTCCCAAGAGTTTCGGGTAATACTCCACACCCAAACGACTAGCCAAATCTGCCCACTGGTGGTCAAAGACAAACTCGCCGTAACTATGACCTTTAACATAAAGTGGCGCAGCGGCAATCAGATCTCTGTTTCGCCACACCGTCAGATGTTGAGGAAGCCATCCAGTTTGAGCCTTAACACTGCCAGACGTTTCTAAATTGTGCAACCATTCCCATTCGAGAAAAGGCGTTTTCAGGGGCATTGCGAGGGCATCCCACTGCTGTTGCGGAATGTCGCCGATTTGGTTAATCCAGTTAAGGTCATAGCTCGGCTTGAGTTGTTCTAGCATCGTGAAAAGCTGCGATCGAAGGTTCAAACTTTCTTTAAAGTAATATAATCTTCCTATTGTTGCAGGCGATAATGCAAAAACACTTCTTCCTCAACCTGTTGAACTGCTAAAAGTTCGAGACGAGGAGCTAAATCAGGTAAAAATCCCGCCCCTTCCACTGGCGTTGGTGCAGATGCTCCGCCTAAAATCAAGGGGCAAACCGTCAGCCATAATTCATCAATTAAATTAGCTCTTAGCAGCGATGCTACCAGTTTGCCGCCGCCTAAAACCGCCAATCGTGCCAAACCAAGCTGTGCCAGCTGTGCAAAAGCCGCCACCCAGTCAATCTCGACCTTTGATGTCTCAAAAACTAAAACTCGCTCAAATTCCGAGTTTAATTGCCATTTTTGGGCACCGCTAGCTGTAGTGAGCAACCAGCGGGGAATCGGCTGAGAAAAGAAGCGCAATTTGGTGTCAATAGCTGCGGAAGCCGAACAAACAATCTGTACTGGTTGTAGTGGTTTGCTTTGCTGTTCTCGTTGTTTGAGGAGATGGGGATTAGAAACGCTCAGCGTTGTTCCGTAGGCACGCAGCGTCCCAGCACCAAATAATACCCCGTCAGAAGAAGCGATCTGTTTTTCCATGTGTGCTTTATCAGCTGGGGAACCGAACCGTGCGGGGGACCCTTTGGCATCGGCAATCTTGCCATCGGCACTCATAGCTAGAACAACAGTGGTATGCGGTCGGTTCATCACAAAAACTATAATTGTGTTTATCGATTGTTTTAAAGCAGACTGGCGGCGATCGTTCAGACTCACCCATAGCATATTTCGACACTTGTGGCTCTAGGACATTCGCTCGATCCGGTCTGTTTGTGCCTCCTTGCTGTTGCGGTTCGCATCTTAAGTTAGAGACTATCTATGGCTAAGCCAGGTCAATTTTCTGTTCGGAGCATCCTGCGATCGCACTACGCGCAAGCTATGATGCGATCGCCCTTAATGCAGTTCATGGCTAAGCCACGTCAATCCTCATTTCGCCGCATCCTCCTATCCCGTATTTTGCTGCTTTCCGTACCAGTTTTACTGTTGGGACAGTATGGGATGTATAAAAAGGCACGCTCGACCCTATTGGAAACTGCCCGCCAAAACTTAACCGAAAGCGCGGTGAGAAAAGGAGAAAAGATTGACGAATCAATCCAAGCAGTAGCGGCGAATCTACTTACAGCTAGCGAAACTGCTGTTGTCAAGTCTGGATCGATCTCCCAGGCTCAAGAATTTTTCGCCTTTCTAACAGAACAACTGCCGACAAAGATACAGTGCATTCAACTTACGAACGTCCAAACGGGTAAAGTTGTCACCAGTACTTGTGGAAGTGGATCGATTAGTTCGCTTCCGGCTAATTTATGGCCGCAGCAGCAAAGTCAATTGTTTCCCGATCGCTCAATTATTCACGTGACAACGCTACTACCGCCAGGAAAATCGGCAACAGTGGCTTCTCTTGCCGAACAAAGCAGTTCAGAAGGCCAACTGGAATTAATTTTTACAGCACCCATTTATGACAGTACCGGGTTACTCCGCAACGCCTTAAGTATTCAGTCAACTTTGTATCGGCAACAGGTTGCTAAACCAGGGTCTCTTTCCGGCTATACGGTAGTGATTGACCAGGACGGAATGATTTTAGAGCATCCGGTTGCTGACTTAGTAGGGCGTAATGTTGAGCAACTGGAAGATGCAAAGCGACTCAAAATTTTAATTAAAAATGCCCTGGCTGGCGAACAAAATTTTCTTCACTTATTTGCCTTTGAAAAAAATGGTACAGAATCAGTGGCTGGGTATACGGCTATCCCCAGCCCTGTCAGTAACGATCCAAATCACAAGTGGGTTATTTTAGCAGTAGCAAGTTTGGATAATGCACTGTTTGGGCTTAAAGAAATTAACCAAGTTCTGATTAATTTGAGCTTGTGGTTGTTAGCGGCTAACCTATTGGCAACTCTGTATGTATCTCGCGATCTAGCGCGTCCCTTAGAGCAACTCGGAGACTATGCCTTGAATGTCCGGGGCAGACAATCGCCATCTAAAGTGCCCCACAACTTCAAAATCCAAGAATTTAATCATTTGGCCGAATCCCTCGATAGTATGGTCGAACGACTGACAGCGTGGGCAGAGGAGGTAGAAACGGCCTGGAAAGAAGCGCAAGCAGCTAACCAACTAAAAAGTGAGTTTCTGGCTAATACGTCTCACGAATTGAGAACTCCCTTAAATGCCATCATTGGTTGTATTCGCTTGGTAAAGGATGATTGCTGCGATGACCGGGAAGAAGAGATGGAGTTTTTGCAGCGGGCAGATGATGCTGCTATTCACCTGCTCAATATTATTAATGACATATTAGACTTGTCAAAGGTTGAATCGGGTACGCTTTCTGTGATGATGCAGCCGATGGATTTGCGATCGGTCCTCAAGGAAGTAATCGATCTACAAAATGTTCAGATTAATCAGAAAAACCTCCAATTGCTTTGGACAGATCCACCAGGGCCGATCGCACTGCAAGCAGACCCTGCAAAGCTAAAACAAGTTTTCCTAAATGTGATCGGCAACGCTATTAAGTTTACTGACAAAGGCAGCATCACTATTAGTACACGCCAGGAAATAGCGTTAGACAAAGACGGGAGCACTAATAGTTCTTCAGTTGTCGTAAGCGTCAAAGATACGGGAATTGGCATTGCGATCGATGAACAAAAAAAACTATTTCGACCGTTTGTAATGGCTGATGGTACGAGAACTCGCAAGTATGGCGGCACCGGACTGGGACTTGCCATCTCCCGCAAATTAATGGAACTGATGGGCGGTAGCATCTCTCTACACAGTGCTGGTATAGGTCTTGGCACAACGGTTGAGATCGAAATGCCGATGATTAATTCCTCTGGGTTACCCACACAAACCGATGCAGCATCAATGTAAATTTTGGATGAAAGGATTTTGGCTCTTCCCCAGACGGTCGTTCGGAGGCTTGAGACATTTTTGGTCATTAGGCGATTTTATAGCCATAGTTAAATATTTGGTATGTTGTTGCGCTTCAGCGCTCTTTAAGATAGCGCTAAAGCGCAACAACATACCTAAGAAGTTTTAGTCGGGACATGATATTAGGACAGTATTGAGCTATTCCCCGCAAGGAAGCCACTGTGTTTGTATTCAGCACTTTGCTATATCTGTGAGCAAATAGGTAATCATTTGCCCTTTGCCTTTGATAGCGATCGTGCCTCTTTCTTCAAACAAATACTTATCTTTTAAACGCTCATAAGTAGCCTCCGTAATTTGAATACTTCCCGGTAGACCTGTTGATTCCATCCTTGAAGCAATATTAACTGCATCGCCCCAAAGATCGTAGATAAACTTTTTCGTACCAATGACTCCCGCTACCACTTGTCCGGTGTTAATTCCGATGCGAATTTGAAACTGCTCGCCCTTTTTGGCTTGAAAGTGGTTAATTGCGATTTGCATATCCAGTGCCATTGCCGCGATCGCTTCTGCATGATCGGATCTTGCGATCGGCAATCCACCCACCACCATGTAAGCATCCCCAATCGTTTTAATTTTTTCTAAACCGTGTTTTTCAGCTAGTTCGTCAAAAGTAGAAAATATCTCATTTAGCAAGTTGACCAATTCTAGCGGCGGCATTTTGGCAGAAAGAGGAGTAAAGCCAACGATATCGGCAAATAGAATAGTCACTTCGTTGAAATGTTCGGCGATTGGAAGCTGCTGTTTTTTTAACTGGTTAGCTATAGCTTCGGGTAAAATATTTAGTAATAATTGTTCCGACTTTTCCTGCTCTAATCGCAACGCTTCTTGTGCCTGTTTGCGATCGCGCGATTCGATTGCCAAAGCAACCAAATCGGCAATAGAGCGAGCAAAACTTTCCTCTTCCGGCGTCCAGTGATGGCATCTTCCCACTTGTTCCAAACACACTATACCGAGAGTTTTTCCACTCTGGTTAATCGAAACATCTAGCAAAGATTTAATGTCCAAGGGAATCAGGTAAGATGCAAGCAATTCCTGGAGTCGCGGATCGGTAAGAGCCTTGACAGCAACAACAGAAGCAGAGGATTGTAAAGCTTTGAAATAGCTTGGATAATCTTCGATAAAGATTTCCGTCCCTTCTGAATAACGGTTGCGATCGCTCTCGAACAGCGTCAAGCACTCAATCTTTAACCCACTCCGATCGTACAACCATACACTCACCCGCCCTATCCCCAGAATTTTAGCAGTTGCTTTGGTAATCGCTTTCAGTGCTGCTGACAAATTACCCTGGGAAATCGCCTTATTTCTTGTCAGTTTCACCAGCACTTTGTTTTGTTTTCGCAATTGTCTTTCGCTCTCTCGCAACGCATCTTCTGCCAGTTTGCGCCGAGTAATATCCGTGACAATGCCTTCGTAATAAGATAAGTTCCTTTGAGCATCGCAAACCGCACGTGAATTTTCCGAAACCCAGATAATGCTGCCATCTTTGCGATAAACCTGAGATTCAAAATTGGATACAGCACCATTCTGTGCCAGCAGTTCTAGAAAAATCGTCCGCCGATTTGGGTCTACATAAATTTCTTTTTCAACATTAGTGACGCTAGCAATCAATTCCTCTGGCGAATCGTAACCATAAATTCGCGCCTGTGCCAAATTTGCGCTGAGATAGCGTCCATCGGGGGCTGTTTGGAAAATGCCCTCAGTGGCATTCTCAAAAATACTGCGATATTTTTCCTCAGCTTGTCGGAGAGCTTCTTCTGCCCGTTTGCGATCGGTGATGTCCCGCACGAGAATTAACACCTCATTGTCATCTATAGGGACAATACGGACTTCTTCATCTAATATCTCCCTATCAATGTGAATTTGCTGTTCGTAAATTTGCACTTCACTTGTTTCCAGGGCGCGGTGGATATAAAACATCCTCTCTTTGAACAATTCCGGCGGAAATCCTGTCGATAAATGCTCACCAATCGGATTGTGGCTGATAGCCGACACCTGAGAAAATTTCGGTTGGATGAAGTCCAAGTAATAGCCATCTCGATTGATTCGCATCATTAAATCGGGAATCGCCAAGAGAATCGCTTGCTTTTGTGCCTCGCTTTGGAGCAGTGCTTCGTCTGCTCGCTTGCGTTCGGTGATGTCAAATATCGCTCCATCCAGCCAGAGCATTACCCCATCTCGATCGAAAATGCCCTGACCTTTTTCATAGATCCAGCGGATGCTGCCATTGGCATGAATTATCCTGTATTCCAGAATATAAGGAAGTTTTGCACTCAAGGCCCGATCGACATCTATTTCCACCATCTCTGTGTCATCGGGATGGATGATACTAGCAAAAGTTCGCACCTGATTGTCAATAAAATCAGAGGCAGGATAGCCAGAAATTTCCTCGATTACATCGCTGATGAAATCCATTGTCCAGTCAGAGTCCCACTTACCGCGACAGATAGCGCCTGCGATATTAGAAACCAAACTTCTAAATCGCTCCTCGCTTGAGCGCAGTGCTTCTTCTCCTCGCTGGCGTTCGGTAATATCTTCGGAAATGCACAGCAAGTGGGTCACTTGAGCGCGATCGTCAATCAGAGGCACTTCCAGGGTACGCAACCATCTTGTTTCACCGGATTTTGTATCGATGGGTTGAGCGGGAATGTCAATTAACTTGCCCGTTTTCACCACTTCCAAGTCCTTTTCCACAAAGAAATCTGCTTGCTCTTGGGAATATAAATCGTGGACATTGCGCCCAATAGCCTCATCTCTGGAATTGCCAAAAATCTGTTCGCTAGCTTTGTTCCACAGCACATAGCGAAAGTCATTGGCAACATCTTTGGCAAATACTGCCAAGGGAATGTGTTCGATGATGCTGTCTAAAAACCGCTGTTGTTGAGACACTTCCTCTTCCAAGCGCTTGCGTTCGCGTGCTTCTAGAGCTAAAGATGCTAAATCGGCTAATGAGCCTGCAAAATTTTCCTCTTCCAGCGTCCAATAACGAGCTAATCCCACCTGTTGTAGACATAAAACACCCACCGTATGTCCGCCCAATCGAATGGGAGTATCTAGCATAGAAGTGATGCCTAGTGGAAGCAAGTAAGAATCTGTAAATTCTCCAGTTCGAGGATCGTTACGAGCATCGTGGGCTGCGATCGTCCAGTCTTCTTGCAAAGCTTTGAAATAAAGAGGATAGTTTGCTGCTGTCAGTTCAATTCCTTGTGAATGTTGGTTTGGACTGCGCTCAAATAAGTCAAGGCATTGAATCGCCGAACTTGTCTCGTTATACAGCCAGACACTAGCTCGTTCGATCTCTAGAGTATGGGCAGCCGCTTCGGTGATTTCTTTGAGGGCGACACTCAAATCGCCCCCATACAGACCTTTATTTCTCGATAAGTTTACCAGCACTGTGTTCTGGTGGCGTAACCTTATTTCACTTTGCCGCAGGGTTGTTTCGGCTAAGGTCCGATCGCGAATTTCTTGTTGCAGCACTGCATTTTGTTCTTGCAGTTGCTGTTGCAGTTTCCACAGAGCTAAGTGATTCTCGACGCGAGCAACAACTTCTGCGCTTTGAAATGGCTTGGTGATGTAGTCTACACCACCGACAGCGAAGGCTTTTATTTTATCCAACACATCATTAAAGGCGCTGATAAAAATTACCGGCACCCCGCGAGTTTGCTCATCCGCTTTCAGATGTTCACAAACTTCATAGCCATTCATTTCTGGCATATTGATATCGAGTAAAATCAAATTTGGTAGAATTGCCTGACACGCCGTCAGGGCTATCTTACCGTTCAAAGCTTTGCGAACTTCATACCCTTCCTTGGTTAGGATCGTTGATAAAAGGCGCAGGTTGTCCGATTTATCATCAACAATAAGAATATTCGCTTTATTATTAAGAATAACTCCTTCTATATCATTGATTTTAATTCCTAATGCTTGCTCGTTAGTCATTTTTTTGCCTGTTGAATTAAATCTATGACCTTATCAAAACGAAATTCATCAGCCCACTCTTTCAAGGTTTTGGCGAGAGGGGAACCGTTCGCTGGAATATGCTCGATCATCTCGAAAATTAGGCTATCGCTGCATTGGGCAGCCGCCTGATATAGCTGGGTTACCCACTCGGCGGGCATTTGGGACAAGTATTGATCGAGGGGTCGATCTGAGCCGTGGCCGAGATCTGGTGGAACTAGATCTCGCGCCTCTTCTTGCTCGGATTTAACTTCCAAGCTGTTCGCCACTGGCTCGTTATAAATGTATAGCACCCCTAAATAACGAGCCATTTTTTCTAAGATTAGCTCGATTGAGAACGGCTTGCTCACAAAATCGTCACAACCAGCCGACAAAATACCGATTCGGTCTTCCTCAAAGGCACTGGCAGTCAGGGCGACGATCGCAGTAGCCCCACCCAGAGGATGCGCTTTGATGCGTTTGGTAGCCTCGTACCCATCCATCACCGGCATCTGTATATCCATCAAAATTAGGTGGGGTTTCCAACTCTCCCACAGAGCAACTGCTTCCATACCGTTAGCGGCAGCACGCACCACAAAGCCTACATTTGTAAGCAATTTAACCAGCAGGAGGCGGCTGACTTTCACATCTTCAACCACAAGGATACGATAAGAAAGTTGGTTAGCCGCTAGCCCAATTACCTTGCGGGTTTCCTGAGAAGTCGGAACATCCTGCCTTTCAACTACACAAACGGGGATATCAAATTTAAAACTTGTTCCTATCCCCAGGGTACTGCTGACGGTGATATCTCCTCCCATCAGTTGCACGAATTGTCGGCTAATGGGTAAACCCAATCCGGTTCCTTGCTCAGATTTTCGACCCGTTTCCGTTTGTCCGAAAGGTGCAAATAGGAGATTTATTTCTTCACAGGCAATGCCTGGGCCAGTGTCTTCAACTTCAAACTGGATTTTCAGTTGTTCTGGCGCAGGTGGGACGCCTGTGTCAGTTGTTCCTTGTTTAGATCTGCTAACCGCTGACACGCAAAGCGTGACACTACCTCTTTGGGTGAATTTGATCGCATTTACAACCAGATTTATCAAGACTTGACGCAACTTGTTATCATCTGTTTTTACGTATTGAGGAAGGTCTGGAAATAAATCGAAGATTAGCTCTAAGCCCTTAGATTTAGCTTTGAGTTGGAACATCTCTTTGAGAGTGCCAAGCAGGTAGTATAGGTCGAAGCTATTTTCATTCAGCGTTATCCTGCCAGCCTCAATTTTCGACATTTCCAAAATGTCATTGATCAATGTCAGCAAATGCTCGCCACTGCGACTGATAATTCCCAAATGTTGCTTCTGCTCAGCCGATAAGGATGAATCGCGGTTCATCACTTGGGTAAAGCCCAGAATCGCGTTGAGGGGGGTACGCAGTTCGTGGCTCATCTTGGAGAGGAATTGGCTTTTGGCGCGGTTGGCTGCATCTGCGGCATATACAGATTCTTGGAGCTTCTCTTCTGCTTTTTTGCGCTCCAATTCTGCTCCGGCTCTGGCCGCGAAAATTTCCAAAATTAACTCTATTCTCTGGTCATTGCCCATCGGCTTCACATCCATCACTACCAAATGGCCTAAGACATTGCCATTGGAGTTAATCAGCGGCATTCCTGCATAGCTTTGTATGCCTAAATCAATGAGAAATTTATTGTTAGGAAAATGTGCTTCCAGGCTATTAGGGTAGTAGCACAACTTGGCATTTAAAATAGTTTCACCGCAGGGAGTGCCAGCTATTTCAAACTCGATGTTTTCATTGAAATCAGTGCCATTCCAAAACGCCAGAGTGCGAACTTTGGTTTTTTCCCGATTTGCCAACTCCGTCACCAAGGCGTAACGGACTTGCAGTATTTCAGCTAGATATCGGACACACGAGTGCATGAATATCCCGCCAGTTTTTGAGGCTGTCCCCTCGACTATTAATCGCAGCGCTTCTTCCCGCCGCTTGCGATCGGTGATATCTCGCGCTACTAAAATTACTGAATCTGGAGAAAGAGGTGAAATGCTTGCAGACAGCCAAACTTCTCGATCCTTAATTGTGAGACTGTATTCAATATTGACCGTCTGGTGATTTAATAGTGCTTGTTGAATGCAGCTAAGAATGAGGTCTGCTGGCTCTTTGGGTAGAACATCGTGCAGCGTTTTGCCAATCATATCAGCAGCCTGTTTGTACAAATTCGCTGTATAGGTGGGGGCGATTTTGAGACAGCGCCCTTGGGCATCTCTCACTATGACAACATCAGTCATCGCCGCGAATATGGCACGCAGTTCCACCTCAGATGCTTGGAGTGCTGACTCTACTTGTTGGCGTTCGCGAATCTCTTGTTGCAGTTGCTTATTTTTTTTCTCTAATTCCTGCGTGCGAATTTTTACTAATTCCTCTAATTTTTGATTGTAATCCTCTAAATTAGCATTTTGTTCGACTAACTTTTTTTCATTCCAGTACCTGCGGACTGCCTCTTTAACCGTCAATTTTAGGTCTTCAGACTGCCACGGCTTGGCAATATAACGATATAAATTTGCGGAGTTTATAGCATTCGCTACAGCTTCAATATCTGCTTGTCCTGTCAGCATTATTTTGATAGCTTTTGGTAACATGGCATGAATACGCTTTAATAATTCATCGCCTTTGATATCGGGCATTATATAATCGGAGATGACCAGAGCAATTTCATACTCATTTTTTAGCAACTCTGACAATAACTCCAAAGCATCTTCACCACCTTCAGCAGTTTCTATAAGATATTGATCCCCAATTGCCCTTTTCAGTTCAATTTTCAGGCTATCAAGGATTGTATATTCGTCATCGACACAAATAATGACTGGTTTATTCATACTTTTGACAAGCCATCCTTTATAGTTTCAATTAATTCTTTTTTACGCCAGGGTTTTGGCAAGTAAGAATGCAGGTTAGCTAGAAGCTTGGCACGTTCGACCGCTGCTCCATCGGCTTGTACCGTTAACATTATTGGTTTAGACATAGGGTAGGGTAGTTCCTCCTCGTTTACTTAATTGGCAGGGACACCGTAAAAGTGGTTTGACCTGGCACGGATTCCACTGAAATGTTACCCTCGTGTTTATCAATAATCTTCTTGACAATATTCAATCCCAAACCGCTACCTTCTCCTGGAGGTTTTGTGGTGAAGAATGGATCGAAGATTCGTGGCATAATCTCCGGAGCTATTCCCGTACCGCTATCGGTGATGCCGATCAGTAAGTTGGTATCTTGCTGTCTTACATCAATGGTTAAGGTTCCCCTGTTGGTCATCGCTTGTAAAGCATTATGGACTAGATTTGTCCAAACTTGATTTAGTTCGTCGGGATAGCACAGAATTGATGGCAAGGCCCGATCGTAGTTTCTGATTGCCTCCACACCATGTTTGAGTTGACTTTCATAAAGGGTTAAGACAGTTTCAATCCCTTCTATGATATTTGCCTTTACTTTGTCTCCAGAATTGTCATAATGAGCATAGCTTTTCAGGGCAAACACTATTTTGGCGGCACGGTTTGTGGCAGTTGTGATGATTTGCGTGCTTTTTTGGACACTGGCAACTTGGTAGAGGGTGTTTAAAATATATTCGCTTTTTGGATCTTTTAACAATGGCAAAAATGGTTCGATATTTTCATAAAGGCCGATGTCTACTAGGGTATCGGCAATCGTGTCAGCATTGGTAATGTCGTGGTTGGAAAGTTGACCAACTAAAGCGCGTTTAAAAGCTCGTTTTTCTTTACTAGAAAATGTTGTAACCTGTTGAGGGGAATTTTGCAGCAAGGCAAAAAAGTCTTGCTGACGTTCTGGGGAAAGTTGTTGAAAAAATGCGGGTAATTTTTCTAGGTATAAAGTCATGAACTCGGCAATATTCTCAACGGATGAGCGAATTGCCCCCAGGGGAGTATTGATTTCGTGGGCAACCCCAGCAACCAGTTGACCTAAAGCTGCCATTTTTTCGGATTGGATTAGTTCTTCTTGGGTGGCTTTCAGGTGTTCCAGTGTTTGAGAGAGTTCTTGAGTGCGTTCGGCAACTTGAATTTCTAAGTTGCGATTGTATTCAGCTAATAACTTTTCGGCTTGTTTGCGTTCGGTGATGTCTTGAAAGGCTGCGAGTGCATAAGCTACATTGCCTTCTGCATCATAGATAGGTGTTCCCCAAACTTCTAGGGGGATAATCTTGTTGCCTTGGTGAATTTCCAGGTCGTCAACTGTCGCACTTTCCCCTTGCAATGCCCGAATTATCACAGTGCGTTCATAGGGAAATAGTCGATCGCTTCCGGCGAGATAAGCTTGATAAACTTTTGTTAATTCATCGCCAATGGCATTAGCTACTACTCCTTTGCCTAGCATCTGCTGTGCTGCGTGATTGACATAGCAGGGTTTACCTGCTGCATCCGCCACAAATACGCCCACCGGCATAGCTTCTAGGTATTGATTCAGCCGACTCTTACTTTCGCGCACTTCTGCGTAGAGTTTGGCATTAGCGATCGCGATCGCTGCTTGCCCAGATAACAGTTGCAGGACTTCCAATCTGTCAGGGGTAAAAGCTCCGGCAATCAAATTATTTTCTAGATAAACAATGCCGCTGAGTTGACCCTGATTCATCAGAGTAGCACACAAAATAGATTTAGTCTGATGTTTTTTGATGTAGGAATCATTGGTAAAATTTCCCTCACGAATGGCATTATTCAAAACCACAGATTCCTTCGTGCGGATAACGTAGTTGATGATGGATAGGGGTAGGCAGTTATCAATAGGAATTGACTGCAAAACGGCGATACGATCGGAATCCACTGCACCCGATGCTTGAATCAGCAGTTTTTCCCCATCCTCTACCGGGGAATTTAAAATTAAGTATCCAACTTGCGCCCCCGCATTTTCGATGAGAATTTTCATCAATTTAGCGAGTAATTTATCCAGCCCCATTTCGCCGGAAATCGCTTGCGATGCTTTCATAACTGTGGCTAAATCCAAAACTTCGCCTGACTTACTGCCAGTTGAGATAATGCTAGTTATCGTGCCCGTTTCTGGAATCCTCCTCGCTGCCCCTATGCGCCTGAGTAACTGCGGGTAATTTGACTCTAAATGCTTGACTTTTGCCGTTGCTCCCCAGCGAGAATAGCAGTAGTAGGCATCAGTCATATAAACTTGGGCGATTTTTTCTTTGCCCCATGAAAGGTAGAATTTCGCAGCTAGTTCGTTGGCAAGGGCTTCTTCGTTGATATACTCATTTTGTTTGGCTTCAGTAATGGCCCGATCGTACATCTCTAGGGCTTCCACATATTGACCGAGTACCCGATGTCGTTCGGCTTCCACTAGATAAAATTTGTGTAAGTGATTCATGGGGGCATGATGCGCCCATTTCTGCATTTTTTCCTGGTTAGTTATTACCTGTTCTATCAGGGTTTGTTGTGCGGATTTCTCGGCACTAGCATAGAAAGCCAGCCTTGCTAAAGAATCATAGAAATGGAAGACAGGCACAGCTAGCATCCCAGTCACGCTGTCTAAATATTCCGCTGCTTTGGCCGCATTTTCAACCGCTTGATAATAGTCGTAAAACAGATAACTTAAAATCAGCTTATTTAAATATAAATTGTTAAGTGATAGGCGGTCATTGGCCGTTAAAAGCTCTGGCAATAATTGCTTTTCGTTATAAATTTCGCCAATTAATAGACTAGAATTTTGAGTCTCGTAGATCAAATTTAAAACTGCTTGATGAAAAACATCTATTTTTTGTCTAATTTGACCTATATTGCCACTGTATTTAGCCGTAGTTTTAACAATTTCGTTCAATTCTTTACCGATAAAATATAAATTCTGAAAATTTACAAGCGCACAATAACCAGCCCATTCTAACTCTCCAGTTTGCAGTCCAATTTGATAACCTGATTCTAAATAAGTTAATGTTAAAGCAGCAGATTCTTTCCAATGATATATATGTCCTGCTACCGCTTCAAATGTCATAGCTTTAAGTGAATCATCGTTTAAAATAGAGGATAAATTTAAAGCTAACTTGCCAAATTGATAACCAGATTCAATGTCGAATACTACTCCGCACAAAATTGCTCCGTAAGTAGCATAAGCATAGCTAGACGAAGGCGCATTTCCATATTTAATAGATAGATTAACTTCTTCGCACACAATCAACGTAAACATTGGAGGAGCTACCATATAGGCAGCAGGAGCTATCCTCGCTAGGATACGCATAGCTGCTAACTTTTCTGGATCGGTCATTTTTGGCAGGTGAATTAATCGATCGATCTGCCTCCCGTTCAAATTTGAAATTGTTTGTTCCAGTTTTCGATGAAGATCGGATAAGCTAGGTTGTTCGTTCAAATTTATACCCAATAATTTCACAACTTGTAGCCCAATTTTGAGTACTTCTAGTAATCTGGCTTTTACTTGATAAGCTTGCATTTTGACTTCATAGACTTTGATGCGATCGAGCAAAGTTTTGGCTTGTTGCAGCACCACTTCTACCAGTGTCTCCATTTGCTCAAAGTCGCCCGATAAATATGCCGCCTCCGCTGCTAATTCATAAAGTGCCAGGGTCATGTTATAGTGCGTTTGCCAGCTATCTTCTGCTAAAAGCTCTCGCCCCAAATTAAAATACCTGCTTGCCGCCCCATAAGCTGTCGCTGCTTTGGCTTTTTTACCTGCGATCGCATTCAGTCTGGCAATGTCATCTCTTTCTTCTTGACTGATATGCAGAGATGTTAAATTTAACGTTTCTACAACGCCAAGATTGAGATGATCGACGATCGCAAATATGTTCTCAGATAACGCCTCTGGCGTGGTATTCCGCCACAGCAAGCGACCTATTTGCAAATGAACTGCTTTTTTCTGCTTTTTATCGATCAAAGCATAAGCCGCTTGTTGGACGCGATCGTGCAGGAATTTATAATTTTGAATTAGCAGTCGATCGTCTAATTCTGATGTCGGCAGGATAAACCCAGCCTGAACAGCCGTAACTAGGTCAGGAAAAATTTGCGTGGGTAATTTTTCGCAGATGATAGAAAGGGTATTTAAGTCAAAAAATGCGCCCACACAAGCCGCCAAGCGTAGCACCTCCTGCGTGGTTTCTGGCAGTTTCTGCAACTTCCCTATCATCAACTCCACCACATTGTCTGTGATTCCCTTCGCCTCAATTTCTGCAATATCCCATTGCCAGCAGTGACGTTCAAAATCAAATGCGATCAGGTTTTCGGCGTACAGAGTTTTCAGGAATTCAGTTACAAAGAACGGATTGCCAAGAGTTTTCCGCACTACCAATTCTGCCAAGGGTTTTACTGAGTTAGGCTCGCTGTGCAATGTGTCGGCAATCAACTGGCTAATATGCTCTACGTCTAAAGGAGTTAAGGTAATAAAATTGACACTTTCTCCTTTCTGTTGTAACTCATCAAGCATTACGATCAACGGATGGGAAGTATTAACTTCGTTATCGCGATACGCCCCTATTAAAAATAGGTATGACCTATTCGCATCTGCGATCATTAGCTCAATTAACTTCAGAGAGGCTCCGTCTGCCCACTGTAAATCGTCTAGAAATATAACTAATGGATGTTCTTTGGCACAAAATGCCCGGATAAAGTTTTGGAAAACAAGATTAAAGCGATTTTGCGATTCTTGCGGTCTTAATTCTGGTAAGTCTGGCTGCTTGCCCACAATCAATTCTACTTCGGGAATCACATCTATAATTACTCTACCTTGCTGGCCGAAAGCAGCTAGGAGTTTGTCTCGCCATTCATTTAGTTGTGCTTCGCTTTCAGTTAACAGTTGCTTCACCAATCCCTCAAACGCAACTACCACAGCAGAATAAGGAATATTGCGTTGAAATTGATCGAATTTACCCGAAATGAAATAGCCGCGCTTTTCTGTAATCGGTTTGTAAATTTCGGCTACCAGAGATGATTTACCAATACCGGAATAACCCGCTATCAGCATCATTTCGATTTTGGATTTTGGATTTTGGATTTTGGATTGGGCAATTTCTACAACTGTTTTGTCCGGAGGACACGCTACGCGATCGAAAGCTGCGAGAAGATCTTTAACTTCTGGTTCACGTCCATAAAGTTTTTGAGGAATAAGAAACTTGTCCGAAATATCTTGTGTACCCAGAGTCAAATCTGATATATTTCCATGACGCTCTAATTGAGCCAAACATTTTTCCAAATCGGCTTTAATTCCCCAGGCACTTTGGTATCGTTGTTCTGCCGTTTTTGCCATCATTTTCATCACAATATCTGACAGTGCTTTGGGGATATCGCGATTTAATTCATGGGGTGAAATTGGCTGTTTAGCAATATGACAATGCACCAATTCGAGGGCGTCGGTGGTAATAAACGGCAATTGTCCCGTGAGCATTTCGTAGAAGGTGACACCGAGGGAATAAAAGTCGGTGCGGTAATCTAGAAAGCGGTTCATTCTCCCTGTCTGTTCGGGAGATATATATGCTAAAGTGCCTTCTAAAACATTGGGATTTTTGAGTGTAGGATTTTCGCGGGTTAAGACGGTGGAAATACCAAAGTCGATAATTTTGAGTTGCCCGGTTTCTGGGTGAAGAACTAGATTCGATGGGTTAAGATCTTTGTGGATTATATTGGCTGTGTGAACATGGCCTAAATTATCAGTAACAGTAATAGCGATCGCTAAAAATTCAGCTAGGTTAAATTTACGGCTATTCATCAATATTTTTAAGGATTCGCCGCCAAAATCCTCAAAAATAATGACGAGAGTATTCTGATAGTTTTCTAAACCATAAGCTTTGACGATGCCATGAATATTCAGGTTGGAGGCGATCTCATATTCTTGCTTATATCTGCGGATCTCCTCTGGGGTGGGATAGTCTTGTTTCAGCACTTTGAGGATAACGGGTTGGTTATCCTTCTGGAGGATGCCTCTATAAACTTCGGAGTTAGAACTGTCATAGATTTTGGCTGTAACTGCAATGCCGGTCAGGTCAAGCATAGTTAAGTTGTCCGGGTTTAGGGATTAAGTCGTCTGTAAAATTGCACCCATCCTCGATCAGAAGGATAACGCCTTCCGCAAAATCTGGCAGGGACAGCCCATAACCCTTAGACGCTGGCATTGCCTGTATTATTGTAGAGTGCGTTGCAACACATCCTACAGATAGATTTATAGCATAAAGAACAAAATATGTTGGGTTGAGGTAACGAAATCTAACGCGGATTTAAGCTTTGTTGGGTTTCGCTATGGCTCAACCCAACCTACAATTCTTAAACTCCAGTAGGAGTAAAACCCACATCTACAAGATTTGGGTAGATGATTAAATATCAAGAATTACTATAGCCGTCCAACCGTCATCGGTTTTTTCCAATTGAAAACGATGTAAAGTAAGAGATTTTAGATTGAATTATGCTAGAGAAACAACGGAGTTAATAGACTAGCATTGAATAAAAATCCTAATCCAAAAAAGAACGTGACGATCTCTTTCATGGTTACGAAAAACGATACCTCTTCTAGTAGATTATAGGTTATTAAAATTTGAACGGTTGGGGAACAGTAACGGGCACTCCACCTTGTTCTAATGATTCTGTCATAGCACGGAGAATTTGGACTAAATGAGCGCCAACCCAACCAGAAGAAACCGTTGAGGTTGTGTTGTTGCTAACACAATCAAGAAAGTGTTCGCAAACTCGTTTTAGAGGTTCTCCTGGTTCGACATTCACGACTTCATGGCTTTGATTTACAGGAGTAAATCGGTTGCCGCTTTGCTCCAAGCTGCCATGCTGTATAGTGAGGGGTGATTCTGTCGATAATTCGTCAAAAATCAAAGTCCCTTGACTGCCTACGACTCCCAGACGCCGCTGTTTATCGGGATTGAACCAGCACAAATGGAGATATGCTTGAAATCCGCTGGGGTAGGTAAGCGTCACCCAAACCAAGTCAGCTAAACCACTTTGCAGCCAAACGGTGCCAGTAGCTTGCACTTTTATTGGCGTTTCCCCTAGCCAGGTGTTGAAAATGGCGATATCGTGGATGGCTAAATCCCATAAGGCATCGACATCCGGGCGCACGGGGCCAAGGTGGGTTCGGGTGGCGTAACCATAGCGCAAGTCTCCCAGTATTCCTTTTTGGATGATGGCTTGTCCGCCAATTACTGCGGGATGGAATAGATAGGTGTGGTCTACCACAAGTTGCCGGTGCTGTTGTTCTGCTAAACGGCAAAGTTCCAGGGACTCGGCTGGGTATAGGGTTAAAGGTTTTTCTGCTAGGACGTGGTAGCCTTGCTGGAGGGCGTCAGCGATTAAGGTGTAGTGGGTGGAGGCTGGGGTGACGATCGCAACAGCGTCCAGTTCCGGCAATTCTCGCACTTGGGCCCAATCGGTTGCCAGAACTACGCTTAGGTCGAACTGATGGCGCGATTGCAAAGCTGCCAATCTCTCCGGATTGGGGTCTACCACCGCCACTAGACGCGCTTGGGGATTTTCTAAGAAGTTTCGCACCAAATGGACACCCCATCGCCCAGCCCCTAATACAGCAATTTTAATTGTCATTGGTTATTTGTTATTGCAAAAGGGAAGATTTTAGATAAAGTAGAAGAATTGAGAAATCCAACAATGTTGCTACGCTTTTATTAGTTGGTCGTCATTCATCCCTACCTAAAATGTGGGTCTTTTTATAGTATTTTTAGGTAGTGAGTTCTGACGACATTTCTGTTAAATCTGAAATTATATCGTGTCCGGTTGCATCGTTAGTACATGAGTGATATCGTCAAATTGTCTTTTGTCATCGTTGGTTAAATTTTTACCGCAGATGAAGACAGATGAACGCAGATGAACGCAGATAAGAATGATCGCACGATTTTTTTTAGGTAACCAATGCGTAAGGACATGATATTATTCATTTGACATTTTAACTTTTGATTGCTCAAAAGCAACTTTTGCAGCAGCTTGTTCGGCTGCTTTTTTCGATCCTCCTTTTCCTGTTCCCCAGGTTTGTCCCAGTACTTTGACAACTGCGGTAAACATTTGCAGATTACCTCGAATTGGCTTCATTTCCTTAACTTCATATTCGGGTAAAACCTTGTATGCGCTTTGGGTAAGTTCCTGGAGGGCTGCTTTATAATTACGACGGGCTGGGTCGCTGCGAATTTCTGCGGCTAATTGTTTAAAGTGCGTAGCTAACCAGGGTAGCACTAATTCCAAAGTGTGGGTACTTAGGTAGAGAGCGCCCAAAACAGCTTCTAAAGCGTCTGCCAGCCTAGTTTCCCGTCCTGCAATGTCTCCCGCCGCACTTCGATCGAGCAGTAGGTATGCCTCTAATCCATAACTATCGGCTATTTGTGCCAGGATGCGATCGCTCACCAGTTCCGCCCGAATCCCCGAAAACTCACCTACACTACAGTCGGGATAAGTTTCCCATAAAAATTCCGCAGCCGCCAGCCGCACCACGGCATCTCCCACAAACTCTAGCTGTTCGTAGTTAGCCTCTGCCGAAAAAGTCGGATGAGTTAGGGCCAAGTCCAGTAGGTGCCACTGAACTGGTACTTTTTCAGGTAGTCCAAGCTTTTGCAGCAAGCTTTGGAGTTGCTTTTGACGGCGGGGGTAGGTGAGATTCATGGGGAGGCAGACTTCTTTAAAAAAGAAAAGAGAGGAAGAGAGTCGGACATAAGCCGGGTTCTGTTTTCAAGGCCCACGTGGAGCTTTGAAGGCGGTTATCTATCTGGGACGCCTGTTACCAGACGCCTCTAGCGGTACACAATAAGCGGAACGGGTAAAAGACCAACCGTCGTTCCTCCGACCTTGCTCCCAACCGGGGTTTACCGAGCCAACGCCTCTCGACGCTGCTGGTGCGCTCTTACCGCACCTTTGCACCCTTACCCTCAAAGATTTTAGATTTTGGATTTTGGATTTTAGATTTAATCCAAAATCCAAAATCTAAAATCCAAAATCTTTGAGGGCGGTATCTTTCTGTGGCACTATCCTCACGGTCGCCCGCACTGGGCGTTATCCAGCAAGTTTGGTCTTTCGGGAGCCCGGACTTTCCTCAGACTAGCTCTGGCTAGTCCGCAACTGCCTGCGCCTACTCTCTTCCCTTATCATTTTAGGTTTTAGATGGGAGTACGTCACTCTTTTTTGATTGTGGAAAAATTATCGAACCAGCCGCGACGCCAGAAAAAGTAGATTAGACCAGAGGCGATCGCAATCATGACAGCCCAGCAAAGCGGATAGCCCCAGTACCAGCTGAGTTCTGGCATATTCAAAGGTGATTTCTCCGTATCAAAGTTCATCCCGTACACACCAGCGACAAAGGTTAGCGGGATAAAAATTGACGAAATCACGGTCAGCAGCTTCATAACCTCATTCATCCTGTTACCGACACTGGATAGATAGACATCCATCAAACCGGAAGACAGTTCCCGATAAGTTTCCACAATATCCATCACCTGAACTGCGTGGTCGTAACAATCTCGCAGATAAATTCGCACATCGGGACTAATCAGAGTGCTGCCATCTCGAATCAGGTTATTTATGGCATCTCGCTGCGGCCAAATAGCGCGGCGGAGTGTGAGCAAATCGCGTTTGACTTGATAGATTTTTTCGAGCGTGTGCCGCGTCGGGTTAGTCACCACTTCATCTTCTAGTTCTTCAATCCGCTCACCATAGATTTCCAGCACTGGGAAAAAGCCATCAATAATCGAATCTAACAAGGCATAGGCTAGAAAATCGGCTCCTCGCTGGCGGATAGTACCTTTGTCGTGGCGAATGCGATCGCGCACCGCTTGGAAACTATCGCGCTCTGCCTCCTCCTGCACCGTTAGCAGATAATACTTTCCTAAAACAAAACTGACTTGCTCGCTGTAAAAACCATTACCGTCTTCCTTGGGCATCACCATCCGAGCAATAATCACCAGCTGCGAACCCAAGTCGTCCACTTTAGGTCGCTGGGGTACATTGACCACATCTTCCAGAACCAGCGGATGCAAATCAAACACTTGACCCATTCGCCGCCAAATGTTTTCATTTCCTAAGCCGAGTACATCAACCCAAGAAACCGACTCGGTATCCAAATAAGGAATGCAAGCTTCCGGTGTATCGAGTTGAACGCGGGTGGCTTTGGTTTCGCAATAATCGATCAACACAATAACGGGTGGAGGGGCGTCTGCGGCAAGGTCGAGAGTCCCCGGCATACTCCCTGGTTTGTCGTAGTTGAAATCAATGTAAGATTCATCTTCATCTTCGGCATCGGGTGGTGCAGCTAATTCAGAAGGTGGGAAACGTTTATCTGCCATGTTGGTTCACTTGGACGGTAATTAAGCGGGCTTTATAAAATTCTGGACGATAAAAGTTACACAGGACTAAAGCCAACTGTCACACTTATATCAACTTGTAGGGTGGGTCAGACGAAGTTATACATCGATAGAATAAGGGTTTGTGCCTCTGACGCACCCTACTCTATGTGCCAGTTGCGTAAGTCCTATGACATTTCCATAGCTCCGGGTTGGATTTCATACCTTAACATCCCTAATGAGATAATCTTTAGAATTTGAGTTCTAGCAATTGACCGATCGGCCCAAATGAAGACAATCAAACCAACCGAACCAATTCAGACACGGGGAAACCTGGACAAAGTAGTCATCGAAAACGACGTTTTGCACTTAGCGGGCTGGGTAGCCTCAGTTAACGCTGGCCCTGTGGAAGGCTTCAAGATTGTCTGTGCAGGTAAAGAGTTCACCGAGTTTGTGATGGCTTTGGGCCTTGATAGCCCTGACGTGGAGGAGATGTTTCCAAAGCTAGACTGCTCTGAAAAAGCTCGGTTTCATATTAATGTGTTTTTGAACGAACAACAGCAAGAACAGGTTCGGGATTCCCTGATCGTTTTAACGCCGCTGTTCGAGGGTAGAGAAGGATGCCTCCTGCTCGATCTGTTAGAACCTTCCCTACCGCTTCCAGACAGCGATTTGCGCGGCTTTATAGGCGCAAACGTCAACTTTACCGACGCTGCGATCGAATTTCTCGGCTACTTTTTGCAAAAGGGTGGCCTCAAACCGACAGATTCGGTACTCGATATTGGCTGCGGTGCAGGCCGCATGGCTTATGCCCTAGCTTACTACTTGGCACCCACAGCCCGATATGAGGGATTTGATATCGCACAGCCGTTGATCGAATGGGCCCAAAAGAACATTACGCCTCGCTTTCCCAACTTTAATTTCCGCCAGGTCAACATCTACAATAAACTTTATAACCCGGATGGAACTTTGCAAGCGACGAAATTTGCCTTCCCTTATGAGGATGAAACCTTCGACTTCGCGTTGCTAACTTCAGTCTTCACTCATTTACCATCTGAGGAGGTTCGCCATTACCTGGACGAAATTCAGCGAGTTCTCAAGCCAGGTGGTCGTTGCCTATGTACCGTCTTGCTGCACAACGAGGAGTCCCAAAAGCTGATGGAGGCTGACAAGAGTACTGCTAACTTGGTTTACCAAATCGATGATTATTTCGCTACCAGCCCGGATGTGCCGGAAAGATTCATTGGTTTCCAAGAAGATTTGCTGCTGAAGTGGATTTGCGATCGCGGTTTCACCCTACATGGCAAGTACTATGGCGATTGGTGTCGCCGCACCGAGTTCACCAGTCACCAAGACATACTGGTTTTCCAAAAAGATTGGTCTTTCGTTTTCCGTATGCAGATGTTCGCTAGGAAGATTTACCGGATGTTCCGAAGTCGCAACATGATTGAAAAAGCTTGACTTTAGTACCAAATAGCATAGTAATTCCGAAACAGCTTGACCTTTATGAAGACAATCACACCAACTAAACTGGTTCCAATGCGCGGGAACATCGACAAAGCGGTCATCGAAAACCGGGTGTTGCAGTTAATAGGCTGGGCAGCTTCAGTTAATGCAGGCCCTGTGGAAAGCTTAAAGGTTTCCTATGCAGGTAAGGAATTTACCGACTTTGAGATGGCTTTGGGTATCAAAAGTCCTGATGTCAAACAAGTATTCCCAAACTTGGAATGCGTCCAGAAGTCGCGGTTCCGCATTCGCATACCTCTGAAGAAAGAAGAACAACACCAAATTCGGGATTCCCTCATCGTTGTGACGCCCTTGTTCAAAGAGGGAGAGGGAGGGTGCATACTCTACCTGCTAGAACCTTCCTTACCGCTTCCCAGCGAGGATGACAGCGAATTGATGCTCTGGATAGGGTCAAATGCTCTAGCCACCTTCAGCCGCACAGCGATCGAGTTTCTCGGCTACTTTTTGGAAATGGCCGCTCTCAAACCGACTGACTCGGTACTTGATGTTGGCTGCGGTATGGGTCGCATAGCCTACACCCTAGCTTACTACTTGACACCCACAACCCGATATGAGGGATTCGATATTATGGAGCCATTAATACAATGGGCTCAGAATAATATCGCACCTCGCTTTCCGAACTTCAACTTCCGTCTCGTAAACATCTATAACAAGCTTTATAACCACAATGGAACTTTGCAAGCGACGGAGTTTGTTTTCCCTTACGAGGACGAAAGTTTCGACTTTGTTTTTCTGGGTTCTGTATTTACTCACATACCGGCTTGCGAGGTTCGTCATTATCTAGAAGAAATCTACCGGGTTCTCAAACCGGGCGGTCGTTGCCTATGTACCGTCTTTATGCACAACGAGGAGTCGGCAAAACTGATTGCGGCAGGCCAAAGTTCTGCTAATCTGGTTCACGAGATCGATGATTATTTCGCTACCAGCTTGGATATGCCGGAGATGTTCACTGGGTTTAAAGAAGACTTGCTGCTGGGGTGGATTTGCGATCGCAATTTCACGGTGAAAGGCAAGTATTACGGTTCTTGGTGTGGCCGCAGCGAACACACCAGTTACCAGGATATTCTGATTCTGCACAAAGATTGAACTAGATTCGGTGTAGGTGTAGGGTGCGTTAGCCTAAGCGTAACGCACCTTAAAATAGCTGAACCCTCAACTTTCTCCCAAAGTCAATACCGCTGACTGCATATCCACTACCAACCGCCGATTTTTCAACCACTGACGACCGATTAAAACTTCTGGAATTCCCTAAATATTAGGTATGTTGTTGCGCTTCAGCGCTCTTTAAGATAGCGCTGAAGCGCAACAACATACCTAAGAAGTTTTAGTCCAGACATGATATTATAAGCCCTTATCAACAATCAACTTTATTTCAAAAAATAGCTCATCTTTATCGCCAAACCTCCCCTGTATCATATTGTGCCGCACACCCCTGTCTCATTGATTCTGAAAACGGCCCACCTACTTATATCCGCATTTTAGGCGATCGCCACAAAAAAAAGCAGCCTGTCTGGTAAACAAGCTGCTGTAATGAATCATTGGTCATTGTCAAAATTCTACTAATGACTAATGACTAAAGGGCTACATCATGCCCATACCGCCCATGCCGCCCATGCCGCCCATACCGCCCATACCGCCCATGCCGCCCATACCGCCCATATCGGGGGCTCCGCCAGCGGGTTTCTTCTCAGGCTTTTCGACAACTAAACCTTCGGTAGTTAAGACCATACTGGCAATAGAAGCGGCGTTTTGCAGGGCCGATCGCACGACTTTTGCTGGGTCAATAATTCCAGCTGCAATCATGTCTTCAAATTTATCGATGAGGGCGTTATAACCGATATTGAATTCGGTGTTTCGCACGTTCTCGACAATCACAGAACCTTCAACACCTGCGTTATCGGCAATTTGACGCAATGGTGCTTCTAGCGCTTTGCGGATAATCTCGGCACCGATCTTTTCTTCGGCATCCAAGCTGTTTTTAATCTCGTCGATCTTTTTGGCCAAATGAATTAGAGTCGTGCCGCCACCGGGTACGATGCCTTCTTCCACAGCCGCTTTGGTGGCGTTGAGGGCGTCTTCGATCCGCAGCTTACGGTTTTTCAGTTCGGTTTCGGTGGCTGCACCAACTTTAATCACCGCAATTCCACCCGCAAGTTTGGCAATCCGTTCTTGCAGTTTTTCTTTGTCGTAATCTGAGTCGGTTTCTGCCAGTTGGTTGCGAATTTGGCCGATTCGCTTTTGCACGTCTGCGGTGGTTTCGCCACCAGCGACGATGATGGTGGTTTCTTTATCGATCGTGATTTTGCGGGCAACTCCCAGCATATCGAGGGTGACGCCATCCAAGCTGAGTCCGACTTCTTCGGAAATCATTTGACCTCCGGTGAGGACGGCGATATCTTGGAGCATAGCTTTGCGGCGATCGCCAAATCCAGGTGCTTTGATCGCGACGGCATTCAACACACCTCTGGCTTTGTTCACCACCAAGGTTGCTAAGGCTTCTCCATCAACATCTTCGGCAATCACCAGTAAGGGTTTACCCAAACGGGCAACTTTCTCCAAGACGGGTATCAAATCTTGGATGACGCTAATCTTCTTGTCGGTGAGGAGGATGCGGACATCTTCATATTCCACCGTCATCCGTTCGTTGTTGGTGACGAAGTAGGCGGAAATATAGCCGCGATCGAGCTGCATTCCCTCGACTACTTCCAGTTCGGTTGTCAGGGACTTAGATTCTTCAACGGTAATAACGCCGTCTTTGGTGACTTTCTGCATCGCTTCGGCGATCATCGCCCCGACTTCCTCGTCGTTACCGGCAGAGACGGTGGCTACTTGCGCGATCGCAGAACCTTCTACTGGCTTAGCGACTGCCTCGATTTCCTTCACCAAGGCGACAATCGTTTTTTCGATGCCATGCCGTAAGGCGACTGGATTTGCCCCAGCTGCTACGTTCTTCAAGCCTTCGTGAATCATCGCTTGGGCTAGGACTGTGGCGGTGGTGGTGCCATCACCGGCGACATCTTTGGTTTTGGAGGCGACTTCCCGAATTAGGTGGGCACCCGTGTTTTCTAGGGGGTCTTCTAATTCAATTTCTTTGGCGATCGTAATCCCGTCGTTGACAATTTCCGGTGCGCCAAACTTCCTTTCCAGTACCACATTGCGACCTTTTGGCCCCAAGGTAATCCGAACGGCGTCGGCCAAGGCGTTGACGCCCCGTTCTAACGCCCGCCGAGACTCTTCACTAAATGCAACGATTTTTGCCATATTCTGTTTCCACGCGGTTCTATTAGCAAATTTAGCACTCTAGGCGTCCGAGTGCTAATCTCTTGGGGATTGAGGATTGGTCAAAACTCTCTGTTCCCTAGCCCCTAGTTAGGCTAAAAGCCTGCGTAGGCAGGCTTTGTTTGTGTAGCCGCGACTTTAGTCGTTAGGCTAATGAACAATGAACAACTATCATGCCATCACCATGCCACCATCGACGTTAAACACTTGTCCGGTGATGTAGGCAGCAGCTGGGTCAGCAGCGAGAAACCGAATCATACCAGCAACTTCTTCTGGTTGACCGTAGCGACCTAGAGGAATGTATTTCAAGATTTCATCTGATTTGAGGTTGCCGGTCATATCTGTGACAATAAATCCAGGGGCAACAGCATTGACTGTGATGCCGCGAGAAGCAAGTTCTTTGGCAACGGTTTTGGTAAAGCCGATGACGCCTGCTTTGGCGGCGCTGTAGTTGGCTTGACCGGGGTTGCCCATTTGACCCGCAACGGAAGTAATGCTGATAATTCGACCGCTGCGTTGTTTGAGCATGATTTTACTGGCGGCGCGGGTACAGAGAAAGACGCCTGTGAGGTTGATATCGATTACGGCTTGCCAATCTTCTGGTTTCATCCGCAGTAGCAATGTGTCGCGGGTAATACCAGCGTTGTTGACGAGGATATCGACGCGACCCCATTTTTCCATTGTGGCGTTGATGAGGGTGTCTACTCGATCGGCTTTGGAAACGTCGGCTTGGAGTGCGATCGCATTACCCCCTCCCGCTGTAATTTCCGCTACCACCTCTTGTGCAGCGGTACTGGAACTGGCATAGTTGACAACTAAATTCGCTCCTTCGGTGGCTAAAGCCAAGGCTGCGGCGCGACCGATTCCCCGCGAAGCACCTGTAACAATAGCAACTTGTCCCCGCAACCGCTGATAATTTTCTGGCAATACTTCCATGTATGTAAGCGAGATAGTTCAATAACTGCGCTAACTATCTTAGGGTGATTCGTACCTAAGACTTACAAAATTCATCAAACCAGTAATCTAGGATTGAGTTGGTGTTAAGCAAACAATTAATTTTGTCTTATGGCGACTAAACAACAGTTCAACAGCTTTGAAGAATTGCTATCTGGCTCAGAGGTGCCAGTGTTGGTTGATTTTTACGCTACCTGGTGCGGCCCCTGCCAGATGATGGCTCCCATTCTAGAGCAGGTGAATGCCCAAATGCAAGGCCGCTTAAAGGTTGTAAAAATTGACACAGATAAATATTCTCAGTTAGCTTCTCAGTATAGCATTCACGCTCTGCCGACGCTAGTACTCTTTAAGAATGGTAAGCAGGTCGATCGAATTGAGGGTGTGCAGTCAGCGCCACAGTTGATTCAGCACTTAAAAACTTTAATTTAAGTAAATCTGAAATTAAATAACCCACCTGATTGAATAAGTCCGGTGGGTTATTTAATTGGTTTCTCGTTACATACGTCGTCTTGAGGAAGCCAAATAAAGTTTTGATAAATATAAAGGCTATATTTGGTTGTAATAAACAATTCTATGCAGTCATGGTTGTTGACTTTGGGAGAAAGTTAAAAGTTGAGGGGCAGGAAGGTGGCGATCGCATATAATAAAAATATCTTCAGCCGAGCGCAGTGATTATCGAAAATTAGATATTTCAGAAATAGGAGAATCAAAAATGACTGAAACAAAACCAACTCGCACGGTGCGTCGAGGCAGAATATTCCCAGAAATTCAGTGGTCAGAAGAAAAAAAGGTGCAGTGGAAAGCCGAACAAGAAGCATTTCATAAGCGCTGTAAAGTGGTTTTCGATCGCGTTCAACCCGCACTGATTAAAACTCATTACAACTGGTATATAGCGGTTGAACCTGATAGGGGAGAATATTTCCTCGATCGCGATATAGAACTGGCTACACAAATGGCGCGTCATAAACACCCAAATGCCATCCCGTTTCTGTTCCGAATTAATGAAACGGGAGCGTGTGGTACGATATGATGCAAGGCAAATTCGGCGATAATGATGAGCTATTTTTGGAAATAGAGTTGATTGCTGATGATGGATTAGAATTGCCAGTTGATTCGATGCTAGATACTGGGTTTTCAGGTTGGTTAGCAATTGATAAACAAGATTTAGAGGGACTCGGTTGGTTTTATGTTCGCAAGGAATTGATGCGGTTAGCACAAGGAGGAGATTCAGAGTTCGATCTTTATGCGGGAAAAGTACGAATAGATGGAGAAGAGTTTGATATTCCCGTTCATGTTGGGGATGGAGTTCCAGAAGTTTTAATTTGTCGTCAGTGGTTGAAAAGTCGGCGGTTAGTGGTGGATATGCAGTCAGGAGTGCTGAATTTGGGAGGAAGTTGAGAGGGAGGGAAGGAAGGGCGATCGCATATAATAGAAATATCTCTGTGATTGAGTCGATCGCTAGGTTCAGCCAATAGCAGAGTTAATCGAAAATTGCATATTTCAGAAATAGGAGAATCAAAAATGACCGAAACAAAGTCTACTCGCACGGTGCGTCGAGGCAGAATATTCCCAGAAATTCAGTGGTCAGAAGAAAAAAAGGCGCAGTGGAAAGCCGAACAAGAGGCATTTCATAAGCGCTGCCAAGTGATTTTCGATCGAGTCCAACCTGAATTGATTAAAACTCACTACAACTGGTATATGGCAGTTGAACCTGATAGTGGAGATTATTTTCTTAATAAGAATGAATTAACAGCTATAAATATGTCGCGACAGAAGCATCCTAATGCTCCTGTTTATATCTTCCGAATCAATGAAACGGGAGTAGCTGGCACAATATGATTGAAGGCAAATTTTGATATTTATGTAGGAAAAGTACGAATAGATGGAGAAGAATTCGATATTCCCGTTCATGTTGGGGATGGAGTTCCAGAAGTTTTAATTGGTCGTCAGTGGTTGAAAAGTCGGCGGTTAGTGGTGGATATGCAGTCAGGAGTGTTGACTTTGGGAGGAAGTTGAGAGGGAGGGAAGGAAGGGCGATCGCATATAATAGAAAACTCACAGCTTCTCTTAAAGCCTCCAATCCTATACGAACCGCTTCGAGATCTCCTTCTTCCAACTCTTTTTGAATTGCCATAATAGTGCCATAGTGCGACGCCGTTGTTTTTTCCAACCAAGAATTCATAAATTACCCAAACTTCTACAACGGTAAAAAATCTTCATCAAGAAATTCTTCAATGGTGAAAGGTGACTCGCTAGGTAAACTATCTGGGGCTAATTCCATCTCCAACTCGACTAATTCTTTGGCATCTTGGTATATTTGAGTAAAATATTCTAACAATAAGGCTCTTAAACTAGGGCTGTCTGCTAAAATTTCCTTTATGCGAGTGCGATGTTCTCCAATCGCGACGCGCCATACTTCCCTCTGCTGTTGTTCGCAATATTTGTATTTAAGCAAATACCGTATAACTGCCAAAAAACTTTCATCCACTTCCCGTTTTTCCCATCTCCCCAAACTCTCAACTTCATCTACTAAGTTTTCAATATCTAACTCCGAAAACTTGCCCTCGCGTACTAACCTTGCAGTTTCTTGAATCCACAGGTAAAAGTCGCGATCGTATAATTCATAAATGTTACTATTGCTATAAGTTAATGTCATTATCAAGCTTCCTTACAACTCAGGTAAAAAATCTTCATCTAGACATTGTTCAAGCGTGAAAGGCGACTCGCTGGGGAAGGTATCGAGGGTAAGTTCCGTTTCGTCAGCGGCTTCCTTTCTGGCGTTTTGGTAGCATTTTTTAAATACTTCGGCAAAGTAATTTTGCAAACTGGGACTGTCTTCAAAAGCTTCTCTCAAGCGGCGTCGGTGTTCTCTAATCGTATGTTTCCAGCTTCCAGATCGTTTTTCAGGTTGATACTTGTACTTGAGGAGGTGCATCAAAACCACGATCGCATTACTGCGAACAGCTTGTTTTTGGCTTTTGCCCATATCTTCCATTTCTTCAATTAAGTTTTCTACATCTACTTGGGCGAATTTACCTTTCTGCAAAAGTGCTACAGTTTCTTCTATCCACAGGTAAAAATCGCAATCGTATAGCTCAGAAATGTTACTATTGCTATGAGTTGCTGTCATAATACCAATTCTCACTGTTCGGGTAAAAAATCCGCATTTAGGCTTTCTTCCAAAGTAAATGACGAACTCATAGGAAAGGTTTCCAGATGGAGTTTTGTCTCGAATTGCGCTTGCTCTCTAGCACTCTGATAGCACTTGTCAAAGACTGTTTCTAAATAAGGCTTTAAACTGGGACTATCTTCTAATTCTCGATGTAATCGCCGTCGATGCTCTCGGATACTTCCCTCCCAACTCCCAGAACGTTTTTCTGGTTGATATTTGTATTTGAGTAAGTGTAGCAAAACCACAATCAGGTTACTCTCAACTGCTTTCTTCTCACCCTTTCCCATCTCTTCAATTTCGAGGAGCAAATTGTTCGCATCTAAATCGGCAAACCTCCCTTGCAGCAAAAGTTTGGCAGTTTCTTTCGTCCAAACATAGTAATCGCGATCGTACAATTTGGAAGTTTGAGTTTCTGACTGAGATACTGTCATTGTCAAGCTTCCTTACAACTCAGGTAAAAAATCTTCATCTAGACATTGTTCAAGCGTGAAAGGTGACTCGCTGGGAAATGTATCGATCGGCAAATTGGTTTCTTTGGCAGCTTGTTTGCGGGCTTTTTGATAGCAGCTGTCAAAAACTTCTAGAAAATAGGGCTTTAAGCTGGGACTATCATCAAAGGAATCTTCTATGCGGATGCGATGTTCCTCGATTGTGTTTAGCCAACTTTGAGAACGTTTTGTCGGCTGGTATTTGTACTTGAGTAAGTGCATCAAGAGAATTCGGAGATTGCTTCTGAGCGCATTTTTATAACTTTTGCTCATGTCTTCCACTTCTTCGATCAGGTTTTCCATATCCAGTTCGGAAAATTTGCCTTCTCTGAGAAGTTTTGCTGTTTTTTCGGCCCACAAGCAGAAGTCGCGATCGTACAATTTAGAGGTTTTGATTTCTGACTGAGATACCGTCATATTACAATACCTGCTACAGATATTCTTTCAATTATACGCGAAATGACGATTGATATTACAGCGGATTGCGAGTGGTGAGGTACAGGTAAATTGTCGGGGCCTTTTTGGCAGATAATTTGTGGCCGATCGACAATAATTATGGCAAAACCCGCCCTACTTTCGCGCACTGAAAGAAAATCATTTCATTGTACCTCATGTGCCACGATCGATCTTCCTTACAACTCAGGTAAAAAATATTCGTCTAGGCATTCGTCAGGCGTGAAAGGTGACTCGCTGGGGAAAGTTTCTAGGGGCAAATTAGTTTCATCAGCAGCTAGTTTACTGGCTTTTTGATAACACTTGTCGAAAACTTCCTTGAAATATGGCTTCAAGCTAGGACTATCCTCGAAGGCTTCTTCCAGGCGTGTGCGGTGTTCCCGAATTGTACTTAGCCAACTTTGAGAACGTTTTGTCGGCTGGTATTTGTACTTGAGTAAGTGCATCAAGAGAATTCGGAGATTGCTTTTCAGCGCATCTTTATATCTTTTGCTCATGTCTTCCACTTCTTCGATCAGGTTTTCCATATCCAGTTCGGAAAATTTGCCTTCTCTGAGAAGCTTTGCTGTTTTTTCGGCCCACAAGCAGAAGTCGCGATCGTACAATTTGGAAGTTTGAGTTTCTGACTGAGATACCGTCATGTTACGATCCCTGGTACAGATGTTCTTTCAATTATGCCAAAATACCTAGAACTCCGAAAAAACATTGACAAGGATTGAAGATGGGCGATCGCATCTTCGACAAAATAGCGATCGCTCTTTCATTCAACGGAGAAGGTGGGATTTGAACCCACGGAACCCTTGCGGGTTCATCTGATTTCAAGTCAGACGCATTCGACCACTCTGCCACCTCTCCAGGTGCATCCTTTCTATTTTACCAGCAGTTATCGCAACTGGCTACAAGAAACCGGGTTTCTTGAGGTAGGTTAACCAAAAACCCGATTCGCAGCCGTCAGAAACCCGCTTTCTGCCAACAGAGTATCAGATCGCTGATAAAAAATCTCCTCAGACTCAACAGTATACTCTTCGCCAACCCAAACCAGCGATATCTCAGAGACGACACCAGCTTGTAAGGATACCAGGAAGAAATTCCGCAGCCGATCGCTTCCATTCTGCACAATCCGAGGCACACTTGCCGCATTTAAATAAACTGTCCCATCGGGACTCTTCGCAACGCAAGTGCGTAACTCATCATCGGTGTAGCGCAAATGGTGGTGCATATGCCCAAATGTTACCAGGGGAATGGATTTACCGAGATGTTTGGTTTGCGCTAGAGCATCTGCAAAATCAGGATCGCCGAAATCTTCTCCCACGGGTTCCCAATCTTTACCGCAGGGATCGTCTGGGCGATCGCCTAACCCGAAAGGCCCATTGTGACCGAGGAAAATAATTATATCAGATGTTGCACTGTTTGCCGCCTCCACAATCCGGCTGCTAGACTCTTCAAAACTGGTCACGCCATACCGTTTTTCATAGAAATCGATATTTTTCCAAACTTCTCCACCCCAACTGAAGGGACGACTCCCCACAACAGTTAAGTTCAATTCTGGGAAGTCCAGCTTTCCGTAACCCACATGAGTTTCGCCCAAAGCATCCAGCTGATCCTGCACCCAGTCTTCCTTCTTGCGGTTGTAGGGACACCGCTTGCGTCCCCACTCCGAGGCGCTGTACCAGGCATCGTGGTTGCCCAAAATGACCGCTTTGGGGAGATCGAGAGATGCGATCGCTCTTACCACCCCCACCGACTCATTCCCAAAATCCCCCACAAACAGCACCAAATCCACACCCAAGCTGTGTAAAGCTTCCCCATCCTCAGCTTCCCACTGGTCGTGGACATCCCCGACAACTGCTATTTTAATCCCTTGATTTTGATTCCCCTGACCAGCCATACTACTTCCCCTATCATCCTTTTCCAGGATAGGCAAGCAAAGCCTGTTTTGGCAGCCAACTCAAGCAGCGACCGATATTTCCGTAATTTCTACGATACTACTTGCCAACACTTTTAGTAAAACCAACTATAATTAATCAATAATCAAGGCTATGTTTTCCTACTCTCGGTAGACGCTTACTGTGTTGATTACTACACTTCCTCCCAAAGATTCCACCCAAGCCCCAACAACTCCCCATGATTTGTTTGAGGCTATTCAAGCTCAGAAACAAAAGCTAAACGCCGTTATTCTCGCTCACTATTACCAAGACCCTGACATTCAGGATGTAGCGGATTATATAGGTGATTCCTTGGAGCTATCCCGGAGAGCCGCCAGCACCAATGCAGATGCGATCGTCTTCGCTGGCGTTCACTTTATGGCGGAAACAGCCAAAATTCTCAACCCAGATAAATTGGTACTTTTACCAGATTTAAACGCCGGTTGCTCTTTGGCAGATACTTGTCCCCCCGACGCTTTTGCCGCCTTTAAAGCCGCGCACCCAGGACATTTGGTGATTTCCTATATCAATTGCTCTGCCGCCATTAAGGCAATGAGCGATATTATCTGCACCAGTTCCAACGCTGTCAAGATAGTTCGCCAAATTCCAGCAAATCAGCCAATTATATTTGCTCCCGATCGCAATCTCGGTCGCTACGTCATGGAGCAAACTGGGCGAGACATGGTACTCTGGCAAGGAGCCTGTATTGTACATGAAAACTTCTCGGAAAAGAAGATAGTCCAGCTAAAAATTACCCACCCAGAAGCCGAAATCATCGCTCATCCCGAATGCGAACCACCAGTATTGCGTCACGCCAACTACATCGGTTCTACCAGTGCTTTGCTCAAGTATTCTCAAGCTAGTTCCAGTCAAGCTTTTATTGTTGCTACCGAACCTGGTATTATTCACCAAATGCAGAAGCAGCAACCTCAAAAACGCTTCATTCCAGCGCCACCAATCAACAATTGCGCCTGCAATGAGTGTCCTTTCATGCGGTTAAATACTCTGGAAAAGCTTTATTGGGCGATGAAAAATCGCGAACCAGAAATAACTTTACCAGAAGAAACGCGATTGGCTGCATTGCGATCAATGCAACGTATGTTGGAAATGAGCTAATCAATAATTTTAGATTGCAAATTGCAGATTTCAAATTTAAAATATTTTTAGATTAAATTTGAAATCTGTAATTAGTAATGACCAATTGCCTAATCGTTTTTACTCGCTATCCAGAAGCAGGAAAAGTCAAGACGCGACTCATCCCAGTTCTGGGTGCTGAAGGTGCTGCTATTCTACATCGCCAAATGACAGAAATTGCGATCGCACAAGTCAAAAAACTTCAATCCTCCCTTCCCCTATCTCTGGAAGTACATTTTGCTGGTGGCGATCGACAATTGATGGAACAATGGTTGGGAGACGATCTTCTTTATCCACAACAGAGTGAAGGCGATATTGGAATGCGAATGGCGTCTGCATTTCAAACAGCATTTACCAATAATATGGATAATGTTATTATCATTGGTTCTGATTGTCCGACGCTGAACTCTCAGATTATCGCAGAAGCATTTCAGGCACTTTCCCAGCACGATTTAGTCCTTGGCCCCGCCACCGATGGCGGTTATTATTTAATTGGTTTACGCCGCTTTATCCCGGAACTATTCACGGGAATTAGCTGGAGTACATCTGAAGTTTTCCAACAAACCCTAGAAATTGCTGAGAAACTTAATTTAAAAGTTGCTTACCTGACCGAACTTTCTGATGTCGATCGCCCCGAAGATATATAATTATTACAATATAACTCAACTAATATTTCTTTGGCTCTCTTTATGCAAAATCCCAAAATCTCCATCATTATTCCTATTTTAAATGAGGCAAACAATATTACTAAAACTGTATTATTACTTCGGGATGCTGTTAATGTGGAAGTTATTGTTGTCGATGGTGGAAGTCAAGATGAAACAGTCGCCATAGTTAACTCGTTAGGCATCAAACTTTTATCATCTCCTCCCGGACGCGCTAAGCAAATGAACGCAGGTGCAGCACTTGCTAGCGGCGATATCCTGCTATTTCTCCACGCCGATACTCTTTTACCCGTAAATTTCGACACAATGGTTCGTCAAACTTTAGCAGGAGAGAAACACAAGGAAAATTCTCCAATCCAAAATCCAATCTTTAGCCCCCCCTTTTTAAGGGGGGGTTGGGGGGGATCTCAACCCCCCATTGCGGGTGCCTTTGAATTGGGAATTAATTCCAAAATCCGAGGAATACGGTTAGTAGAAAAGATGGTCAATTTGCGATCGCGCTTTTTTTCTCTACCCTACGGCGACCAAGCTATCTTTCTTAAGGCAGATGTATTTCGCGATATTGGTGGTTTTCCCGAACTGCCAATTATGGAAGATTTTGTCTTCATCCGTCGTTTAAGAGAATTAGGAAAAATTGAAATTGTCCCAGTACCAGTAATAACATCAGGACGGCGTTGGCAGAAATTAGGAGTCCTTAAAACTACTTTAATCAACCAAATTATGATTATTGGTTATTTTCTCGGTATTTCCCCAAAAAAACTCGCTCGTTTTTATCGCCGAAAGTTCACAAAATTTTAGGTTGAGTTAAGCGATAACAAAACCCAACCTATAAAAGTTCAAATTTACTCAACGCATTTTCTCACCTCTTCCACAGATAAACTCAAAGCTTCTGCTATCTGTTCTACACTTAATCCTAATCTCAATAACCGAGGAATGGCATCTCGTCGCGCTTGTTCTGCTTGCTGTCGCGCCAATTCAGTTTCTTTATGACTCAACAATTTCTTCCCAGTTTGAGGATCGTAAAATCTTAATTCCCCTCCTATTAATCGCAAATCTAAACCCAACCCTTCACTATAAATTGATAAAACACCATCCGCTAAAACATTACCTGCAATAGGTTGATAATGACCATCAACAAGTCGAGAACCTTTAAGTTGCAAAGTCAGGTAATCTCCCGTCGGGTCATACTGAAAATACTCTGGTATTCCCAGTTGAGCATACTTACGCGGTTTTTCTTCTTCATCGTTTTCCTGAGTAGTCAAAGAAGTAATTTCCAAAACAAAGCTAGGAACTTTATTTTCTTCCTTCCACAGTTTATAGCTCAAACGCTTTTTCTTCCTGACTCCAAAAACCACAAAAACATCGGGAGCAAGCACCGCACTTGGCACACCTTTTTTATAGTAAAAAAACAGATTGCCGGATACGTAGACATCCTCTCTATTTTGGAAATAAATATCTAGCGCTTCCACACAATAAATTAAATAATCGCGTGCTGGATCGCTCTCTGCCATTGTTGTACCATCAGAGTCGGGATAGATGATTTCAGTTTTGAGTTGATTTGGTGCAATCGTCATAAAGTCAAAACCTCAAACTCTTACGAAATACCAGACATCGGCACTCCCAACCACCCGGCAAAGTTTTGTTTCTGCGTTGAGGATGGGTTCTCCACAGCGACAATTTTGTAAGAGTTGGGGCGCGGTGCTGCTAGGGTAACTGGCAAAGTCCGCAACTCATCGTGATGGAAAACTGTAACTTGGATGGTATCGCCCGGGTTATAATCTTTGAGGCGATCGCTCAAATGTTCTGCCGTCACCCGCAACCCATCGATCGCCAACAACTCATCACCAGCATCCACACCCCCTACTTGAGCTGGACAACCGATTTCTACAAAACTAATTACTTCTTTACCATTTTGTGATTTAGCTGTCAAGCCTATTAGTGGTGGTTGTTCCTCTTCCGAGTCCGATCGCACTTGCAACCCAAAAGGTTCCAGGTACTTATCAAAAGGCAACTCATCCGTTCCATCAATATAGCAAGCAAAAAAGTCGCTCAAATCCATACCAGCTACAGATTCGATCGCTTGCTGCAACTGGGAAGGCGTAAAGCCGATTTCCTCTTTACCGAACTCTGACCACATTTGCCGCATCACATCATCGAGCGATCGCTTATTTTCATGTCTTTCTCGAATCAACAAATCCAGCAACAACGAAACCAATTCCCCCTTCAAATAATAAGAAATCTGGGAATTATTGCTATTTGCATCTTGTCGATAAAGCTTAATCCACGAATCAAAACTCGACTCACTTACCGGCTGCACCTTTCGTCCCGGTATTGTCAGGAATCGGCTAATTTCCTTACCCAAATTATGCAAAAATGACTTAGCATCGTATATCCCCGATCGCAGCGGAATCAACAGATCGTAATAACTTGTCGTCCCCTCACTAAACCACAGTGAAGGAGTGTAATTCTCCCCATCGTAATCAAACTTTTCTAGCCCTTTAGGACGAAGGCGCTTAACATTCCACAAATGGAAAAATTCATGCGCCACCAATTGCATAAAGCGATCGTACTTATCCTTAGCCCGAAAACCAAAACGCGAATAATTTAAAGTGCAGGCATTTTTGTGTTCCAAACCACCAGCACCCGTAGAAGCCAAATGCAGCAGAAACACATACCTTTCATAAGGTAGCCCCCCAAACATTCCAGCTTCTACCTGGATAATTTTTTGGAGATCGGGAATAATCCGATCCGCGTCGGCATTTCCCTGTCCCCAAATTGCTAACTCATGAGACTTGCCCAGCACCTCAAACTCATATAACTTGTGATAGCCAATTTCAAACGGACTATCCACCAGCGTATCAAAATCCACCGCCTCGAAAACATTAACTTGCCCTGCTACCGGCGGCAAAGGCGTTGTCACCCGCCATTCTCCTAAAGGCGGTATAATTTCGATCGCGATCGGTCGATCTGCAAATCCCGGTAAATAAAAACACAGCGCCGCCGGATTGAAATAACCGTGAGAATTATCTAAATGATTTGTACGCACCGTCAGCTCGTTAGCAAACACGCGGTACTTCACTGTTATTTCAGACACCCCATCAGTTTCAATTTGCCAGTGATTTTTCCCTAACTTACACCAAGGCAAAATATTGCCCCCGCTATAGGCAGAAAAATCCTGCAAATGCTTAGCATACTCCCGCACCAAGTAAGAACCTGGAGTCCAAACCGGCAGCTTTAAATCAAGCACTGAAACTGACCAACCTACAACCTGCAAAGTCACCTCAAACAGGTGAGAACTAGGCAGGGGCATCGCAACCTGGTAGTGAATTGCCGGTGTAGTGGGGGTAACGCGGCTGAATCGGACTTGAGTGGCTTCCGTCATTAATCCAAAATCCCAAATCTAAAATCTAAAATTGCTAGACTCGTCCTGCCAGGTGCGTCAACTGCTTAAGGTTGATCAGATGGATAACTTGACGCCCAGCATCAATCTTGATCCAGCCCTTACTATCTAGTTTTTCCATAATTTTAGTCGTTTCCTCCACACCGATATCCGTCACATCAGCCAAATCTTTCAAAGGGATGTTATAGATTTCCGTTCCCTTCTCGGTTGCCTGACCGTAATTTTCTCCCATAGCCACCAAAGTGTTAGCTAACTTGACAGCAGGTGGCTGATGGCGCAATTGAAAGCGGTGGTTCATTTGGCGCAGTCGCCGTACCATCACTTGCAGCATCCGGTGGTGCAGCTGGGGGTCTTTGAACAGAGTTTGAATAAATCGTTGAGCATGGACGCTAAGCAAGCGCACCGAGCAGAGGGCAACCACATCGGTTGAGCGGGGGGATTCATCTAGAATCGCCATTTCTCCAAAAAAATCACCCTGTCCCAGAATTGCCAGCGTCACACCGTCATCGCCAACGATGCGTCGGACTTTGACCCAGCCAGATACCAGGAAGTAAACCGCGTTACCCCAAGCATCTTCCATTAGAACCGCTCGGCCCGCTGGGTATTCGTGTTCGTCAGAAACCGACAGAAGCCATTCTAAGGTTTCTGGGTTGACAGTGTTGAAAAGGGGGAAAAGTTCACTAAAATCTTCAGTTTGCATGAAAGATCTTAAAAAGAGTAGACCAACCTTGGCAGAATTGATATTCTCCTCCTTGCTAAAGCAAGGATCTGCCATAGTGGCAGCAAAGGTTAGCTGGTATTTTCTTAGTCTAGCGATAACTGGTTTAGAACCAATCCAACAAACAGTTTTTGGTATCCGCTCTAGTATTGTACCTTTTTAGGGCAGTCAGCCTTTACTTGCTTACAAACCTTCCTATTTTCGCTGCCGAACAGCCTGCTGAGCCACAAAGCAATGGGTTCTCTACCCTCAACTGGTAACATTCTCGTCAGAGTTCATCTCCACTTGCAGCAATTTCAGGGTTTCTAGCTGTTGGTTCAGGCTCTTAAGCAACTCGTCTAGAGCAGGCAAAGCATCTAACTGTCCTGCTGTTAGAGTGGGATCGATGCGAGTGCGCTTTTGAATTTCATTTATCTTGGTCTGGAGCTGCTGAGCCATAGTCAAGGCATCCCGACTCAAATTTTCCAGCTGCTGCTGTTGATAGAACTTCAAAGCTGCTCCCCGCAATACTTGCAGCGTTGCTTCTTCTCCGTGAGTACCGGGCATCACCCGCAAGCGCAATAGCAAACGGTGTTGTTGATAAATTCTCTCGATCTCTACTTGTTTCGGGTGTTCTACCGAAATCAAAGACAGGTGGGTCAAGAGCTTCAGCTCGTTGATCACTCCCTGAAACACAGCGGTATCCAGTCCTTCCAACACGGACTGCAAGACACCATTCTGACTCCAGAGAATGCGACCGCTATTTGGATGTCGCTCGAAAAAAAGCCGACCGATTCCTCCGGCGAGGACTCTTGCTAGCAACTCCTGTAGCAAGTTTTTAGGTGGTAGGGTCGCCAGAACTTCCACTGGGCTTGATATGTGATGTGCCTGTACTTCTAAAACAGGCAAGCCCACGCCGGAGGATGGCGTTGGCGGCTGGGGCGATTTTGTCTTTAGCTTTTGCTTTTCAGGTGTATCCTTTGGGGGCTGGGACGAAGGGGTATATGAATGGCTTGAAGTGGTGGGTGGCGCTGTCACCTGTGACGAACTGGGCTCTAACTCCCGTTGGTTTAAATTTTCTGGACTATCTACAATCAGCGTGGGTTCAACGTTTTGGTCAAACTTATTTTCAGATGGAGTGTTCTGCTGTTTGGCAGTTGCTTGCTTTAGCTGCCCGATATGGTTTAAGTAGGCCGACAGCACTGCTTGGTGCTTTGCTGCTGAAATTGGTTGGGGCACCAGGGAGCAATTCATGTAGGCCAAGATGCGGCGCACGTAATCCAACGCGGCAGAGTCATCGGGATTTACCATGCCCAAATTAAGGTGGGTTCCCTCTAGAGAAATGGGCAGAACTTGATGATACAGGCAAGCTTCAAAGGGAAGGATACCATCAATTAACCGGAACGTTACGTCGTAATTCGCCTGTTCCATCCCTTTGTCAGGTTGAAGTGAGGAAAATGCTTGCCGATCGCTGCTCTGCTTGAGCTTTAGTAGATTACTTGCCAAGGGTGCCATAGGTGTTTATTAAAGCTTACTACCATCTCACTCACTCCTTTTCCGGAGCGAAAGTTTTCAGTTTTGGGTTTGAATTTTTAGAGGTAGGTTTAACTACTTTATCTATTTTTAGACGAGTCTACTTTGTTAAACTCGCCTGTACAGATTCTCTTCTATTCAAAACTGGAAACCCATAACTTAACACTCTCCCCAGGAGTGAACTTGGAGGCTGCGACACAATGCTGGCGGCCAATTCTGCTACCCCAACTTTCGCAGCCAGCCTACAAATGTGTCAGTTTCACTTTTGTACCCAGAAGGTTTGACCCAACCAAGGATTTGTGGTTAGAACACCCTACCCTTCTCTCATTTAATGCTTTTTTTGATACCAAAGTGTCATTCTTTAGTCAAGACTGTTTACCTCTAAAGAAAGATTTTCTGACTTTAGGGTTATAGGTCTAAATTCAATTGGATATCAGCCAGCAATAGCACCCTTACAGTTAAAGAGAATATTATAACTCTTTTTGATTCCTCTGTACAGCCTTGATGGCAACTCTGATGCACCCTACTCTATGTGCCAGTTGCGTAAGTCCTATTTAATAAAAAGGTTTGAGTTTTTTTATACGCTCTTTAAGAAGGGCTGCGCTTTTCTTGAGCTGCTAGGTAAAGCTTGCTCCATTCACCCATGACCTGATTGGTTTTCAGGTTCAAATCTTGGGCGATCGCTTCTAGGGTTTTGCCAGTTGCCAGTTTGTCCAGGAGTAGGCGTTGCTCAGGCGTGAGGCTTGAACAGTATTCCTGCCATTGGCTCGGTGTCAAACCCAGGTGGTGTTCCTGTAAGGAAGTTTCTAGCCAATTGGCTACTAATTCAGGTTGGATTTTGAGGGCAAAGACTCTCACGGCGTGGTAGCTAATTTTTTCCCGCAGCCGATAAATTTCCTTGATCGGCTTGTCCAAGGTACGGGCGATCTCTTCCTGGGAGCGACCCTGGAGATAAAGCTCAAGCCAATCTTGAGCGACTGGGCCGACGGTTTGAACCAGGTAAGACTCAAATTCCTGTTTTACAGATGTCCGCGCTGCCATTCTTTCTTCCCAAGCTTGGGTTTCTTGATACTGAGCCATTGCTTGGGCGTCTAGCAGACTGACTGGGTTGTCTGCATCTTCCGGCATCACTTCTTCCGAAACTAGCCGCACTAGGTCGCCTGTTGGCACGTGGGTGATACCTCCCCGTCCCGATCGGCGCAGGTAGTTGACAAAACGGTAAAGCAGCAGCGGTTGGTTGCGGATGGGCCGCAGGCAGTATTCTTCGGCAGAAGCAAGCAGTAGGGCGTTTCGCAGTCGGGAATCCGAGCTGCACTTGGTAATCCAGGCGATTTGCTGCTGCAAATAGCGATCGCTGTGTAACAATTCTTGAATTACTTCTTGTAAGACATCGACCACAGCCCGGTGGCGATCGCGGCTGAGGGAGACCCAAGTCTTTATTTTATTTCGCAGCATTACCAGAGAACCCAGCCGAGTAATCAAATTACGATAAGCTCGCTCTGGCCCGACTCCCAGATACCGATGCAGTAAAATGCGGTAGCGATAGTCCATTGCTTGCTCGGCAATTGCTAACTGGCTGGCGGTTAGCTCCTCAAACCGCGCTAAATCTTTTCCCAATAGCCAGCTAATAATACTCTCGTATGTTGCCCGATCGTAGTTCGGACAGTCTACCTGGAGCCGAGCGAGCCAATTCTGGGCTAATTTTTCAGCTATTTGCATGGAGTCTAGCTCCTCACGTCCTTAATTACAGAGTTTCCCTCACAACCTTGCCGATGTATTCACCCACCTGGGTCATGTTTACCTACCAATGACAAAAGCCATATTTGGGTAAGCTCCGATGATACACCAACATCTAGTCGAGGCCATTTCTTGTTTAGATCGACACCCTCCTACAAGAGGTGTTCCAGATCGCAATCAAATGGAGAGCAGTCTCACCTGCCGTAAATATTACATCTTGTTAACTAAAGTAAAGTTGCTTTAATATTGTCTGCACCCAGCCTCTGTCGAAACTATGCACCCAGAGCCAATTGAGATGCGCCTGCAAAAACTCAAGCAAGAGCAGGAACTAATTTTAAGCCAAGTGGACAATGCGATCGCTCTATTTGACCGCGAGCATCGACTTGTCTTGTTCAACAATAAGCTTTCTGCGATCTGGGGCTTTTCCTCACAGTGGCTGCAAAGCAAGCCGACGTATGAAGCTGTTTTTGCTGAAATCTTAGCGCAGGGCTACTGGTTAGAGGCGCAGCACAAACAGCTGGTTTCTACTATTGAGCAAGCAGAGGCTGAAAATGTTTCCTACTATATCGAGCAATGATTAACTCTCCTCTGGTAACACCTCAATCTTTACCTGATATCATTTTAATGGATATCCAATTGCCAGAGGTAGATGGCTTTCAGATCATTCGTCACCTCAAGCTTCACCCTTTGTGGAAAAATGTGCCGACGATCGCGATCGCGATCGCTGTTTGGCTGCTGGTGCCAATGCCTACCTCAGCAAGCCTTTGAATATCGGTCAACAACCCACCGTGTGTTTCGGAGTACCGACTATAACGGGGGCTTGAAAGATAGTCCTAGTTGACCAGACTCAGGTAGCAATACCTACGTTAGTGGCAAGCGTTCAAGCTCCTACCTACGGATGCGACGCCAGTCTGTAGCTCTAGAACCAAGTGGTTAAACAGGTTTAGAGGGTTAAGCCAGTGCTACGAAAGATAGTACCGACCACTAACTTTGTCAAGGCGAACATTTACCCCTGCCCCAGTAATGGGAGAGGGAGAAATCCCCTTTCTTAAACGCCCCACCGAGGCGGGTCTTTCCAGAACAATCTCGGTAGCCTCAATCCTGTAATGCCAGCAGGGGATGCCAGAAAGAACTACCGCTTTTGGGGCGCAAAGGTTTTCTACTCTCTACAAGAAATATGTTATGCAGCATAGACCATGCCCCCCGTTTCCTCCCACCACCAAGCTGAATACAGCTATGGTGGGGGTCTCCACGGGGGAAGAAAGATGATGAATTGATGGCTACCGTGCGATCGTTTTTAGATAAAAAAGACTTACGGATAGACCCAATTTTTTGATTAATTTGCCTAAGTCCTACTCTTTAAATTAGAGGTGCGATTTATGCTTTCTATGCTATAATTATATCCGCACCAAAACAGGCTCACTGATTTTGCTAACAAACGAACCTGATTCTAATTCAGTAGCATAAACTTCACAAGAATTATTGGGACTTTCCACCAATTTTACTTTGTAAAGCTCGGCTCCCAATTCCCGAATCGGCTCTTGCAGTAAATCGCGAATGCGAATGGCAATATTTTCAGCCGTCGGAACGACTTCTGCAAAGTAGGCAATATCTTTATTCAAGAAAGTGTGATCGAAAGGTTCGACCACATAATCGTCAACGACCTTTTGCAATGCGCCTAAATCGACGCTCATGCCGGTACGCGGGTCAACTTCGCCTTTGACTGTCACCTCTAAATGATAATTGTGACCGTGACCGTTGGGACGAGCGCACTTGCCATAAATCTCGCAGTTTTTCTCGTAGCTGAGGTCAGGACGAGCCAGCCGATGAGCGGCGCTAAAATGAGTACCAATGCTGAGGTAAGCTTCCATTCCGTTTCCTAGATAATCTGCCCAAAGTTCAGGATGTTCAAACAGTTGAATACGCACCAAAGGTAAATGGGGAGCCAGCTTTTGCCAAATTACCTGTGCTATATTTTCAGTCGTTGGTAGAGTCTCTTGAAATTCTGGCCAGACTTCGTTGAGATAAGAAAAGTCCAATTGGCTGGTGACTTCTCGCTTGATGACGTGCTTAACATCAGATAAATTGAGTACCATGCCGTACTCATCCAGTTCACCCGCCATGTAGACAAATAGGACGTAGTTATGTCCGTGTCCGGGTGGGCGGGTGCAGGCACCAAACCGCTGAATGTTTTCCGCTTCAGTTAATTCGGGTAACCAGTACCTGTGGCTAGCCGAAAACTGAGCGCGACGATTAACAATACATTTCATGAATTCAAGTGGGGAGGAGCGGGGGGAAAATGTAAACTTTCGTAAAATTATACTAATTCCAGAATAAAGCAATTACCGCTCAGATTCCACTACGGGGATTGGGGACTTTTGACTCTTGAGTGAGAAGAAGACGCAGAGAGGGAGAATCTCCAATGCCCTTAAGCAACATTTTTTAAGGCCGCTTGAGCTTCGCGGCGCAGTCCGGCGGCAATCCTAAACATTTCATGACCCGTGTGCAGATAGCGATCGTCATAATTGAAAGTGAAAAACTCTAATTCGTCAATCCCATCGCCTAGTTGATTTAGGCAATAATAAAGGGTTGCTGCAACGCCAGCTACTTGGGCGGGATTGGGCATAGAACGAAAATAAAGCTGCGCTTGCTCTAAAAAGTCTCGACAGTCTTTGAGGTAATCCTGAAAAGCCTCCAGCAGTTCATCATCAAAGGGATCGGCGGCGAGGTTATCTATCTGAGCCTTTAGGGGATTGAGAATGCGACAAAGCAAGCGATCGACTGGCTGATAAACTTGGTTGAGCCATTGCTGAATTTGCTCGTCGGTATCTCTTGCATTTTGTCGCTGTTTTTGGTATTCTCTTTGCGCTGCTTTAGTCCGCTGTTGCCAATTGCTAGAGGAGGTTAGTGAGGGATTGTGTAGTTCTCGATCGTAAGACTGTCGCTGATGAGGATCGCCCAGTATTTCATAGGCGGCGTTAACTTGGACGATTTGCTCGTGATTGGCTTTCTCGTGCTGGCTATCTGGATGATAGAGCTTAGCTAATTGGCGATACGATCGCTTGATTTGAGCTTGAGTCGCCTGCGGACTGACTTGGAGGGTTTCGTAGTGATTGGGATCTGCCATAACACTAATTGAGTAGTTGGGCAAACCGATCTTGATAGGTGGAAAGCAGAGAAGTTGGGGATACCGTGCCTATCAAAATCAGATTGTTGAACCACTAGGCTAACCCAAGAGTCGATATTTTGAGTTCTGTATCTTGGAACAAAGGCGTACTCAAATAGCGTTCTCCAAAACTGGGTTGAATCATCACGATCAAGCGTCCCTCATTTTCCTTTCGCTGGCCAACCTCGATCGCCGCACACAGCGCCGCACCAGTCGAAATGCCGGATAACAGCCCTTCTTCGCGAGCTAGACGACGCCCATAAGCGATCGCTTGTTCATCGGTAACCGCGATCGTCTCATCAATTAATTCTACTTTCAGCACTTCGGGAATAAACCCAGCCCCAATACCCTGAATCTTATGCGGGCCTGGTTTTCCGCCGGAAAGAACCGGGCTATTAGTGGGTTCGACTGCGATCGCCTGAAACGAAGATTTCCGCTTTTTGATTACCTCCGCCACACCCGTAATCGTACCACCAGTGCCGACTCCAGCCACCAGGATATCCACCTCCCCATCCGTATCATCCCAAATTTCTTCTGCGGTCGTTTCGGCGTGAATTTGGGGGTTAGCCGGATTGCGAAATTGTTGCAGCATATAGGAATTGGCGGTCATTTCCACAATCTCTTGCGCCTGCCTAATCGCCCCGCTCATACCCTCAATCCCTGGAGTCAATTGCAGTTCCGCTCCATAAGCTCGCAACATCGCCCGTCGCTCGCTGCTCATAGTTTCCGGCATAGTCAAAATTAACCGATAACCCCTAGCCGCAGCAACCATCGCCAGAGCAATCCCCGTATTTCCAGAAGTTGGTTCCACCAAGACTGTTTTGCCCGGTGTAATCCGCCCCTCCTCCTCAGCCTTATCAATCATGCTCACACCAATGCGGTCTTTAACAGAAGCCGCTGGATTCATCCCCTCCAACTTCACCACAATTCGCGCCACACAGCCTTCGGCTTGTGGAATCCGATTTAACTGTACCAGAGGCGTGCGACCGACTAACTCGGTAATATCATGAGCAATCCGCATATCTTTGTCCTTTGTCAATAGTCAGTAGTCATTAGTCATTAGTTATGAGCGAATAACCCTAAGTTTAGCTGGGACACAGGAGGTAGAGCCTCCCTTAACTTAGCGCCATTCAACCAATTACCAAATTAGATGTAATACATAATATCTAGTTGACGCCTAGCATCTCGCTTTTCCCGTAGATCTTGTAGTGTATATTTTTGCAAAACTGAATTAGCCGCTTGCAGCCCTTCCAGCCAAATTTCTCGCACCACAGCACTTTCTAGGGTTTTGGGCGGAGCATCGCTTTCAGACGACTGAGCATCTAGTCCCTCAAGACAGCACACCACATCCAAAAGCGTGATTTTCCAGGGTTCGCGACCCAAGACGTAGCCTCCCTTAGCTCCACGTTGGCTACGCACCAAACCGCAACGCCTCATAGTCGCCAGCAATTGTTCTAAATATCGATCGGGAATATTTTGCTGAGCCGCAATCTGCCGAATTTGCAGCGGTTCGCCGCTCTGATAGTGAATTGTCAGCTCTAAAAGAGCTAAAAGCGCGTATTCACTTTTACACGAGAGTTCCACAGTATATCGTTTCCGGTTGATTATGTTTAGTTTGGGCTTTAGGGGAGTGTCCCCTTCGGGAGTTTGGAAGAATGAGTTTTGAGGAATGAGTTAAAACAAAATTGTTAATTCAAAACTCATAAGTAGGTGGGTGTAAATAAACTGAACTCCCAGTGAACTCCCAGAAATCGGGTTTCTTTGGGCTTCGCAGCCATTTCTTTGTAGGTTGGGTTGAGCGTGAGCGAAACCCAACAAATGCGTTGGGTTTCGTGCCTCAACCCAACCTACAAAGCTACAAAGCTCCCAGAAACCCGGTTTCTTGGAGAAACCGGGTTTCTAAGGGCCTAGCAGTTTTACGTTTAATTCTGCCCACCTACTTATTAGTATTAGCTATTACTTTTTCTAGTATACTCCGGTTATTCACTGGAGTTTATCGGTTTACCACCATTGATAAAAAAAGCCCCGGTGACGGGGCTGTTGTTTTGCTCAGAGTCAGTTGTGCATCACCTAGAAAGTGAAGGTAGTTCTGAGCGTACCGATAAAGATGTCATCATTGTTCTTGTTCTGATCGGGAGCCATCAGCCAGATCACACCAGGCGTTACCGAGATGTTGTCTGTGAGTTGGAACTTGTAGAAACCTTCCAAGTGCCAAGGAATATCTCTGCGGAATGCGGGGTCTGGCCCTGCAACTTCTATACCTGTCAAGTAGGGTTCGGCACCCGCAAACAGACCCAAAACATTACCCTCTCTGCCCAAGTTGGGTAAGGCAATGCCAAGTCCGTAAGTCCACATTTGTGCGCTTCCGCGACTGACAAGAGTTGCGTCTGTCATAGAAGCCCAGCCGCTGATCGAAAAATTCTTGCTGAGTCGAAACGCAGCCTGCGCCCCATAAGAGTTCGCCGAAATCGGCGTGCTGGTTCCATTTTGTGATGTACCCAGAAGTGTGGATGGCAAATTACCCAGACTGGTGCCAACGAGGCGACCGCCAGCACCTGCGCCACCATCGAATATGTCGCTGCCGGTGTTGTGGTAACTGTGAACGTATGTTAAAGCAAAGCCAAGGCGATTGCTGACGCTGAAATTTAGTTGCGCCAAAGCGGAATAGTTACCATCAAACAGACCGTTCGTATCGGTTGGACTATTGGCCCCCGTAGGAGAATTACCGGGGCGATTAATACCAGAACCCCCCGCCAAGTAACCCACAGTTAGCGAAGTTGGTTTGAAAAAGCTACCGCCGCGTCCTACACTGAAGCTGATTCCACCACCTGCACCGCCACCAATCCGATAGATGGGGTTCTGTTGTGCAAAGGCAGAAATAGCGCCATTGCCACCATCACCGTCGTAGAAGTAAGGGTTGGAAACATCGGCGTAGTCAGCGTGGAGTCCCCCAAAAGCGGCAACATAAGCACGCGAGCTGCCAAATAAGGGGAATTCATACGCCAACCAGTCTAATACAATATCGTTGCCGGTAGCGCCACCAACGAAATATTGCAGGGTGCCTTCTGCTGTACTCCGAAATGTCCCGTTACCGTCGCCATCAGTAAACGTACTGCCGGGGAAATTATTAAAGGCGACAGCGTTACCGGCTGCAATACGGGTGTGCAGCAGATCTTTACCCGTGAAGCTGGTTTGGAATTCTAAACGTACCCTGTCTTGAAAGACCGTATTGTTGTCGTTGTCAACAGTATCTCCAAAGACATCAGCCAGAGCAAAGATAGCTTCTCCCCTGAGCTTGGTGGTAGTGGAGAATTGCTGCGCTTCCAGTCGCGTCGCGCGAGCTTCCAGAGCATCTACTCGGCCTCGCAAAGTAGCCAATTCCGCCGCAAACTCTTCTTGCAGTCGTTGCAGCGCGGCCAAATCTTCTTTGCCAATACCTTGCGGCAACGACGCAATCAGTTCTTGAATCCGATTTAAGCAGGAATTTAACCCCGCCGCAAATTCGTAGCGAGTCAGCGCCCTGTTGCCACGATAGGTCCGATCGGGATAACCTTCAATACAACCGTAGCGCTCTACCAGGGATTGCAGTGCTTGGAAAGCCCAGTCTGTAGGCTGTACGTCCCGCAATTGAGATACGGAAGTAACTTGACCCTCCGAGGCTCTGTTTGCCGAGCCTTCGTTGCCGTATTGGAGAATTTGGTCTAAATTACCCGAACTATTGGAGGGTGCTGCCTGAGCTACTGCATTTGACGATAAACTCCGAGATGCGGGGGCAGTTGGTGCCTTATCAGCTAGGGTTTTCTCTGGCAAAGTGCGGGCTTGAGTTGGGGCTTCTACTTTGGCAGCAGCTGCCTTCTGCTGCGAAATAGGAGCTTCAGCAAAAGGCGTCTCCAACTTAGCGCCTGCCGCAGCCTCTTCTTCTACTGCTGACAGCGCTGGAGCTATATGTTGTAAGGCATCCAACTTTAGATTGGCTGCGGCAATTGGCTGCGCTTCAGGACTTTGAGTTGCTACAGCTTGGGGCTGACTTACTTCTGCAATTGTTTGGCTTTCTGCGGCCATTGCTGAAGAGCCAAATACTAGGGTCGCCCCCAGGATTGCCGGACTAAACAGCAGAGACTTCAACAACATTTTGGACATTTTTACTCTTTCTCCTCACACCACATCATAGAGAATCTACGGATTCATCTAAAATTCCCGATCGATAACCTTGGTCAAACTAACTTATTTGACTGGCGAAAGTGCTACGGGGTTCACTTTCCTAGAGTATAGGCCATCTATTTGGAAATATTGATAGCTTCTGGGATGCCTGTATTTATTAGAACGGCGATTGGCGATTAAAGTTAATTATAGATTAACAAATTACAGCAGCGCAGCTTTCACTCATTAGCCACTTTCTCATCTGGCTCTGGGTACAAAAAACTATCCGCTCTCAGCGATAGTGACTTGGTAAAATTTCGGTCACTATCGCTGAGAGCGGTCTAGCGGGTCTTCAGATTGAAACTAGACTGCCGGGAGGAACTCTAACCTGCCCAGCAGAAACAATTAGTTTAGTTCAACTAGGGAACTAAGCTTAACTGCTAGAGAACAGCCCCGGCGCACAGCCAGTTAAATCCAATCTGATGACCCATGATTTTACTACTATCTTGCATAGGCATCACCTCCTTATTCCCTGAACGGTCTTTGTCTCAAAGAGGAAATTGAAGTATTGGTGTTATTCACCTGTAGTTAATGTATCACACCAAAACAAGAAATGGGTATCTTCCCAAAAAATTTACAAAAACCCCTGCTTACCGATCGGTAAGCAGGGGTTTTCGGCTCGGCTAGTAAAGCTGAGCCGGGATGAGACTAGATACTACAGAGCGTTACCGCGAGGTAGTACTTCTTCAGGGAATACAAATTTTTCGTGGGGCTGATCTTGTGGTGACATCCAAGCACGGATGCCCTCGTTGAGCAAAATGTTCTTGGTGTAAAAGGTTTCAAATTCGGGGTCGGCAGCCGCCCGCAACTCTTGGGATACGAAGTCGTAAGCCCGCAGGTTGAGTG
>Ga0335397_10000533_pt1 | contig 49742 bp, 47 predicted proteins | sample MAT04_FD_205740 | JGI IMG/M metagenome (GOLD analysis project Ga0335397, IMG submission 205740) | Freshwater microbial communities from Lake Fryxell liftoff mats and glacier meltwater in Antarctica - MAT-04 (spades assembly) (version 2) ...
TTTCCTGAGTAAATTCAATCCGAATCATGCTGACAACTCCCCTGATCGCTTAGAGGTGGATTATCTCATCATACCGTTCCTAGAAGAGAACATTCTAAAAGTCCAATTTCTAGCTCAGGTGAGTATAGGTTCTGTGGCATGGGCATCTTGCCTACGCCACAACCGAGATGCTTAATAACAATTAAAATTGCAGTGGTTAGGGCGATCGCACAAACCACCAAAGTGGTTTAGCCAAATAAGTGATGCAGCAGAGCGGTTGAGAGGCAACTCTGCTGTCCAGCAAAACAGCGTACAAATAGAACTATCAAAGGAAACCCTTCAGTCAAATGAGCGTTGAATGGTAAGCTAAATGCAACGCTTTGTTAAAGTTTGTAATGAGTTGTATACAAAAAATTCAAAATTAAGTATGGATGTATCCTTCTGGCACTTCTTTCTTCAGCAATTTTTTCGAGATATCCGCAATGAGTCGTACTCATAGCACAAATTCAGCGCTTTCTTTAGCCCTTAAATTGAGATGTGTCTGCATCAGGGTCAAAAAAGTCATGAGCTGAAATGTGATCTCAGATGCATTTCGTCAGCTTACACTAATGCGAATTGCGTTGGTTTGCGTTGGTAAATTTTCTGGGAAATTTTAATCCGCCCCTCCGCCTCTTCAATAACTCGTTTAGATAGGTAATTCTCATGACCATGACCGTCACTCCAGAACAGATTGAACGGATTGTTTGGAATCAGCACCACGACCCGTTTGAAGTCCTGGGCCCTCACCAAATCGAACAAGAGGGAAAATCCGTCTGGGTGATTAGGGCTTACTTGCCTCGGGTCGATGAAGCCTGGGTCGTCCACCCAGAGACACGAGAAGAATTCCCGATGCACAAGGTTCATGATCCTCACTTTTTTGAATGTGTTCTAGAGATCGAAACGCTTAGCAACTACCAGTTCCGCGTTAAAGAAGGCGAGCATGAGCAGGTCATGTACGATCCCTATGCCTTTCGATCGCCCCTAATGACCGACTTTGATGTCCACCTATTTGCCGAAGGCAACCATCACCGCATTTACGAAAAGCTAGGCGCGCACGTAATCGAGCAAGAAGGCGTAAAAGGGGTCTATTATGCCGTTTGGGCACCCAATGCCCGCAACGTTTCCCTGCTGGGCGACTTTAACAATTGGGATGGTCGTCAGCATCAAATGCGCCTGCGCGATGGCGGCATTTGGGAACTATTTATCCCTGGTTTAGGCGTTGGCACTCACTACAAATACGAAGTCAAAAACCAAGCCGGACACATCTACGAAAAGTCCGATCCCTTTGGGTTCCAGCAAGAAGTACGACCCAAAACCGCCTCTATTGTCGCAGACGTAGACGATTACACATGGCAAGACAGCGACTGGATGGAGGCTCGTCGTCACACAGACCCCTTAGTTAATCCAGTTTCGGTTTATGAAGTCCACCTTGGCTCTTGGCTGCACGGCTCTGCATCCCAGCCTGGATTAGATGCACAGGGCAAGCCGATCGCCCCTGTCATTGTTGCCGACCTTAAACCGGGTGCGCGGTTTCTAACCTACCGTGAACTTGCCGATCGCCTGATTCCCTACGTTAAAGAGATGGGCTTCACGCATATCGAGATGCTGCCAGTTGCCGAACACCCCTTCGACGGCTCTTGGGGCTACCAAGTGACAGGCTACTACGCTGCTACCTCACGCTTCGGCACCCCTCAAGACTTGATGTACTTCATTGATCAATGCCACCAAAACGGCATCGGTGTCATTATAGACTGGGTTCCCGCTCACTTCCCCAAAGACGGGCACGGGCTGGCAAACTTCGATGGCACCCACCTCTACGAACACGCTGACCCTCGTAAAGGCGAACATAAAGAGTGGGGCACCTTAGTCTTTAACTACTCCCGCAACGAAGTTCGCAACTTCTTGGTCGCCAACGCGCTGTTCTGGTTCGACAAGTATCACATTGATGGAGTTCGGGTTGATGCTGTCGCCTCAATGCTCTACCTTGACTACTGCCGCGACCCTGGCACATGGGTCACGAACCAATACGGAGGTCGAGAAAACATTGAAGCCGCTGACTTCTTGCGCCAACTAAACCATGCTATCTTCAGCTATTTCCCTGGCGTACTCAGCATTGCCGAAGAATCGACCGACTGGCCTATGGTGTCATGGCCTACCTACCTTGGGGGGCTGGGCTTCAACCTCAAGTGGAACATGGGCTGGATGCACGACATGTTGGATTATTTCCACATGGACCCTTGGTTTCGGCAGTTCCATCAAAACAATGTCACGTTTAGCATTTGGTACGCTTTCAACGAAAACTTTATGTTGGCGCTGTCCCATGATGAAGTGGTGCATGGCAAAAGCCCGATGATTGGCAAAATGCCAGGGGACGAATGGCAGAAGTTTGCCAACCTCCGCTGTCTCTACACCTATATGTTTACCCACCCCGGCAAGAAAACCCTGTTCATGAGCATGGAGTTTGGGCAGTGGAGTGAGTGGAATGTGTGGGGCGATTTGGAATGGCGGTTGCTTCAAAATCCTGCCCATCAAAACCTCAAATATTGCATTAGCAAGCTGAATCACCTCTACCGAACTGAGCCAGCCCTTTACAGCCAAGAATTCTCACAGGATGGCTTTGAGTGGATTGACTGCAGTGATAATCGCCATAGCGTCGTGTCTTTCATTCGGCGAGCAAAAGATTCGGAGGAGTTTATTGTCACCGTATGTAACTTCACGCCGCAGCCTCATTCTCACTATCGGGTGGGCGTGCCTGAGTTAGGGTTTTATACTGAACTGTTTAATAGCGATGCTCGTGAGTATGGCGGCAGCAATATGGGCAACCTCGGCGGCAAGTGGGCTGAAGAGTGGTCGTTTCATAATCGTCCGTACTCGATTGATTTGTGCCTACCGCCTTTGGGCGTGTTGGTGCTGAAAATCGATCGCCAGAAAACGCTAGAAGCAACTCAGTTGAAGTCTACCTAGGCTCTAGAGATACCCTCACCCCCAACCCCTCTCCCATCCAAGGGAGAGGGGCTTTGAATAAAGGGTAGACAGTTTCTCTCTCTGACCCTTTTGGGCTGAACTCAAGCGCGAGAACCGTTAAAATACTGAGACTAGTTCTTGTATCTTCTTGGTGTGGGCAAAGTTATGGCTATATGGATGGTTGCGATCGCCTGTTTTATTGCGGCATTTATTCTTGCCAGCTTGGTCGAGTATTGGTTACATCGCCTGATGCACGTCTCTCGCAAGATTGGCGAACGCCACCGCGATCATCATCGGCGCAATGAAGGGCAGGGCGTTCTTTGGGAGTTTTTAGATTATGTGAAAGGCAGTCTAATTGTCATGTGCTTGGTGTTCTTTATATCTTGGCAAGCAGGACTGGGCTGGTTTTTGGGCGCGTTATTCTTCGCCGCATTTTCGGCATATGCCCACCAGCTTCAGCATGAAAATCCGGCAAAGGTTTTCTGGATGAAAATGCCCGTGCATTATGTTCACCACAAATATGGCATGTGGCACCACAACTTTGGCTTGGCGGTGGATTGGTGGGATCACATTTTTGGCACCTACAAGCTGGTGGAATGGAACACTGAAGAAGAACAAAACCGACCCGCGCTAGGTTACTTAGAACTGCGGTGGTGGTAGGCTTCTAGGGTTTTCTAATCCTCAGCTTGCTCAATATCGGCGATCGCCACTTCCTTGACCACTTCTTGTTTATTTAGCTTAAAGAGGCGATCGCCTTTGCCTTCTCTGCCCTGTCGAGGAATGACCTTGATGGGGTTTTTCATCATGCGGTCTTCGTTCGTCATCAAGGTTACTTCTGTATCGGGGAAAGCGGGGGCGATCGCCGCCAGAACATCGGTTTTCAAGGCAAACTGAATGCCCTGAATCCCCAAATCACCGCGTTTAATCATGCGTACCAGCTTGACCTGCATTCGTTTCGCGTAGCCTTGAGCAGATACCAGCAGCATCTCGTCCTCAGTGCCCAGAGCCACGCAGCCGACTAGCGCCTCTTGTTTGCGCAGCCTCACAATTTGGATGCCCTGAGCCGCTCGACCCATCACAGGAATTTGTTCGTCATCGACTTGGAACCGCAAAATCCGTCCGCCCGTCGTCGCAATCACCAGTTGATCACCGACCTGCACTTGAACGGCATAGGCTAACTCGTCATCCTCTTTAATTTTTGTAGCGGTTAGCCCTCGCCCATTAATGTTCGTAAATTCTGACAAGGCAACCCGTTTAATTCGCCCCTGTTGCGTCAGCATCGCCAAGTACCATCCTTTCAGATCTTCTGGGTCGCTAGGCAAAACAAACTGTGCCACGACGGTTTCAGTTTCCCCTTGACCTGTCGCTGGGAGCAGTGCCACGGTAGGAGTTCCTTTCGACTGACGCGGCGTCAAGGGAATCTCGCCCACATTAATGGTGTAGGCTTTGCCGCTGCGGGTGAGTACTAGCATCTGTTGCTTTTCGATCGCCCGATGCATCTCGGTTGTAAAGTCATCGCGCTCTATCAATTTACCGGTAGACAACTCCTCTGGCTTTGACTGCTGCCGCTTTTCAAATGCCTTCGGGGTGAGGCGACGGACATAGCCGCGCTGAGTTAACTCAACGATCGTTTCTTCGGCTACCAATTCTTCAGCCACAATTTCAGCAAGTTGAGCCGTTTCGGCTGCCCGTTCGGTGGCAGTTAGAATGCGGGTGCGGCGCGGGTCGGCGTATTTGCGCTTGAGCGATCGCAAATCTTTTTTCAAAGACTTCAGCAACTCCTTGCGGTTGTCGAGCAGCGTGTGCAACTCTTCCATGCGCTGACTCATTGCTTCAAACTCGGTCTGAAGATTCTGCCGTTCTAACCCGGTCAGCCGCCGCAGAGGCATTGAAAGAATAGAATCGGCTTGGCGATCGCTAAACTCCAACTCCTCCTTCATTTGCACTTTCGCCGTCGTACCATCCGGCGAATTCCGCAAAATATGAATGACGCTATCCAAATTTTCTAGCGCCAACAACTGCCCTTCTAAAATATGCGCCCGCCCTTCAGCCTTCTCCAGTTCATTAGAATATTGCCGATTCAGCGTTTCTTCGCGGAAGTCAAGGAAGGTTTGCAATAGCTCCCGCAGCGGCAACTGGCGCGGCTGACCGTTGACGATCGCCAGCATAATTACCCCAAAGTTGCTTTGCAGCGGCGTAATTTTGTAAAGCGTATTTAGCACTAAAGCAGGTTGAGCATCGCGCTTTAGCTCAATGACCACGCGCATTCCATCGCGATCGCTCTCATCTCGAATATCAATAATTCCTTCAATTCTGCCCTGATTCGTCAAGTCAGCAATTTTCTCAATCCAGCTTGCCTTGTTCACCTGAAACGGCAGTTCAGTGACAATAATCGCCATTCGTCGTTGCCGTCCCCGCCCGGAAACTTCTTCTAAGGAGGCAACGCCTCGCACCGGAATGCTGCCTCGTCCTGTAGTGTAAGCATCGCGAATGCCGTCTAAGCTCATGATTTCGCCGCCCGTAGGAAAATCGGGTGCAGGAATCAGCCGGAACAAGTCGGCATCCGGCAAGTCCGGGCGATCAATCAGGGCAATTAAACCGTCTACCACTTCGCCCAAATTATGAGGCGGAATATTAGTTGCCATCCCCACCGCAATCCCAGAGCAGCCATTCAGCAGCAAGAAGGGTAGCTGAGCAGGTAAAACAATCGGTTCCTGTTGAGAGTTATCAAAGTTCCCAGTAAAATCAACGGTCGCCTCCCCAATCTCGTTCAGCAAGCCTTCATTGCCCACGGATGCCAACCGGGTTTCGGTGTACCGCATTGCCGCTGGTGGATCGTCATCGACCGATCCAAAGTTGCCGTGCCCCTCTATCAACGGGTAACGGCTAGAAAAGTCCTGTACCATCCGCACCAGGGCATCATAAACCGACTGATCTCCGTGGGGATGGTATTTACCCAGCACATCCCCCACCACTCGGGCGCATTTTCGGTAGGGGCGATCGGGCGTTAAGCCCAACTCATGCATGGCGTACAAAATCCGTCTGTGTACGGGTTTGAGTCCATCTCGCACGTCGGGAAGCGCCCGCCCCACAATTACACTCATGGCGTACTCCAGATACGACTGTTGTACTTCAATGTGTAATGCGGTCGGAATCACCTGCCCTGAAGGGAGAATGCTTAATTGGTCAGCCATGAGATCGGTTCCTGAAGATTAAAAAGTGGGGAGGGCAGGGTGAGTGAGAAGTCGGAGCGGTTTACCGTTCGGGTGCCTTAGAGAATGTTTAAAAAGTTGTCGATGTGATATCGGGAAGTAAGGGCGCGGCATTCGGACGACCATTTTTCGGTGTGTCCGAGAACTTTTAGCCGAATGCCACGCCCCTACAGGTGATTGGCGATACTTTTCAAACATCCTCTTAAGGGAGTAGCAATGAAATAACGTCCCGATCCGCCCCCTAAATCCCCCAATTCTGGGGGACTTCCGAGCCTTTCAAAGTCCCCCAGAATTAGGGGATTTAGGGGGCTAGAAAGCTAACGCATCCCATTGGGACTTTATTTCAATGCAGATCCCTAACTAGAAAGACTAACGTTCCTATTTATTTAACAGGCTGTTTTAAGAGTAATAAATATCGTAGGCTTAGGGATAGGCATCTACTGTAGATTGATTGCTAAAAGATTAATGAAATACAGCATTTTGAGATTGAGCAGGTAGACAGCTTATGAAAACAGTTCTGATAGTAGAAGATGACTTGATTAATGCACGAGTGTTTTCCAAGATTTTGACCAAACGGGCAGGGCTAGAAGTTAAGCATACTGAAAACGTAGACGAGGTCATGAAAATTGCTCAGTCACGGGAGGTAGATTTGATTTTGATGGATGTTTCGCTTTCCCATAGCGTTTATCAGGGTAAACCAGTGGATGGCATTCGGATCACGCAAATGTTAAAAGCTGACCCAGAAACCGCCAGTTTACCTATTATCCTAGTGACGGCTCACGCTATGCAGGGCGATCGCGAGAACTTCCTCTTACAAAGCGGCGCTGATGATTACATCTCTAAACCTGTGGTTGATCATCAGCAGTTTGTTGAGCAAATTGTGGCGTTGCTGCCCCAAGCGTAAGCAGTTTCAGAACTAGGTAACTTCTAAAAGGTTATCTCAAAATAGTATACACGTACTAATCAAAACCCATGCAACAACTCACCCGTCCCGAGCTAGAAGCATTCTGGATGCCCTTCACTGCGAATCGGCAGTTTAAAGCTGCCCCGCGCATTATGGTGTCGGCAAAAGATATGCACTATACAACTGAAGATGGACGACAGGTGCTAGATGGCACGGCGGGTCTGTGGTGTGTTAATGCTGGGCATGGGCGAGAGGCGATCGCCAACGCCGTTCAAAAGCAAGTGATGACGCTAGACTATGCCCCTGCTTTCCAAATGGGTCATCCTGGCGTTTTTGAACTTGCCGATCGCCTCGTCAAGCTAGCGCCCTCTGGATTTGACCATGTGTTTTTTGCCAACTCTGGCTCAGAGGCAGTCGATTCGGCGCTGAAGATTGCGATCGCTTATCATCGCGTTTGTGGGCAAGGCACCCGCCAGCGCTTGATCGGACGCGAACGCGGCTACCACGGAGTTGGGTTTGGCGGTATTTCTGTGGGCGGCATTGGCGGCAACCGCAAGTTTTTCGGCAGCCTCCTCACCGGGGTCGATCACCTACCTCACACCCATGACCTGGAGCACAATGCCTTCAGTCGGCAGCAGCCCGAATGGGGGGCACATTTAGCTGACGACTTGGAGCGAATTGTGGCGCTTCATGATGCCTCCAATATTGCCGCTGTTATTGTCGAACCCGTCGCCGGATCAACCGGGGTTTTAGTGCCGCCGCAAGGCTACTTACAGCGGTTGCGAAAGATTTGTGACCAGTATGGAATCTTATTGATTTTTGACGAAGTGATCACAGGTTTTGGCAGACTAGGAGCTAGTTTTGCCACTGAATACTTCGGCGTTATGCCCGATATGATGATCGTTGCGAAAGGCATTACAAACGGCACTGTACCGATGGGAGCCGTCTTTGTTCGCCCTAACATTTATGACGCATTTATGGGTGGTGCAGAGAATGCGATCGAGCTATTCCACGGCTACACCTACTCCGGGCATCCGGTCGCCTGTGCGGCATCATTAGCGACGTTAGACATTTACGAGCAGGAAGGGCTATTTCAACGGGCACACGAGCTTTCGGGCTATTGGGAAGAAGCGGTTCATTCACTTAAAGGGCTGCCGCACGTTATCGACATTCGCAATTTGGGCTTAGTCGCAGGCATTGAACTCGCGGCAATTCCAGGTAAACCTGGCGCCCGTGGTTTCGACTGTTTCCTGCGCTGCTACGAGAAGGGCTTACTGACTCGGACAACCGGCGACATTATTGCCCTTTCGCCCCCACTGATCATTGAAAAACACCACATTGATCAAATGATTGAAATGCTGACAGATGTTCTCAAGGAATTGCCGTAAGAGTGACATCAGGGTGTAAGGGCGTGGCATTCGGACGATCATTTTTGGGTGAGTCCGAGAACTTTTTCGCCGAATGCCGCGCCCCTACGGGAGATGGGTAATACTTTTCAAACATCCTCTAACTGCCTACTGTTCCCGATGAATGGTAATGTAATCGGTAATCTAATTGTGGCTTTTCCCATTCAATGGCTCTCCAACTTCGTGTCTACGTTCCGCCCCACCCGCTTATTCAACATTGGCTAGCGGTTGCCCGCGATGAAGGAACGCCTTCCGTTTTGTTTCGCAGCGCCATGACTGAACTAGGTCGATGGCTCACCTACGAAGCGATTCGAGACTGGATGCCGACCGTGGAAACTACGATTAATACGCCTCTTGCCCCCTGCGCCGCCACCTTTATTAACCCAGAAGCGCCGATCGCGGTCATTCCAGTTTTGCGGGCAGGGCTGTCGCTATTAGATGGTGCCCAATCGCTATTGCCCCTTGCTTCGATTTACCATATCGGAGTAGTGCGCAATGAAGAAACGTTAGAACCCAGCATTTATCTCAACAAATTCCCTGAGCAGTTTGCGCCAGAAACGCGGGTTTTAATTACAGAACCGATGCTGGCAACGGGTGGTACGATCACCACGGTAATGGGAGAATTAATAGCACGAGGAATCGATCCGGCACAGGTAAGGATTATCTCGGTGGTCACCTCACCGACGGCGCTGCAAAAGCTGAATGTGGCATATCCAGGTTTAGTGATTTATGCCGCCGCTATTGATGAGGGGTTAAATGGTTTGGGCTATATTGTGCCAGGATTGGGCGATGCGGGCGATCGCACCTTTGGCACAGTTTAAGCGTTCAATAAAGTTCAATTTAGAATCATGAGGGGGTTCGGAATGAGCCAGCAAGATGATAATTTTTTAGGTGGATTTATATTAGGAACCATTGTTGGCGGTGTCGTTGGAGGCATTGCGGGCGTGTTGGTTTCGTCGCGGCTGTCTCAGTCTGAAGGAGTAGATGCAGAGGGTCTAAAAAAATTAGACTCGAAAGTGAATAAAAAACGCAACCTAAAGCAGCCCACTGAGCAGACCATTGAAGTCGCGCGGCGCGGGCTAGAAGATAAAATTGCGCAGCTTAATGATGCGATCGATGATGTTCGCCAACAGCTCGGTGCAGTCAACGGTAGTGCTGCGATCGAAGGCAGCGAACACCCTATCTCTAAAGATTTGTAGCCGAGACTAACGAGATTCCATCACTTGAGACAGCCGCTCGATCTCAGTGGTGAGCCGCTCTTGAGACAATAGAATAGGATCAGCCGCTTCCTCTGCTGCGTCTACAGCGTGCTGCCGTAAAAACCTCTTTTTGGCACTTTCAAGCATCCGAATCACGACAAAGATTGAGAAGGCAATGATCAGAAAATTGATCACAGCCGCTAGAAACGATCCGTACTTCACGGTTCCTGCTGTCAGTTTTGATAAGTCATCAACATTGGCTGCCTTCAGCGCTGGCGCGAGAAGAGCGGGCGTAATCATATCTGCGACAAAAGATTCCACAATTTTGCCAAAAGCACCGCCAATAATGACAGCAACTGCCAGCTCGACGACGTTGCCTTGACGGATGAATTCTTGAAAATCTGAAAAGAAACCAGTTGCGTGTCTTGCCATAATTGTATGATCTCAGCTTTAGGTGTACGTATAGCAGGTTCTAACGTTGTACTTATTTAAACAGCCTATCCATTGTTCATCTAACAAACAGAGGTATATTAGCAGCATTTAAATAAATACGACGTGTTCATTCTTGTCCAGTGATCAGAATAAACCTTTATCTCGATCGCCTCAGGCAAATTCAAACCGACTTTCAAAGCCAAGGCTTCACCCTCATCGGCATCAACGCCAACGACGACCAGCAATACCCCGCCGACAGCTTTGAAAAAATGAAGAGCTTCGCCCAAGAAAAAGGTCTTAACTTCCCCTACCTCCGAGACGTTACCCAAGATGTTGCCGAGAGTTTTGCTGCCCAACCTACCCCCGAACTGTTTTTAATTGACCGCTCAAGTGTCATTTGTTACAATGGTGCAATCAATGATCAGCCGCCAGATCCAGGGGCAGTTAAAGTCAATTATGCCAGGGATGCGATCGCCTAACTTCTTGCTCAGCAGGCGATTGTCAATTTTTCCACGAGTGCCGTTGGCTGCTCTATTAAGTTGTGTCAGTAGCCCAGTATGTTGCAAAAACATATCTATTTAAGTTCACATTACGAAAATATACGTAAAAGTCCCACAGTGTCACAGAATGTGTTTCTGCTGCTATCTTTTAGTTGGAACGAGAACCCTAGAGCTAGAAGAACCAACACTACATGGGCTTAACTTACCAGCGGATCTTGCTGAAACTAAGCGGTGAAGCATTGATGGGCGACCTCGCCTACGGAATAGATCCTACTATTGTCCAGGGCATTGCCCAAGAAGTGAAAGATATTGCCGCACATGGAGTAGAAGTTGCAATTGTAGTCGGCGGCGGCAACATTTTTAGAGGGGTCAAAGGCGCGGCAGCCGGAATGGATCGGGCAACCGCAGACTACATCGGCATGATTGCCACCGTCATGAACGCCATGACCCTTCAAGATGCACTGGAGCGGGAGGATGTTCCGACTCGCGTTATGTCTGCCATCGAAATGAAAGAAGTTGCCGAGCCTTATATCCGTCGTCGCGCCATTCGCCACCTAGAAAAAGGTCGGGTGGTGGTGTTTGGCGCCGGATCAGGCAATCCCTTCTTTACCACCGATACCACTGCCGCTCTGAGGGCGGCTGAAATCAACGCCGAAGTTGTCTTTAAGGCAACCAAAGTAGACGGGGTGTACGACTCAGATCCGAAGCTTAACCCCCATGCCAAACGGTACAAAAGCCTGACTTTTTCCCATGCCATTACTCAAGATTTACGAGTTATGGACACAGCCGCGATCGCTCTGTGCAAAGATAACCATATCCCTATCATTGTGTTCGACCTCTCCGTTTCGGGAAATGTGCGTCGAGCCGTGTTAGGAGAATCGATTGGAACGCTCGTGGGAGAGTCTTGTGAAATTATCTGAAATTGAAAGCCATATGCAGAAGGCAGTTGAGTCAACTCAACGCTCCTTCAACACGATTCGCACGGGGCGCGCCAATGCCGCCATCCTCGATCGCATCTCCGTTGAATACTACGGCACCCCAACCCCGCTGAAGGCGCTCGCGGGCATCAACACCCCTGACTCTAGCACCATCACCATTCAGCCCTACGATCGCGGCGCCATGGCGCTCATCGAAAAGGCGATCTCCTTATCTGACATCGGTTTAACGCCCAATAACGACGGCAGCACCATCCGGCTCAACATTCCGCCTTTGACTAGCGATCGCCGTAAAGACCTGGTAAAGGTTGCCGCCAAATTTGCCGAAGAAGGCAAAGTTTCCATCCGCAACATCCGCCGAGATGCGGTCGATGCGGTGCGAAAACAAGAGAAAGCGGGCGACCTGCCTGAAGACGAATCCCGTGATTTACAAGACGGCATTCAAAAACTAACAGACAAATACGTCAGCAAGGTTGACCAGGTTTTGGGCGAAAAAGAGAAAGATATCACAACGCTCTGATTTCTTTAATTGTGAAGGGTGCTCGATCGTGTTAGAAAATTTCCGGTTGAAATCCTCCTCTCCCGTATGTAGATGTTGAGGTTACGAACAACCGGGTAAACTTGACGCACTTAGGAGTGAAGCTTAATGTACGACTGCATTATTGTGGGCGCAGGGCCAGCAGGTGGTTCTGCCGCCTATCATTTGGCAAAAAAAGGACGCTCTGTCCTGATTCTAGAAAAAGAGTCCCTACCTCGCTACAAGCCTTGCGGTGGTGGTGTTTCACCTCAAATTGCTCAGTGGTTTGACTTCGATTTCTCACCCGTGATCTCGCTCAAAGTCTCATCCCTTCGCTTTACCTGGAAAATGGGTGATCCGGTCGATGCCGAACTGGAAAATACCGAACCCATTTGGCTAGTCCGGCGCGACCATTTTGATCACTTCCTGGTGCAAAAATCTCAGGAGCAGGGCGCGGAGTTGCGAGACAACACCGAAGTTAAGGGCATTGCGTGGAAGGGCGATCGCTGGCAAGTTAACACTGCTAGCGGTGCCGTTGAAGGTCGCTACCTGGTCGCTGCCGATGGAGCCAAAGGCATGATGGCAAACTGGCTCGGCTTCAAAGACCGCAAGCGTCGCCTCGCGGGTGCCCTCGAAGCCGAAGCTTCAGCACAGATTACTGGCCCTCAGGCCGTTCACTTTGAGTTCGGCATGGTCAAAAACGGCTACATTTGGAACTTTCCTAAAGCCGACGGCTATTCGATTGGCATCGGCACCTTCCGGGGCGGTGACCAGAAGCAAGATTTCAAAGCCATTTTGGCGGAATATGCCACTCTGTTTGGCATCGATATGAAAACCACTAAGCAGTATGGGCATCCGCTCTGTCTGTGGGATGGCAACCAAAAGCTGCATACCCAGAACGCGCTGCTGGTGGGAGAGTCTGCCTGTATCGTTGACCCCATGACCGCTGAGGGCATTCGACCTTCGATTTATACTGGGGTGAAGGCAGCAGAGGCAATTGATGGGGCGATCGCCGGTAATGCCAATGCCCTAGAGGAGTACACCAACATCATCAACGCCGAATGGGGCGAAGATATGGCATGGGCACAGCGCCTTGCCGGCGTATTTTACCGGGTTCCTGGTGTGGCATACAAGGTGGGGATTAAACGTCCTTCTGCTTCCGAGAAAATGGCTAAGGTGCTTTGCGGCGAATTACGCTACGCCGATGTGGCAAATCGGGCGCTCAAGCGATTAAGTAGTGGGCTGATTCCGGGGATGGGAGGGTGACATCCTCCCACACACTGACGCTTCCCCATACCGTGTGGGCTTCTCGATTCGCAGTCCCGCTATAGCGTCGGACTCCACAAGCTTGTTCACAGTCCACGGAGTGACCCACCGCAGACTGTGAACGAGGACAGAAGTCTGTGCAACCGATGTCTCGATCGCCTTACGTCCATCAAATTAGGATAATGACTGCAACAGATTTTTGAACAGAATTAAGCACAGTGCGATCGCATCTTTAATTGGGTTTATCGTCCCCTTAAATTGTCTTCCAGCCTCGCTTCAGCAGTGCCAGAAAAGTTGCATAGCCCTTAGAAAATTCGGGAGGATCGGGCAAGAAATACTGGGGAAACTCTTCGTAGGGCGACCAAGGCTCAGTGGAACTATGACGCAAATGCAGAGCAGCGTCGATCGCCCCTTCTACCTTCCAAGTCATTTGTCCATCAGATGGAATAGCCATAGTCTCTTCCTCACTTCATTAACACTTTTAGCCTCTCCGAATTTTGCCAGCATTGGCATTAATTTCTGTAAACGTTAGCACGGTTAATCTAAATTTTTTTTGCTAATGCTCTCTAATAAAATCTACGGATTTTATGGAATTAAGTCTTCCATTGTGGCTCCCACCACACGATGATGAACATCCTGCCGTAATTGTGCCAGCCCTGCTTTGGCGCTGGCTTCAGAGAATTGTTTGAGGGCGTAAGCCACCCGGATGCGGGTTCCTTCTGATGCCGCATCTTTCATAGCCAAAATATGTGCCAAGGCAGCGTCATGCTGCCGCGAACCCTTAAGCGTGACCAGCGCATCAACCGCTTCTTCTTGAACGTTAAGATCTTCGCCTTCTAGGGCTTTGACGCAAACTTCTAAAAGCTCTTCGGGGCAGCCTAGTTCGGCGAGAGCGGGTAAAATACTGCGACGAACCAGCCAATGGTTATCAATAAAAAAGGTTTGTACCAGATGGGATGCCGCCACTCTACCAAATAGCGACAGAGAGTTGGCGGCTTCGGCACGGACGTTGGGGGTGTTGTCGAGCTTAATGATTTGCAGCAGTGCTGCAAAAGATTCGGAGGTTTGTTGTCGCCCTAGTTCTCTGGCAACAAACGATCGCACCAAAAATTCTGGGTCTTGAACATGGCGGTTGAGGAGGGGAACAGCAATTTCTGAGGGATAATTTTTAAGGGCAGCGATCGCTCTCAGCCGATACTGAAAGTCTGAGTTTTGGAGATCGGTTTCGATTTGACGGAGTTCCATAGGGGAAAATGATCACGGTTTTCTCCACTGTAATCTGATAGGGGAAGCGGATGAAATCGCAATGGGATTGTGTGTTGCAAAACTTGGGAGAATGGCGGGGTTCTTTCACCTATTTTTCGCCTCAAGGGGTGTTGCAAGAAGATATTCCTAGCCTAATTTTCCTAGAAGGCATTGACGATAATCGGTTGATTCATCTGGTGTTGAAACGGTTTTATCAGGCTCCAGATTCAGCAGAGCGAGTGCCCAAGGAAATGGTCGTAGACTTTAGCGCTCCAGGTGCGGGTGCCCTGTTTTTTGAGACGGGGGCTTTTTCAGATGGCGCAGTTTATTTTTCCCCTCAAGGAACGTTTGGTGCAGAATCTTGTTTGATAGATCAAAATCGACGGTTGCGCCTTGTGATGTTATTTAATGCCAGTCGGTTTTCTAAACTGACGTTAATTCGAGAGCAGCGTGTTGGGACTGATGCCCCAGAGCAGCCAACGCTAGGGCTAGAAGATTTGCTAGGAGAATGGCGAGGTCAGAGGGTGACGCGGTATTTTGCGAAGGAAGATCTAGAGCATCAGTCGGCTAATTTTCGATTAATACGGCAGGGGGAAGCGTTGATTCAATCTGATGAGAGAACAGTAAGGGCAATCCCTTGCGGGTCTATTGAAGCGACCCCTTGCGGATATCTCGAAGAGCACGCCCAAGGCTCTGCGTTTGAATTTGAGAGGGAGGGGCAGGTTTATCAGACTTTACTATTGCCAGATGGGGCTTCTATCACTTGCCCCATGCAAATTGCTGAGGGGAAGCCGTTCTTTTTAGAAATTGGGTGGTTGCGACCCCTTACAGCTACCTCAAGGAACTCGTCCACTTCTCGGCAGCGGTTGATTCGTCGTTACAACGAAAAGGGCGAATGGGTAAGCCTCACCTGGGTGACGGAGCAGAAAATCACTTAAAATGCCATGTTAAGACTGTTAGGCTGGTGATTCTAAATATTTTTAACTTTCTGAAGCATTTCTCAATTCAGTGAGATCCAGACAGGGAGCTTAAGAGGATGTTTGAAAAGTATCGCCAATCATCGGTAGGGGCGTGGCATTCGGCACAAAATTTCTCGGACTCACCGAAAAGTGGTCGTCCGAATGCCGCGCCCTTACACTCTGATGTGACACCGACGACTTTTCAAACATCCTCTAAGCCCCTTGTTCTAAGCGTGAAGCGCACCTCATTGATTTAGGTTGGTTTAGGAATAGCTATACAATCTCTAAAATTAATCTCTACGATGACAAAACCACAGATGAGTGAAAAAGTTAAAGAACTCATTCAAAAAGCCCGGATTGTTAGTTTTGCGACTTGGCAAGATACCTACACAACAGAGATAATTCAGCGGTTTCAAAGGGCTGATGATGAGAGTCGCTATTTAACAGATGAAGATTTGCAACACCTTGCTGCACTGTCGCCAGCTCCATCGGAAGGGATTGCGGGGGCGAGGATTTTGCGCGATCGCGTCAAGGAAATTGTAGACGAGGCGAGAGCTGGCGTTCTAGACTCATTTCCCACCCTAATAGAACCAGGTGGTGGACTTTATCCTCCAGCTCGGGCAGCAGCCTGCTGGCGAGATTTCTGGCAGTTCCTGCGTTGCATAACTTACGGCATTGCCGGACAGCGGACAGACTACACCAGCGTTACAGGACTGCACTATATGCAGCTTTTATATCAAGAGCTAGAAGTGCCACTAGAAGCAATGGTCATGGGATTAGAGAAGATTCAGGCAGCTAGCTTAAAACGAATAGATCCAGAGTCACAGGAAAGCTTGGCGCCTTACTTTGAGCATTTGACTGAGCAACTTAAGCAATTTTCGGTCAAGGGATACTGAAAGCCCGTCGAGGGAAAGAATTTCTGAAAGTCAAAAAGGAGCCAGAGCCTAGTGTTGTTCACTGCTCTAACTCCCCTACTCTATTAGTGCAGTCTCTATTGGTGCAGCGATGAAGCCTACTCTGCGACCATCTCTTTGAACTGTTTACCCGCTGAGAATGCAGGAACAGTGGTGGCAGGAATTTTGATGGTTTTTCCAGTCTGAGGGTTGCGTCCATCCCGAGCTGCTCGTTGACGAGGTTCAAAAGAACCAAAGCCAACCAATGTCACTTTGTCACCCGCTGCAACAGCCTCCATGATGGAGTCAATGGCAGCCGACAGAACTGCATCTGCTTCCTTCTTGGTCACTTCGGCTTTGGAAGCCACTGCATCGACTAATTCACCTTTGTTCATACGGTTTGCCCCTTGGGGGTACATGAGAAACGTTTTGAATTGTAGTGTATTCTTTCAAAAATGAACGTTATCTTCGGAGAAAATACCCACTTTTTTATCGAAATTGCAAATATTTCGTTACACAAAGCGCACCACCCCACCGAACACACTTTCTAAACTAACCAGCAATATTAAGATGGGTAAGAAAAAAGCCGAGTAGCTCTATGCCACTCGGCTTCACCCAAATTGGTCAATCAAACTTTGGCTTAGTTCAGTTTGACGAATCGAACCTTATACACCCAAAGCAGCTTTCGCCACCTGAGCAGCTAATTCACCCTTGGCATACTTCGCGGCATAATCTTCTAGCGAAACTTGCTTGATTTTGCTAGCATTGCCTGCGGTGCCGAACTCTTGGTAGCGATCGGAGCAAACTTTTTGCATGTACTTAATTGAAGGCTTGAGGAAGTGGCGGGGGTCAAATTCCTTGGTGTTGGTCGCCAACGCTTCCCGAACTGCGGCAGTGATAGCTAAACGGTTGTCGGTGTCGATGTTGATTTTGCGCACGCCGCTCTTAATGCCCTTTTGAATTTCTTCAACAGGAACGCCGTAGGTTTCAGGAATCGTGCCGCCGTACTGGTTAATCAGCGCCAACAAATCTTCGGGCACCGAAGAAGAGCCGTGCATGACCAAGTGCGTGTTAGGCAGGCGATCGTGGATTTCTTGAATGCGGCTGATGGCTAGAATTTCGCCCGTAGGTTTGCGGGTAAACTTGTAAGCTCCGTGGCTAGTGCCGATCGCCACTGCCAACGCATCGACTTGGGTTCTTTCCACAAAGTCAACCGCTTCATCAGGGTCGGTCAACAGCATGGAGTGATCCAGTTCGCCCTCAAACCCGTGACCATCTTCAGCTTCACCTTTGCCCGTTTCGAGAGAACCGAGACAACCCAGTTCGCCTTCAACGCTAACTCCAATTGAATGAGCAACTTTAACGACTTCCAGGGTAGTCGCAACGTTGTACTCATAGCTAGCGGGGGTCTTGGCGTCTGCTTGCAGGGAGCCATCCATCATGACGCTACTGAAGCCGTTTTTCATGGCAGAGTAGCAGGTTCTTGGCTCGTTGCCATGATCCTGGTGCATGACGATGGGAATGTGGGGGTAGGTTTCGATCGCCGCCAAAATTAGGTGACGGAGGAAATTCTCACCAGCGTAGTTACGAGCGCCCCGTGATGCCTGTAAGATAACCGGGCTATCGGTTTCATCTGCCGCGTACATGATGGCCCGAATTTGCTCTAGGTTGTTGACGTTGAATGCAGGAATACCATAGCCATTCTCGGCGGCATGATCCAGCAGCAGTCGCATTGGCACTAATGCCATAAGAAATTCCTCCTAATTTTGGTGTAATCAACGTGCGCTTTTCAAACACTAAATGCTTACGACAATCTTAAGACAGATTGCCCCATCGGTGAATCCGATCCAAATGATCTCGGAATGATCTCAGATTGAACTGCATCAAGCCATAACGTTAAGTATAAATGCTCAGCTGCCTGTTTCTGCTGGGGTCTGCTAAAAATGTATTGAGGTTTAGCGTAAACCGCTCCTACAGATCTTGATCAGAAGATGAGTGCTACCATAGCTTGAGAAGAAAAAAAGGACGTAATTAATAAGGATTGAGCGCTTCATGGTGAATGAAATAACAAAGTCAATATCCTTTGATGGTAGGGATATTAGGCTCACCGTAGGTCTGCTTGCACCGCAAGCAGGCGGTTCTGTGTTGATTGAATCGGGCGAAACGTCAGTACTCGTGACCGCTACAAGAGCTGCTGGACGTGAAGGAATTGATTTTCTACCGCTATTAGTAGACTACGAAGAGCGTCTCTACGCAGCCGGTCGTATCCCCGGTGGCTTCTTGCGACGAGAAGGTCGCCCCCCTGAGCGGGCAACGCTAATTAGCCGCTTGATCGATCGCCCCATGCGTCCGCTCTTCCCTGGCTGGCTGCGAGACGATATTCAAATCGTTGCCACCACAATGTCAATGGATGAAACGGTTCCCCCAGATGTTTTAGCGGTGACGGGCGCTTCGATCGCCACTTTGCTAGCAGGAATTCCCTTCAATGGTCCGATGGCGGCTGTCCGAGTCGGGTTGGTAGGCGATGACTTTATTATCAACCCCACCTACGCTGAAATCGAAGCAGGCGACCTGGACTTGGTCGTAGCTGGCTCTCCCGATGGCGTGATCATGATCGAAGCAGGTGCCAACCAATTGCCTGAGCAAGATGTGATTGAAGCGATCGATTTTGGTTATGAAGTGGTGCGCGATTTGATTCAGGCACAACGCGACCTGATGGCAGAGCTGGGCATTGAGCTAGTGACTGAAGAAGCACCTGTCGTTGACCCCACGCTAGAGAATTTTATTACCGATCGGGCAACCGATGCTGTGAAGCAAATTTTGGCTGAGTTTGAACTGACGAAGCCTGAACGCGATGAGAAACTAGATGTGGTTAAGGCGACGATTGTTGCTGCGATCGCCGAACTTCCTGAAGAAGACGCCATTCGCGTGGCTGCCAGCGGCAATCCCAAGGCATTGGGCAACACCTTCAAGAGCGTTACTAAAAAGCTGATGCGCAAGCAGATCGTAGAAGATAACGTGCGGGTTGACGGGCGCAAGCTCGATCAAGTTCGCCCCATTTCCTGCCGCACCCAGGTTTTGCCACAGCGGGTTCATGGCAGCGGACTGTTTAATCGAGGGCTAACCCAAGTCTTATCGATCGCCACTTTAGGCACTCCCGGCGATGCGCAAGACATGGACGATCTGCATCCTGATGAGCAAAAGCGTTACATGCACCACTACAACTTCCCGCCTTACTCGGTCGGCGAAACTCGCCCCATGCGATCGCCCGGTCGCCGCGAAGTGGGTCACGGAGCTTTGGCAGAACGCGCCTTAATTCCCGTCTTGCCTCCCAAAGAAGAATTTCCCTACGTCCTCCGCGTCGTCTCTGAGGTGCTTTCTTCTAACGGCTCTACCTCAATGGGTTCAGTCTGCGGCTCTACCCTAGCGCTGATGGATGCAGGAGTCCCTATCACGAAACCTGTCAGCGGTGCGGCGATGGGCTTGATTAAAGAAGGCGAAGAAATCCGAATTTTGACCGACATTCAGGGCATTGAAGATTTCTTAGGCGACATGGACTTTAAGGTTGCCGGAACAGAAACGGGCATTACCGCTCTGCAAATGGATATGAAAATCTCTGGCTTACCTCTAGAGGTGATCGCGGCAGCGATCACCCAGGCTAAGCCCGCTCGGGTTCACATTCTAGAGAAAATGCTAGAAGCGATCGACAAGCCCCGCGAGGAGCTATCGCCCTTTGCACCGCGCTTGCTAACCATTAAGATCGACCCTGAGTTTATCGGCATGGTGATTGGACCTGGCGGTAAGAACATCAAGGGCATCACTGAGCAAACCGGAGCCAAGATTGATATTCAAGACGATGGCACCGTGACGATTTCAGCAGTCGATGGCGGCAAGGCGAAACAAGCCCGCGCCATCATCGAAGGCATGACTCGTAAGCTGAGCGCGGGCGATGTCTATGTCGGTCATGTGGTTCGCATTATTCCCATTGGCGCGTTTGTAGAATTCTTGCCCAATAAAGAAGGCATGATTCACATCTCTCAACTTGCCGATTATCGCGTGGGTAAGGTGGAAGATGAGGTGGGAATTGGCGATGAAGTGATCGTCAAAATCCGCGAAATCGACGGTCGGGGTCGGGTGAATTTGACCCGGCTAGGAATTCATCCTGATGAAGCGACTGCGGCTAGAGAGGCGGCGGCTGTTTAGACAAGAAAACGTCTACTGTCGATCGCATTATTCCAACGCCCGATACATGATCACGGCATCAGTCTTTCTGCCGTCGAGCAAGCTGGCGGCGTTGGGAATCATTCCAAGGGTTGAAAAACCTAGGGATTGCCAAAGGTTGAGGGAAGCGGTGTTGGTTGAAAAGATGAGATTGAACATGACGGCGGTGTAGCCTCTGGTACGCGCGATCGCCAGCATGTTTTCTCCCATATATCGTCCAATACCCTGTCCTCGCATTGAAGGTTGTACAATAAATCCAGCATTGCAGATATGGCTGCAACGTCCAGGGAAATTGGGCTTGAGGTAAAACGCTCCCAAAATCTTTTCCGGTTTTGTGTTTATATTGTTCTCTAAATCATCTGCTGCATCGTCCACCAATCTGACGACAAATGAATCTCCACTCATCCAGTAAGCTGCAAACTCCTCTTCACTTAATGGCTGCGCTTGCGGATAGGTTTGTCCGTCGATTATGACAATATTAAGCAATGCTCTAACGTCTGCTTGTTCATCTGCATTCATGTCACCCAATTCGACCAGGGTGCCATCTTTAAGAATTGTTTGAATCGGTAACTGCATTGTTCGCTTTCTTGAATCTCACCGTTGTTTTTCTGATCTCAGAGCGCTCTAAGGATTTCGACCCAGCATGGCAATTCTACACGGTAGTTGGATTCCCCAATCTCACGATCCCGAAGCTGCGGGGTATTTCTTTGTTTGGGGAGAAACCTGGCGCAGAATTGACCCCATCGAAATTCCTGCTGAATCTCTTAGTGTTGCCCATCCCTTTGCGATGGCTGAAGAGGAATTGCGGGAATTGCTGCGATCGCTCCACGCTGCTAAATCTCTCACCTGGGAGGTTGCCGAGTTTCCGTTGCAAGAATTAGTCGCCGTCGGACAAGCCGGAACCCGCAAACGGAAAGCAACAGCACCTACGGTTTCTGTGGGGGCTGCTGTGGGGGCTGCTGGACGATGGCAAAGGCTCGGTTTCACAGTTCCAACTCAACGGTTTGAGAATGCTGCTCTTCCTCAGCATTCCGCTTCGGGCGGAGAGGAGGCTCATCCTGCTTTAGAGCTGTTCTCATGGCAGGTTCAAGGGATTCGCTTAACAGCGATCGAAGCCTTGCAGTTCCTCCAATCTCTGCCCTTAAGCTCGGTCTTAGACGACGAGAATTTTTGGCTAGGAAACGACCTGCGGTTCTGGTCGCACATAGCGCGGTGGCAGTTGGATTTATCGGCGCGCGCCAAATTTTTGCCAATCTTAGAAAACGGGCTAGTGCGGTGGCAGGTGTTGTTAGATAGTGCAGTGGATCAAGCGCATTTTGATCGGTTTTGTCGGCAGATTCCGGGAGCTTGTCGGGCTTATTGGAGTGGTTCTACAGATCGCGACCAAGAATCTGATGCCCCGATTGCCCGATCGCAAGGATTAATCTTTGATTTTTTGAATAGTACGATCGCGGCGCAAATTCGGGCGATCGCCACCCAAACACCAGTCCCGATCGCAGTCCCCAAAGACCTACCAGTGCACGAGTGGCTGCAAGCGTTAGGGCAAAACTCCACAGTAGAGAGGAGCGACCCTCGCAGTATCAGCGAAGCAGCGCGCCTAGAATCTGCTCTGGCTCAGTGGATTGCGCCACTTCAGCAGTATCTCACCCCACAACTCGCCGCCTTCCGCACCTGTTTTTACCTCAATCCGCCCGCACCTGGACAAAGCGAGTGGCTGTTGGAATATTTTTTACAGGCGATCGATGATCCAGAATTCTTGGTCGGGGCGCGCACAGTCTGGAATAATCCAGTCGATCAACTCAAGTACATGGGGCGAACGATTGAGCAGCCGCAGGAAAGCTTACTGGCAGGTTTAGGGCTGGCTTCTCGCCTGTATCCACTGTTAGAACCGAGCTTGCAGGTGCAGCAGCCCCAAGCGTGTCGGCTTACCGCCATGCAGGTTTACGAATTTCTTAAGTCGATGGCTTGGCGCTTGCAAGACAGTGGATTTGGCGTAGTGTTGCCGCCTAGCTTGTCTAATCAACAGGGTTGGGCAAATCGCTTGGGGCTAAGAGTTCAGGCAGAAACACCGACTCTTAAGAAAAATCAGCGGTTAGGATTGCAAACCTTGCTGAACTTTAAATGGGAATTGACGATTGGCGGACAGCGGTTATCGAAGGCAGAGTTCGATCGCCTGGTTGATTTAAACTCGCCCCTGGTTGAAATTAACGGCGAATGGGTCGAGCTACGCCAGCAGGATGTCAAAGCAGCACAGACCTTTTTTGAGAGCCGCAAAGACCAAATGGCGCTGTCTTTAGAAGATGCCCTGCGAATTAGCACAGGCGATACGCAAATGGTAGAAAAGCTTCCAGTCGTAGGGTTTGAGGCAAATGGAGCGTTGCAAGAACTAATTAACGCGCTAACTTCAGGGAATCAGAACGTAGAGGCGATCGCCATTCCCGACACATTCCAAGGAGAGTTGCGTCCGTACCAAGTGCGGGGCGCATCGTGGCTGGCGTTTTTAGAGCGTTGGGGATTAGGCGCTTGTTTGGCGGACGATATGGGATTAGGAAAAACCATTCAATTCATTACTTTAATGCTCCATTTGAAGGATCAAGAAGTTTTAGAGCATCCGACGCTATTAGTTTGCCCCACTTCTGTACTCGGCAACTGGGAGCGGGAACTGAAAAAGTTTGCGCCCAGTTTGAAGGCGGTGCTACATCATGGCGATCGCCGTCCTCAGGGCAAAGCCTTTGCCAAAGCCGTCAAAGGTCAAGATTTAGTCATTACCAGCTATTCCCTCGTCCATCGAGATACGAAAGACCTGCAAACCGTTACCTGGCAAGGCATCGTGCTAGACGAAGCACAAAACATCAAAAACTCAGAAGCCAAGCAATCTCAAGCCGTTCGTCAACTCGAAACCCAGTTTAGGATTGCGTTGACGGGCACCCCTGTTGAAAACCGCCTGTCGGAACTATGGTCGATTCTCGATTTTCTCAATCCCGGCTATTTAGGGCCCCGCAATTTCTTCCAACGGCGGTTTGCGATTCCCATTGAGCGCTACGGCGATACCGCTTCTTTGCAAACCTTGCGCGGACTCGTTCAACCCTTTATCTTGCGTCGCCTCAAAACCGATCGCTCCATCATTCAAGATCTACCCGACAAGCAAGAAATGACGGTATTCTGCGGCTTAACAGCAGAGCAAGCGGCTTTGTATCAAAAGTTAGTGGATCAGTCATTAGTCGATATTGAATCGGCGGAGGGCATTCAGCGGCATGGGTTGATTTTGGCGCTGTTGGTGCGACTCAAGCAGGTTTGCAATCATCCCGGTTTGCTGAAGAAAGGTGAGCCGATCGATGCAGACCTTCAAGTGCATTCAGGGAAATTGCAGCGCTTAGAAGAAATGCTTGAAGAAGTTTTAGCAGAGGGCGATCGCTGTCTTATTTTCACGCAGTTCGCCGAATGGGGTAAGTTACTCCAGGCTCACCTCCACCAGCGATTTAATCGAGAAGTGCTGTACCTCTACGGCAGCACTTCTAAAAAGCAGCGAGAAGAAATGGTCGATCGCTTCCAAAACGATCCTCAAGCTCCCCGCATTTTTATTCTCTCCCTCAAAGCGGGCGGCGTTGGCTTAAACCTGACTCGCGCTAACCACGTCTTTCACTTCGATCGCTGGTGGAACCCAGCAGTCGAAAATCAGGCAACCGATCGCGTCTTCCGAATTGGGCAAACTCGCAACGTGCAGGTGCATAAGTTTGTCTGCACTGGCACGTTAGAGGAGCGCATTCACGAGCTAATTGAGAGTAAAAAAGCGCTATCAGAACAAGTCGTCGGTGCAGGTGAAAGCTGGTTAACAGAATTAGGAACTGATCAGTTGCGGAACTTGCTACTGCTCGATCGCACGGCAATAATTGACGATTAATTGGTCGGAGTCAGAGTCTCAAGCACTCTCGCCAAACGGTTCAAGGATAAACGGGTGAAGGGCTTTGAAAGTCGCCCTGTTAAAGAACTTAATTGGTACGACAGACCTGCTTCGATCACCACTCATCAAGAATGGCTGAGCCTGTGGAAACACCTTTCTATCCAACCACCGAAGCTGAAGAAACAGAGCAGCCCTTTATTGTCTCAGGGGGTTCAGCTTACCGGGATTACTCCCTTTTATCAAGCCACGCCTTGCACCTTGCTTTAAAATGCTCGAATGAGCTACATCTCTAATCATCCTGGAATAGTCTGGAGCCTACTACTGGCTCATCTTGGCATGACGCTCTTAGCTCTGGCGATCGCCGTTTTAATTGCGTTGCCTTTAGCCTTGCTCATCACTCGCTATCGCTGGCTTAACTTACCTATTTTGGGCAGTTTAGGCATTCTCTACACGATCCCCAGTTTGGCGCTGATCATTTTACTCATCCCCCTTTTTGGGTTAAACGTCCGTTCTGTCATTGTAGCTATGGTGATTTATAGCCAAGTCATTTTGGTGAGGAGTTTGGTCGTTGGGTTGCAGTCTGTTCAACCCTCTGTTTTAGAAGCAGCGAGCGGTATGGGAATGAACTCATGGCAGCGGTGGTGGCAAATTCAAGTACCACTGATGCTCCCTATTTTTCTAGCAGGTTTAAGGATTGCTGCGGTGGTGGCGATCGCCGTCGCTACAATTGGCGCAAAATTTGGCGCAGGTGGGCTAGGAACGCTCTTATTTGAAGGTATTGCCCAAGCAGGTCGTTTCGGTAAAATTTGGGCAGGGGCGATCGCCGTAGCGCTCTTGGCATTTGCGTTAAATGGACTACTGCTAATGCTAGAAAGAATAGTCACCCCCGCTACAAGATCTACTTCTCAGAGTTAAGCTCTTTCGGATCAGGTTCTTTTAAGGGCGCAATAGAAGACGAAGGATGCAATGTTTCAACATCCCAAGGATCATCATCCACAATTTCTCGACGAATCCAGCCTTGAAGACTAGACACCACAGCCGAAAAGTTAAACCATCTCAAATACGAAGACAATCTCGATCGCTGAGCAGGAAGCATATAGCAGTCCTAATTGATTCATGAGAGACACTGTAGAGTGTGTTAGCGAAGCGTAACGCACTGAATGCTCCAGCCTATGGTGCGTTACGCTTCGCTAACACACCCTACAAAATTCTTACAACTCATTAAGGATCGCTATATTAAGCAAGCCCCAAGTTAAATCAGTAACAGAAGGCGCTCGATCTATTGCCGCTGATTATATCCTACATGCTTGATATTGAAGGTATCGGAATTACTTAAAGTAGAAAAAATTATCTTCTTGTTAAAAGGTTTAACCGCCCATCTACAGACTTTTATTACTCTTAAGGAATCCATTTATTTTAGTAGACGATCGAGTTATAAAAAGACTCCGTAATAAAAAATGAAGTAAAACAAACGACTCAGCAAGAGATACAGAGTGACTGTATTAGAAGGGCTGAATTATTCTCCGCAATGCGTTCAAACTCAGTTCGGCGAGCAATGCTAGTAGCGCTACAGGCAGCGCCCCAACCAATAAAATCGAATTATCGTATAGCGCAAATCCTCTGACGATAAATATCCCTAAACCGCCTGCCCCAATAAATGCAGCTAATGTAGCACTGGCAATGACTTCCACCGTTGCTGTTTTGATTCCTGTTAAAATCACGGGCAATGCTAAAGGAACTTCGACTTGCTGCAACACTTGTCTATTGTTCATTCCCATACCATACGCCGCCTCCCGAATCATGGGATCAATTGAGCGAAAGGCAACATCAGTACTGATCAAAATAGGCGGCATGACTAAGAGCGTGAGAGCGATCGCTGCTGATTGAAAGCTCAGTCCAAAGTAGGGAATTGCTAAAAATAAGATCACTAAACTTGGAATAACTCGCAGGGCATTAAAGGTGTTGATTAAAGCAATAGAGGCAAAGTGCGATCGCGCACTCAAAAGTCCTAGAGGTAGCCCCAATCCTAGTCCAATTAGCATTGGCACCAGCACTAAAAGCAGATGTCCTTGCGTGGCTGTTAGCAAGTCATCAATATTATCGATTGCGTAACGATAAGCTTGAGTAAAAGTGCTCACTCAGTAGCTCCATAGGTATAGAAAAGAAATAGCTTTTCAGCATAAAGCAATTCCCGGACAAATGAGGTGTGCTTGACGCTCCTGGAACAAAAGGCTTAGGGCGTGTTTTAAAAGTATAGATTGTGACCCGAACCGTCCCCTAAATCCCCCAATTCTGGGGGACTTTGAAGCAGAGTTGGCTCAAAAGTCCCCCAGAATTGGGGGGTTGGGGGGCGAGTGTAAAGCGCTTTGATACTTTTCAAACATCCTCTTAGGGCGTGTTTTAAAACCCTTGGATCCTCCCTAACCCTCCTTAATAAAGGGAACCGACCCCTTCAAAGTCCCCCTTAAAAAGGGGGATTTAGGGGATTTCTAAGACTAAAGCGCCTACTAATAGGACTTTTAAAACACGCACTAAGCCCCTTGCCTACACCCAATTGAATTGAGAAATTCTATAGATGTAGGACTTACGCATTGACAGAAAAGCTAAAATAGCAGTCGTGATTTTCAGCGCTTTGAGCTTGATTTTCCTGCTCTCTACTCAGCGATCTCAACCTCAAAAGGAGGATTTATGAAAGGCTGAAACGACGCATTTGCGTTGCTGCACAACATGACTCATTTGTACAGTGCGTAAGTCCTAAGATGTATATTTATTTACTGTCTATCCTCAGTAGAATTTACGGGATCAGCATTATTGCGAACTTGCCATGCTAGTTCTAGTATCCGCACCCAGCGTTTATGAACTTGTTTGGGAGTACAGTGCAGGGCTTTGGCGATTTCAGGGTCACTTGTCTGTCGTCCTTTGAGCGCTAATAGCTGCTGTTGTTCGGAGGAAAGCTCTTGCAGAAAGGCTTCCCATTGTTGTTGGGGCATTCCTAAATTTTGGTCAAGGTCGGCTCCTAGCCATTGGTGGACGAGCTGCCAGCGGTGGGAGCGGGCAAATTTTTCAACGTGGTATTTAAAGCGCTGCTGTAAGTAGTCACGTTGCCGGGAAGAGAGTCCTAGAATTTCGTCAATTTCGGGGGCAGATAGGTCTTGCAGCTTGAGGGCAAGATAATCGACGCAATCGCTTTGTCCCTGGGCTTCCAGGTATTCGGTAAGATCTTGAACCACGCGATCGCGCACCACTGAATCTGAGGGATCAGTCACATCCGCTACCATTTGTTCGCGCACTTGCTGAGCAAGGGGCGATCGGCTATGCATTTCGGCTTCTTCGCCTTTAGCCGATTCCATCGCCATTTCTAAGTCCATCGAAGTTTCAGGGGGCTGACGGTGAGCAAAACCCTGTGCCCGTAATACAATCAGCTGCTGGTTGCGCCGACCGGGCAGCGTAATGCGACGCTTAGCGTAGTGCTCGGTAAACGCCATATATTCGGCTAATTCTAAACGAGTCCGGGGGCTGTATTCTGCTGGAAGCTGATGTTCGCGGCGGAAGGCTTTGAGGACTTCGATATAAAAACCCTGTAAAAAGTCTTCGATCAGGGTGTAACGTGCTCCAAACCCCATTTGGGCCTGGCTAATCACAATATGGCGATAAACCATTGTGCTCAAATGGCTATGGAGTTCTATCCGACCGTGTTTTGACCCTAAGCGGTGATAAGTCAGACATTTTTGAACTTTATGACGGGTCAAAGTTAATTGCCAGGTTTGAATCTGACCAGAGCTTTGAATGCGATCGCTCTTTTCACAAATCCGCTCTACTTCTCCAACCATACGGGCAATAACCGACCGAACATTACTAGAAGGTGTCGGTAAGTCGGTTTGGAATTCAGTTAGTAAAACTTGTGCTAGTTTTGAGGCGACTGTTTCAGCCCCAGAGTCGCCGATCGCCTCTAGTGCTTCAGAAGGATTCTTAGCATCTGGATTTTCGGTTGAGGCTCCTGTGGTAGATGAACAAACAGCCGGTGAACAAACGGAGCCGTTAGGGGTGGGAGTGTGGGTAGATTCAAGATTCATAACTTTCCTACGGGTGGATGCATGGCGAGAAGGGAGTTAATGAGTGGGGCAATGAATGCTGCCATTTAACCCGACTTAAAACCCTAGAACTCAAAACTCGCAGAGTTGTTTCTGCTTTGATAAATTCTTCTACAAGCTTTTTTTTGAAACTGCGGTTAAACCCTGGTCAAGCTATGTCACTTTTCTAGGTGGTTTCCTGATTTACAAATATGTGCTCGTAAGTGGACACTAGAAATCTCGATTGAAAATGTTGATTTTCCTTTAATGAAAAGGCTTTTGCAGTCAATCATCCTGTTTATAAGAACTTTAAAATGTTGAGGAGTCAAAGGGTCAATTTTGAATCTGGCTACTGAAAAGAAACATAAAAAAAGTTTTTTCGTGAGGATGCTGCAATTTCTGTCGGGGTGGAGGAACCTCGCTTTTTGAGAAAATAATCAGCAGCCAGTCATCGATTGGTTTGAGGCTTTATCCTTCAATCCAATCGGCGATCGCCTCCCATCCTAGCCCTTGCCTCACAACTTGAGGTTCTGTCTCAGTCAAATCTAAAATAGTAGACATCTGATACCCCACCGCTGTGCGGTCATCATCAATAATCAAGTCCACCAATTTATCGAGCTGGTCAAATAGTTCTGCCTGTGCCATCTTCGTCTCGGCTTGAGCTGCTGTTGTTGCCGAAGTTGAAATAATCGGGTTGCCCAACGACTGTAACAATGCCTGAGAAATGACATGGTCGGGCACTCGAATGCCCGTAGTTTTGCGTTTTGGATTCATCACCAAACGCGGCACTGCTTTAGTGGCGGGCAATAAAAAAGTGTAGGGGCCTGGAATCAGACGCTTAATCAGCCGATAGGCAGAATCGCTGACTTGCGCATACTCAGAAATATTAGACAACGAAGAACAGAGAAACGTCAGGGGTTTATCGCTGGAAAGTTGCTTAATTTTCCGTACCCGATCTACGGCTGACTTAGCATTGAGATCACAACCAATGGCGTACACTGTATCGGTTGGGTAAAGCATGACGGCTCCACCGCGCAACGCATCCCGAATTTGTTCGACCTGGCGTTTTTGGGGCGTATCGGGATGAAGATTGTAGACAGTAGCCATGATGACCTTTTTTGAGTACCTCTAACTGATAACTGAGACGATGGGCGTATGAAAGTTGCTTATTTAGATTGTCCGACTGGAATTGCAGGAGATATGTGCCTAGGGGCTTTGGTTCATGCTGGTGTTCCTTTAACCTACCTAATTGAACAGCTTGGACAACTAGGAATTGCCTCTGAATATAAGCTATGGTCAGAACTCGTCCTTCGCAATGGGCAGCAAGCCACAAAAGTCCATGTAGATTTAGCTTTATCTATAGATGACAGTGACTCCCAGTTTACCTTTGCGCAGTCCCATAAACATCAGCAGGACGAACAGAGATGTAACCATGAGCTGCACGACTCTGAATCTCATGACCCTGAGCGACATCACGCCCCTGAGTCATATCATGAGCAGGGTCATGGAGAAGAGCTACATCACGGACAGGGGCATGAGAACTCAGTGGGTAAAGTTCGGCATTTGCCTGAAATTGAGCAGTTGATTCAGTCAGCCAGACTTCCCCAGCGTGCAGGAACCTGGAGCCTGGAAGTTTTTCGTCGGTTGGCTGCTGCCGAAGGGGCGGTGCATGGTATCTCTGCTAACCAGGTTCATTTTCATGAAGTAGGAGCGACTGATGCCATTGTCGATATTGTTGGCACTTGCCTGGGACTAGATTGGTTGGGCATTGATCAACTTTATTGTTCGGCTTTACCGATTGGCGGCGGCACGATTCGAGCAGCACATGGTCGGCTGCCTGTCCCTGCTCCTGCTGTGCTAAAGCTATGGGAAATGCGACAAATTCCAATCTATAGCAATAGGATTAACCGAGAAATGGTAACGCCTACCGGAGCGGCGATCGCCACCACTCTAGCCACCCAATTTGGCGCACCTCCAGCGATGACTCTTCATCAAGTTGGGTTGGGCGCAGGCTCTAGTGATCTAGAAATTCCTAATATTTTGCGGCTCTGGATTGGTGAAACGGAAGAATCTAGAACTAAAGAGCCACATCGGTCACCTCAACAGGTAACCAGCCTGGAGCAACAAGCCAGCCTGGAGCAACAAGATATTACCGTCCTCGAAACCCAACTCGACGACATTAACCCCCAGGCGATTGGCTATGTTTCTGAGGCGCTCTTGGCGGCGGGTGCGCTGGATGTGTTTACCGAGGCGATCGGCATGAAAAAATCGCGCCTTGGCGTTTTACTGTCGGTAATTTGTTATCCGCAGCAGGTAGAAGCTTGCGAGGCGATCGTGTTTCAAGAGACAACCACTTTGGGGATTCGCCGCACGACTCAGCAGCGAACTATACTACAGCGGGAGATCCAAGAGGTGGCGATCGCCCATGGCACTGTCCGGGTTAAAGTTGCCCGTCAATCTGCTGTAGGCAAGATCCTTAACGTACAGCCAGAATACGAAGACTGCGCGCAGTTAGCTCGTCAGACTCATCTTCCTTGGCAAGAGATTCATCGTTTAGCGTTAGAAGCTTGGTACCGCCTGCCCCTGACGCACTAGAGCCAGCCTGGAACGGCTACCCATTTCCTTGCACAGCCGTAGCTCCGTTCCTTGTTTATTCCAAAGAACTTGGTCAAAAATCTGATGAAGAATATAAAGCCCTCGACCGCACTCACCAACGCTAGTCAGTTCTTCATCGTCTGGGTCTTTTTGGGAAGCGCAGCAGCCTGGAGTAAATCCAGCCCCTTGGTCAGCAATAACCCACCAGTGCTGATTACTTAACGTAAAAAACTCAACCAGTATTGTTTTACTAGGGTCGAGATTGTTGCCATGCTTAGCCGCATTGACTAATGCCTCTTGCAACCCTAAATGCAAGTCCGATCGCCACTTTGCAGGGATATCTGCCAGCAGCAATTCGAGTACAGGACTCAAGTGAAGCGTAGAGGCAAAGCTAACAGTGCCCCACTTGCGATTAGACGGACGTAGCGATATAGCAATCACTCAAAAATCCTCAGAACTTTGAAGTAGATAAACTGAACCACGGACGTCGTACTTACTTTTTAAGCATTACTACCTATGATACCAGAGTTGCTCTCAATTGAATGAAATCTGGGTTGAATTCCCTCACTCTATTACTTTCTGCTTGAGTATTTTGAGAGTTGTCATCTGGCTAGAGCATGATAACTCCGATGATTTTGAAACTTGAAACATCAAGCATTGTGAGCTAACACAAAATCTTTATAAAATTCTGATAAATACGGAGATTTGAGAAAGTAACCACTCAAAATTCGGATAGTCTCCATGAGCAGTAGATCCTGAAATCTGTCAGGGGAAGTAGCGATTCTAAACCATGATTTTTCAATAAACTTTCAGCGGCTTCACTAGCCTTTCCAAGCGAAAAATGCAAACCTTGTGGGCACAGCTTAATTTAGACAAGCAACGGGGCAGATACCACCTCAATCATACTTAGACTATTCTTGGTATCTTTACATACAGCAGCATCAGTGTTAGCATTAATACTGATGTATCTAAAACTACTAAGTTTTCTGTGTTCGGTTCATAGCGTTAGGTTTTGTAAAACTTAGTAAAGTTGTCGAATACGAATGAGTGAGGACATCAGGCTTTTCGTAAGAAGAAGTTTAGTTAAGAGCTTCCGAGGGAGAGGTACTCTGAATGAGTAGAGTAAAAGTACTAAATGCGGTCATTGATGATGTATCGATGACAGAACTTCTAGAGACGTTAACCCGGGGCGTTGTCTTCACACCCAATGTTGATCATCTGGTGAAGTTACAGTCCGATCGGGAGTTTTTTGAAGCTTACCATGCAGCAGATTTTAAGACTTGCGATAGCAAAATCTTATTTTATGTCTCCAAGCTTTTAGGTATGCCACTCAAAGAGAAAATCTCAGGTTCCGATCTTTTTCCTGCATTTTACTGGCATCATCGCCAGAATCCTGACATTAAGATATTTCTCCTGGGCGCTCGGGAGGGCGTCGCGGCTGAAGCTCAGCGACGTATCAATGCGAAAACAGGGCGAGATATTGTCGTGGATGTTCATTCTCCTTCTTTTGGCTTTGAGCAAGACGAGGAGGAATGTCAAAGAATTATTGACCTCGTTAACCAGTCGGATACCAATGTTCTGGCAGTTGGGGTGGGCGCACCCAAGCAAGAAAAGTTTATTTACAAGTACAGAAGCAAATTTAAAAACATCAAAATCTTTATGGCAGTGGGTGCAACTCTCGATTTTGAAGCAGGCAACATCAAACGATCTCCTAAGTGGGTGAGTGAAATGGGCTTAGAGTGGTTATACCGCCTAATTTCTGAACCCCGAAGGTTATGGAAGCGTTACTTAGTAGAAAGTCCTCGGTTCTTTTGGCTGGCAATATTGCAAAAGTTAAACCTTTACACTGATCCGTTTAAAGAGATTAAGGCGGCGCTTGAAAGTGATGCCAAATACAATCCGCTCAGGAAGTTTATGGATATCTGAAAGCGTTAGCCCCAAAGGGTTATTAAAAAAATACACAAGCATAAAAACGGCGGGTAGGTTACTAATCGCCGTTTTTGTCTTAAATTTGAGGCGACATTTTACAAGTAATATGCAGCCCTGATTAATCTGGGAATACTAAGCATTAGCAGAAGTATCAGCTAGCATGACGCCCACTATGTCCATTCAAAAGCTCCCATTGGCAGCGCTTCAGCAGGTGCGGCAGTACATTAAAAGTACGATTACTCTGACAGATATTGATCAGAAGTTTCAAGATTGGGCAGTCCTGGAGGATTTTGAAGATTTGCCTGAGCCAGCGTCTGTAGATAATTTGAGCAGTATATTTGCGTTTGGTAATCTATCCGCAGAACAGACTTCCCCTTGCCGCCGTTGGGTTGTGAGTACCGTTAACCCAGGCGCGGCATTAGTTAAGCTGCCGGGTATAAGCTTGGAAGTTGGTAGGCGGATGGTGGGTTACGTCTATCAATCTAAAGATGACGGTGGGGGAGCTGTATGGGCAGTCCCTGATCGGCTAAGTACGACATTTTTGTTGGAAAAGGCGATCGCCAGCAACGAGGTTTCTCGACCGCCTCAACCGGAAGGGGCGCTTGATCATTTTATGGAGGCAGTTACGGGCGATCGCTCTGCCGTTTCGTTTATGGTGGCTTCTCTCTTGCGTCGAGAACTTGAGGAGTTCGGAGCGGTGGGGCAACGCTGCAACTGGAGTCATCATCAGTTAATTGATCAAGTTCCAGCGCCAGTCCAATGGCAATGGCAATATCAACAGCCTACTGACCTGGCTCCCAAGGTTAAAATCATGTCCGATGGTCAAGCCGCTGTTGAGTTTTTTACCTGGCGAGTCAATCATCCGATTGCTCTGTTTCGCCATGTTGAGCTGTACTCCGCCGAAACCTATAGTCCTAAGAGCCAGAATCAAACAATCGCCACCGCCTGATGCGATCTCAAACGGATCGCCCAACCTAAAGGCTGGCACTCTCAGCGTGAGGAATAGCCCCAGAATGGGTGATATTAGAGAGGTTTTGAACCACAACCTCAATTATGAACATCGACCACGTCCATTTTTACGTTGAAGATGCCCCCTTCTGGCGAGATTGGTTCATCCAAGTTTTAGGGTTTCAATCTGTCTCTAGGCAAACCCAACACCATACCCACAGGGAAGTGGTTAAGAGTGGAGCAGTTTACTTTTGGCTATCTTCAGCGCTGACTGAGCAAAGTCCTGTGGCTGATTATTTACAGCAGCATCCGCCTGGAATAGTCGATGTGGCATTTCAAGTCAGGGATCTGGCAACGGCGATCGCCCGTGCCCTAAACGCTAATGCCACCCTCATTAATTTTTCTGACCAAGGTGGATCTTGCCAGATTTCAGGCTGGGGAAATTTGCGGCATACCTTGGTGGAAGTCCCTTCTATGGTTGCAGCTATCGATGAAAAGTCTGCCATTGTAGAGATTGACCACATTGTATTAAACGTCGCTAAGGGAGAGCTTAAACAGGCGATCGCATTCTACGAGCAGGTCTTTGGGTTCCAACGTCAACAGTCTTTTGCCATTCGCACCGATCGCTCTGCCTTGTGTAGCCAAGTGCTAACCCATCCTCATGGAACGATTAAGCTACCTATCAACGAACCTGCCACCGAAGGTTCTCAAATTCAAGAGTTTTTAGATCTTAATAGGGGAGCCGGAATTCAACATTTGGCGCTAAGGACAGAAGGAATCGTTGAAGCGATCGCCCATTTTCGCCAGCAGGGTTTGTCGTTTTTACAAGTGCCCCTAAGCTACTATGAGCAGCTCCGTCAGCGCGATGGTTTTCAACTAACGGAGGCAGAATGGAGCGCGATCGCCAGTCAAGAAATTTTGGTAGATTGGCAAACTGATCAGTCACCAGCCTTATTACTGCAAGCCTTCACCCAACCGATTTTCTCTCAACCCACTTTCTTTTTTGAGTTGATTGAACGACAACGGTATTGGATAGGTGCAACTGAAAAAATTGCCCAAGGATTTGGGGAAGCCAATTTTCAGGCGCTATTTGAGGCAATTGAACGGGAGCAAATCAAGCGGGGAAGCTTGGGCTGAGCCACTAACGACCCCGTTTTTCGTCATCAATTCGACGCCGATCGCGCCATTCTATCGCCGTCAAATATGCCACTCCGCCCGTAACTACTGCCAACAGGCTTACCGATAAAACCGCAAGGATGCTGAGTAGTGAGGATTCAAGGTTGAAATCTGACATGGCTAAGCTAAACAAGAAGGTGCCCAAAACTAAAAACCGTTACGACCCCAAACCACCATTGAGATCGAGAAGGTGAAAACGGTCAACAGTGAAACCCAACCCAAAGTCAAAATGTCCATAACGTAATGCCAAAATGGTAATCAAGATTTTTCGCACGTCTCTATCATAATCCAAATTGACCTTGAGATTGTCGGTTGCCTTAGTGATGAACCTCGCTCAATATCGCCTGAAAGCTGCTAACCAAAACCGCAATCGTCTATGGCTTTGCCTAGCGGTAGCCGGAATACTTCACACGGGGGCGATCGCCCTGACTCACCCTCTGAGCCGCCATCCATCACCCAAGCCCTCAGACCCCATTCAATTCATTGCTATAGACCCGCTTGATTCTCTACCTGCCTTCTCTACTATTCACGCCCCAGTCAATTCCGCTGCTCGTCCCAGCCAGGCAACCCCTCCAGTCGTCTCAACCTTTAGCGGAATTACTTCGCGCTCTCCCCTTCCTACGCCCCCAGCGAAACCGCCTCCGCAAGTTGTCTCTACTTTTAAACCTGCAACGGTAAAGGATCAAATTTGGGGCACATACCTTGCCACGCTTAGACAGCGAATTTATCAACAATGGCAAACAACTCTGCGAGGCAAAGGCGATCGCCCTCCCAAAGTCAGATTTGCGATCGATCGCCAGGGACATCTTACCGATTTAGAACTGCTCCAATCTTCAAGTCAAGCCACAGCCGATCAAGCTGCTCTAGAAGCAGTTCAAACAGCAGCCCCATTTGCCCCTCTCCCCAATGCATCGAAAGAAGATCGCTTACGTATCACGTTTACCTTTGAAGAAGCTGCCGCCTTTCCTCAATAATCCTTAGAGGATGTCTGAAAAGTCGTAGATGTGACATCCGAGAGTCAGGGCGCGGCATTCGGACGACCATTTTTCGGTGTGTCCGAGAACTTTTTGACCGAATGTCACGCCCTACAGATGATTGACGATACTTTTCAGACATCCTCTTAATCTAGCAGCGGCAATTGTGTGGCAAACACAACACTTTGCAACGATAATTCACGTTCTCTCAAGGTTGAATCGGCTAAGCTCGAAGTAAAGGAAGATTTTTGACGAGAACTAACCGAGAACTAACAATGACCGCTTTTATCACCTCCAACCCCAAACGCTTTAATTGGCAGATGATTGTTGTCTCTAGCTTGGCTTTTTGGCTCAGTAGCAGCATTCTCTTAGACTTTGTGGTTATGCCCTCTATGTTTTTTACGGGCATGATGGTTGAGCCAAGCTTTGCTAGTGCAGGCTACTCGCTGTTTGGAGTGTTTAATCGCATTGAAGTTCTGTGTGCGGCTGTCATTTTGACTGGAGCCGTGACGCTGCGAATGACTCAGGCAGCTAAGTTTGGCGGACGACAGGGCGCTTTGTTAGCGATCGCGCTATTGGCGATCGCCCTCACCTATACCTACGCCCTGACTCCTCAAATGAGCGCCCTCGGACTTCCCCTCAGCCTCAATTTTGTTGAACCTCCCGCCCTCATGAACCTGATGCATGGCGGTTACTGGTCATTGGAGTTCTTGAAGCTGGCTGCGTGTGGTGCCTTGATCAAATTTTGCCTGCGCCAAAATGCTGGCTGATTACTGGTTTGATTATCTGGTCAGAGTCCATCCAAACCAAACTGATTATGCGGGGGTGGTTTGGCACGGCTCTTACGTGGTGTGGCTAGAAGAAGCGCGGATCGAGTACCTTCGGTTGTTGGGCGTTGAGTATGCCGATCTAGTGACCTCGGGCTGCGAGTTACCTGTGATTGATTTATCGATCCGCTACCATCGGGCGCTCAAAATGGGGGCAGAGGCAATTGTTAAAACCTGCCTTTGCGAAATTAAGGGCGTGCGCATTAATTGGGATTACCGCATTGAATCACCTGATGGTTTGCACGTTACGGCAAGGGTGACTTTAGTGGCGATCGATCGGCATAAGGCAAAAATTATGCGACAGTTGCCGCCCATTATTCAAGAAGCACTGACCAAAATACCAGGGTGAGACGATGCACGGTTGTTGAGGGATTTGGGGATTACTAGAGGTGTTGATTTTCCGTCTGGCAGGAACACCCCATGAACTTAATCATCAATATGCACGTGATTGATCCACAAAATATTGGTGATTTGTTGTCGGCACCGATTCATTACTTTCCCTTTCCAGGTTACGAAAAATCATCGGCTGATTTGCGAACGGTTTCATCAGAAGATTCACTCAGTAGTAACCTGATTGTGGGTGGGGGTGGATTGTTATTTTCTCGGTTTTTAGAGCCGGTTCAACAGCTTGCATCACTGCGATCGCGCGGCAAATTAATTGCTTGGGGCGTCGGTCAACAAACCTATGGCTCAATCGATCAAGCAACCATTCAATCTTTTAATTATTCTCAATATCTCGATCGCTTTGATCTAGTTGGGGTGAGAGATATCGACAGTGGTTACAACTGGGTGCCTTGCGCGAGTTGTATGCATTCATCGTTTGATAAACCGAGAGAAATTAAGCATCAGTTTGTGGTGTTTTCTCACAAAAAGTTTCAGCTCCATCTTGATCAGTTTCCGCGCATGACCCACGATAACGATAGTTTAGATCAAGTGTTAGACTTTTTAGGCTCGGGTGAAACAATTCTGACGAGTTCTTATCATGGTGCTTATTGGGGAACGCTTTTAGGGCGCAAAGTGTTGGCTTTTCCGTTCAGCAGTAAGTTCGCTACGTTTAAGCATCAGCCAGGGTTGTACCCGGTGCAAAAGTGGTCGAATTCTGCTCGAAAGATTCAACTCTTTGGCAAAGTCCTTTATGAGTCTCGAAATCAGAATAAGTTGTTGTGTACAACAGAGGGTTGGCAAGCTGAGTTGAAAAATTGCCCAACTCATCCAGAAAGTTTGGAGGAATGTCGAGAGCGGAATCAGTGGTTTTATGAGCAGGTGCTGAATTGCTTGTAGAAAATGCGGCGTTGCTGAACGAAAGTATGAATCCCTTCAAAGTCCCTTTCCTTCAGGAGAGGGATTTAGGGAGAGGTCTATCTAGCTGCGTTGCCGACTCAACCTAACCCCTAACACTTTCTCTCAGAGGGCAGGGGGACTGGATTTTCATACTGCAATTTAGCAACGCCGAAAATGCTTAACTCAACATCGAATCCATATCCCTCTTTTGTCGTGTGAGGAAGATCGTTAAATATTTAACCGCTGATAAATCTGATCTAAATTTTTCAGCTGATGCTGCGGATCAAAGCAAGACTCAATTTCGGCTTCAGAGAGTTGAGCTTTTACTTTAGGGTCGCTAGCAATTAAGGCATGGAAATCGCCATTAGGCTGGTTCCACGCAGTGTGGGCGCAAGATTGCACTAATGCATAGGCATCTTCTCGCAGCATTCCTTTTTCGACTAACGTCAACATCACTCGCTGGCTGAACACCACGCCGCCATAGAGGTTCATGTTGCGCTTCATGTTTTCTGGGTAGACCAAGAGGTTTTTGACCAAATCAGTCGTTTCTACCAGCATGAAGTGCAGCAGGGTGCAGGAGTCGGGCAGAATCATGCGCTCGACGGAGCTGTGGGAGATGTCGCGCTCGTGCCAGAGGGCGACGTTTTCGAGGGCGGCGATCGCATTCCCGCGAATCACCCGTGCCATTCCGGTCAGGCGCTCTGAGCGAATGGGGTTGCGCTTGTGGGGCATGGCGGAGGAGCCTTTTTGCCCTTTAGAAAAGAATTCTTCGACTTCTAGAACATCGGTGCGTTGCAGGTTGCGAATTTCGACAGCGAAGCGTTCTATGGAAGCAGCAACGAGGGCTAAGACTTGGACAAATTCGGCATGACGATCGCGCGAAATAATTTGAGTAGAAGCGGTATCGGGTTCTAAGCCTAATTTCTGACAGGCGATCGCTTCAATCTGCGGATCAACATTGGCATAGGTGCCGACGGCTCCCGAAATTTTACCGACGGCAATGCGCTTTTGCAATTCGCAGAGGCGATCGCGGTGGCGTAATAGTTCGGCTAACCAGCCTGCTAACTTAAAGCCAAAGGTAATCGGCTCGGCGTGGATGCCGTGCGATCGCCCAATCATAATGGTATTGCGATGTTCCTGGGCTTTTTGCCGGACTGCTTGAATCAATGTCTCAAGCTGCGACATGATAATTTCGAGGCTGGCGACCAATTGCAACGCCAGGGCGGTATCTAAAACATCAGAGCTGGTCATGCCAACATGAATATATCGTCCGACATCACCGACATATTCGTTAACGTTGGTGAGGAAAGCAATCACATCATGCTTAACTTCTTTCTCAATTTCTAGAACCCGCTGTGGGTCAAAGTTTGCCTTTGCTTTAATTTCCGCGACTGCCTCAGCAGGAATATAGCCTAGCTCTGCCTGCGCCTCACAGGCGGCAATCTCGACCTGTAGCCAGGTTTTGAGCTTATGGGTTTCTGTCCATAATTCGCCCATTTCGGGCAGGGTATAACGTTCTATCAAGGCGATAATTCCAAAAGACAAGTGACTATTGTACAACTGTTGGCGATCGGTGGCTGATTCCCTTTAATATGACCCCAGTGATTGAAAGAACCAATGGACAAATCTAGAGCGCCCAGAAATCGTACATTAACTCTGTCAACTGAGGAGCTTGAGCATTATCAACAGAAGTTGCTGAAGCTGGAAGAGACGGTTGAAGTAGGGGCGGTTTTGAACCAGACGATTAATCAGGATTTGTTGGAAATATTGGATAAGCTGCCGACTGGATTTGTGGATTTGTTGTTTGTTGATCCGCCTTATAACTTGACGAAAACCTTTGGTGAGACTGAGTTCAAGGAGCGATCGCTCTCTGCTTACCAGGAATGGTTAGAATCCTGGCTTCCTCAACTGCTCAAAACTCTTAAGCCAACCGCATCGGTTTATATCTGTGGCGATTGGCATTCTTCCGCCGCCATTCATTTAGTTGCCGAAAAATATTTGACGGTGCGCAACTGCATTACCTGGGAGCGGGAAAAGGGCAGAGGTGCCAACGCCAATTGGAAAAACTGTTCTGAACAAATTTGGTTCTGCACGGCTTCTGATCAATACACGTTTAATATCGATGCCGTAAAGCTAAAGCGACGGGTCATGGCGCCTTATACCGATGCCCAGGGAAAACCCAAAGACTGGCAAAAAACGAAGCAAGGAAACTATCGACTGACGCATCCTTCTAACTTGTGGACAGATTTGACGATTCCCTTTTGGTCGATGCCTGAGAACACCGATCATCCGACGCAGAAGCCAGAGAAATTGTTGGCAAAGATTATTCTGGCAAGTTCTAATGTCGGCGATGTGGTGCTTGATCCGTTCATGGGTTCTGGAACGACTTCAGTAGTAGCTAAGAAGACCGGTAGGAACTATGTAGGGATTGAGAGGGACTTGGCTTATTGTTGTTTGGCAGAAAAACGATTGGCGATCGCCATTGAAAATCCTGCGATTCAGGGTTATGCGGAGGGCGTATTCTGGGAGCGAAACTCGCTTAAGATTTAGATCGCTTTTAGCAGCTTTTGACCACTGCTTTCAAAACCTGCAAAAGCTGTATGGCTCGATCTAAATCTGTCAGGTTTAGTTCTGGTAATAGAGAATAGGTCGGAGGCTGACCTGATTGGAGATAGGCAAACCGATAACTCTCTCCATTAGTGGTTACAGCTAAGACCGATGACTGACGATTTAAACTGGTATGAGCATAAGTCAAAACCTGAGGCAAACCGATTTGAGGAGCCGCAAAGCCTTCTTTAGTTTCAATGACTAGCAGCCAAAATTCAGTGCCATTTTCTAGATTTTTAGTAGCAACTAAATCAAAACGCCCCGTGATTTTAGTCTCTTCTCCTTCAAGGTTGATCGGCGCAATGCCCTCTTCAACTTTGAGTGTTATTGGAGGAGAATAAAAGCCGCTGAGTTGAAGCAATGGTGCAATCACTAAGAATCGGACGACTCCTTCTAAGGCTCTGCCTGCACTTAAATAGCGCTTAAAATTCATCCGAATTAGATCTAGATCGTGGCGATCGCTCTCACTAATTGGCTCTAGGGTTAGCAAAGACTCAAACGATATGCCTTCACGCTCTTCAAGCTGAAGTAGCTCGTGAACTTCATCCAAAGTTAAATCACTAGCGCGTAGAGAAACCATAGAGCGATCGCCTTCATCCAGTAGTATCAAGTTTAGCGCTACGGTGATGTAGGTTTATCATTAGGAGGAAAAGGCTTGTTTCCAACCCCAGAGCAGGGGATAAGTAGCATTCGTGTTTGTCAGATGCTCTCAAACTCAATGCAAGATATTCACTTATTTCGTTTTGATGATTTAACTGGAGAGATTTATATCCTTGCTGGTAAGCATGAGAGGATGTTTGAAAAGTCTGATCAAGCACCTCAATTCTGGAGATCCCCCTAAATCCCCCTTAAGAAAGGGGGACTTTGAGTTCCGAAGCCCCCTTTCTTAAGGGGGGTTGGGGGGATCGAGCGTCAAAGTCTCGTGATTTGCTACTTTTCAAACATCCTCTGATGCCCTGGAAATCGTAATTTATGTGGATGGAACCTGGGAGTTTGTCAATGAAGCCAGACTTTAAGAAAATGACCCAAATAGAACTTAAAGCCTATGTTCTGGAGCATCGAGACGATATCGAAGCAGCTCGTGAGCTGTTTGGTCGGCGTAGCCCCAATGGATATCGGTATCCTGCACCACGGACGCAAGAGGATATAGCAATACAAATGGACGTTATGCGCCGTAAACTTGAGGGGCAATCTGAGGAGCGATAGTGAAGATGCTGCCTGCTCAACAAGCTGAAGCAATGATTTTAGGATTGGTGCAATCGCTCAAGTCTCAGGATGATGTTGAGACGCTCGACTTGCTCTCCGCCAATGGTCGCATCCTGGCTGCTCCGGTCAGCAGCGCCCTCGACTTTCCTCACTGGGATAACTCAGCAATGGATGGCTACGCAGTGCGCTATGAAGATGTGCAGCACGGTGGCGATCGCCCAACTACGCTGGAAATAATTGAAGAAATTCCGGCGGGCTACCTACCCCAAAAGACGGTAAAAACTGGACAAGCTGCTCGGATTCTCACGGGGTCGATGATGCCCGATGGAGCCGATACCATTGTCATTCAGGAAGAAACTCAGCGGGAAGGCAATTTAGTCACTATTTTTTCTGCCTCCAAAAACCAAGCTTTTGTTCGCCATCGTGCCGAATTTTACAAAGCGGGTGATCCCTTACTGCAACCCGGAACTGTCCTTGCTGCCCCAGATGTTGCCATTCTGGCTGCGGCTCAATGTGTCAAAGTTTCAGTTTATCGACGTCTGCGTATCGCAATTCTTTCCACAGGCAGTGAATTAGTTGCCCCAGATCAGCCGCTGCAACCGGGACAAATTGTTGACTCTAATCAATATGCTTTGGCTGCTTTAGTGGCGAGTGCGGGAGCTGAACCCATCCTTTTGGGCATTGTGCCCGATCAACCGGATGAGCTGAGGCAAGCTATAGCGATCGCCCTTCGTTCTGCTGACATGGTGTTGTCTTCGGGTGGGGTTTCCGTGGGCGACTATGATTATATCGATCAAATTCTGGCAGATTTAGGCGCAGAAATTCACATTCGCGCTGTTGCGGTTAAGCCTGGAAAACCTTTGACTGTTGCCACATTCCAAAATCCAATCTCTGAAATCCAAGCCCCTGTCATTTATTTTGGCTTACCTGGCAATCCGGTTTCGGCTTTAGTGACTTTTTGGCGATTTGTTCTACCAGCTATCAAAAAGATGTCGGGTCGATCGACGGGGTGGGAACCAATGTTTGTGAAGGGGCGATCGCTTCAAGATTTGCGTTCTGATGGTAAGCGCGAAACTTATCTTTGGGGGCAGGTGAGTTTGATCAATGGTGAATATCAATTTCAGCTTGCAGGCGGCTCTAACAGCTCTGGAAATTTAATTAACTTAGCCCAAACGAATGGTCTAGCCATGATGCCAATTGGACAAACCTCGATTGAGGCTGGCGCCTGGGTCAGCATTTTGCAAGTCGGCTAGCGTCATAATTTACTAACACTTCATACAGCCGTCCATAAATTCCAGCCGAACTCCTGGTTTAGCTAAGAGACAAGCCGATCGCAAGGATTTGATAGACTCCTGTAAAATATATTGTTTTAATAAATTGTAATGATTGAGCAGGACGACCTAAGCTATCGACTGTAGGTTGATTGGTGCCCCGTTGAACGACAACTTGGAGCGATCAAAAGCTGTCATGATTTTTAATTCTGCTGAGTTTCTGATTTTTTTAGGCATCACCTACTTCTTCTATCGAGTCTTGCCTTTTCGGGCGCAGAATCTGATGCTGTTGGTGGCTGGCTATGTGTTTTATGGCTGGTGGAATCCGCGCATGTTGTTTTTGATTCTGCTGACCACAGCCTTAGATTTTTGCTGTGCGCTGATGCTTCGCAAAGGCTGGTTAACGCCAACTCAACGAGCATTGCCCTCGCTAAGTTTAGTGTTGGCTTCGTTTTTATTTTTGACGGTGAAATGGAGTGGCGGCAGTCTGGAACTGCCAATAGATTGGCAAGGATGGTTGCCGTTTCCAGGGGCGATCGCCATCGTGGGTTTGATCAATTTGCTTTATCCCAAACTTGTCGCTTTGCCCCAAGCCCAACGACAAAAGCTTTTTCTGTTCGCTAGTATTGGCATTAACTTGGGCATTTTAGGGGTTTTCAAGTATTTTAATTTCTTTATCGATAGTGCCGAGGCGCTTCTACAATCAGCAGGTGTCAATGCTAGTGTGGGGAATTTGAATATTCTTCTGCCTGTCGGTATCTCGTTCTATACCTTCCAGACCATGAGCTATACGCTGGACGTGTATCGGGAAGACATAGAACCTGAAGAAAAGTTTTTTGACTTTGCCTTATTTGCAGCATTTTTTCCGCAGTTAGTGGCAGGTCCTATTGTTCGTGCCTCGGACTTACTACCCCAGCTGTCACGACCCAGAACCCTCACCTTGGAGAATTCGGTTCGAGGAATTTATCTGATTTTATTTGGGTTGTTTAAGAAAGTAGCGATCGCGGATGGGTTGGCGGCTTCGGTCAATACGGTTTATAACTCGACAGGAACCGTCTCGTGGCTAGATGTAATTGCTGCAACTCTGCTGTTTACCTTTCAAATTTACTGCGACTTTTCTGCCTATTCCGACATTGCCCGAGGCGTTTCCAAACTCTTTGGCGTCGAGTTGATGAACAACTTTAGGCTGCCTTATTTTTCTAAAACGCCCAGTGAATTTTGGCAACGTTGGCACATTAGTCTCTCGACTTGGCTACGGGATTATGTGTACATTCCCTTGGGCGGCAACCGGGTCAGTACGAGCAGAATCTATGGCAATCTAATGACGGTGATGCTGTTGGGTGGGCTATGGCATGGTGCAGCCTGGAACTATGTTTTATGGGGGGGCTATCACGGCGCGTTGCTGTGTGGTTATCGGTTGTTAGGCATTGACTTTTCTAAGAAAACTGGAGATTCTCGCAATGGGGCGATCGCCATTCTCAAAGCAGTGACTGCGACCGTTATATTTTTTGCACTCACCTGTTACGGCTGGCTATTATTTCGGGCTAACTCGTTTAATCAAATTGCAGACTACACTCGCATTTTGTTAACCGATGTTGGTAATCTCTCTCTCAGTATGTCGAAGCCGACGCTGCCAGCATTAATCGGCTTGCCTTTACTGCTGCTCTACGAAACCTTTGAATACTACGCTGGAACCGTTCATTTCTATGATCGCTATCCGTCCCTGATTCGTGGGGCACTTTACGCGATTTTAACGTTGCTTATTATTATGGGAACTAGCAATGCACCTGCACAATTCATCTACTTCCAGTTCTAACACCCGTTCTCCTAGCAATCAATCTTCTGTTGCCACGCGAGAAGGCTCTCAAGAAATAAATCTTCCACCCAGTCGTTCTAAAAAAACGGTGGGTAGTGTTCTCAAAACTGGGGTTTATGCTCTGCTTTCTTTGGTCACGCTAGATATTGCAATTAACGCTTTTTTTCGTTATCCTACCGATCCTCAGAACGTTAATCCGGGTAGTCTTAACCTTTATTTTGACTACGGGCGATCGCTGGAGGGCAAAGTCTTTCGGCAGTTAGGCAAAACGAACCAGGAGAGCGCACCCATTGCCCAAGCTGGCTGGATTGAGAACCAGTTGACCCAAGACGAACCCGTGAAACCCAAAGCAGGAATCGATTTACCCGTTGTCATTTATGGCATGTCGTTTTCTAGCCATGTGGGTGAGGCACTTCAAAAGCTTGACCCTAAAGTCACGACTCGACTGATTGCCGGACCTTATGCGCCCCCCAGCCATTCTTTTGCGGCATACCAACGCGATCGCTCTCGACGCCAAGCCAAAGTCGTCATTTTTGGTATTTTGGCTTCCAGCGTTCAGGGGCTAGACTCTATGACGGGCATTACCTTGGGCGGAGAAGTCCCTGCTCCTTACACCTTCCCCCAATACGACTTAGTTGCGGGCAAATTAAAAGCCATTGATCCCAAAATTCAAACCCTAGCGCAGCTCCGTTCTGCCCGTGATAATCCCGCGCAATGGCAGGCTTTTGAAGATCAATTGGCAGAGCGCGATCGCTTCTATGACCCACTCACGTTTCAACAAAACCCCATTGACCAATCAGCTATTTTGCGAATGGCGCGACGTGCTTGGGCAAGAACTCACCGTGAACAAGTGGTCAAGTCTATCCATACCAAAGATGGCTTTAATCCACGTTGGCACCAGCTTCCAGTCTTGCAACACATGGTAGAAGAATTTGCTGCCCAAGCCAAACAAGAGGGCGCATTGCCGATTGTGCTGCTGATTCAAGACCAGGGCTATGATGATCATCTCTACCAAGTGTTACAGCCGACCCTTAAACGGGCGGACATTCCCTATGTGAGTACCCACGGGATTGCGGCAGCGGGCGATCGCCAAAATTTTGTAGCAGATGGGCACTTTACCGAGGCGGCAAATCGCAAGATTACAGTAGCAGTATTAGGTCTGATCAATCAGCGATTGGGGCGTTAGTGGTGGGTGATGAGCTAAAAATTGGTGCGCTGGAGCCGTTGCTTGCTATACTGAACTTCGCTTGCCGATGTAGCTCAGTGGTAGAGCATTCGATTCGTAATCGAACGGTCGTGAGTTCAACTCTCATCATCGGCTTTCAGTACAATTATTTCAATACAATCATTTCAATACAATCAAATGATTTTTCCTACAATTCCCAGCCTATAAATTTCACTACAATAGAGATCGCAGCAATGGGTTGCAATCTCTATTGAGTAGGAAAAACGTCATGAAATCAGGGTGGAAAGTTGGCTCGATCTTTAGCATTCCTGTGTATCTTGACCCGTCATGGTTTTTTATTGTGGCATTTTTTACTTACCTCTACGGATCTGCTTGGCGATCGACTCCTTGGGGCGCAACTGGAACCGCATGGATTGCTGGGTTTGTGATGGCGCTGGCATTATTTGCCTCAGTGTTGCTGCATGAGCTAGGGCATAGCTTAGTGGCGCGATCCCAGGGGATCACGGTTAATTCCATTACGCTGTTTCTGTTTGGCGGTATTGCTTCTATTGATCAAGAATCTAAGACGCCAATGCAGGCATTTCAAGTGGCGATCGCCGGTCCAGCCGTTAGCTTTAGCCTGTTTGTCATCTTCTCAATCATTGGAGCTACTCTGCCTCTCGCGGCTCCTGTTGAGGCAGTTTTAGCACAGCTTGCAGGGCTTAATTTTATTCTCACGCTCTTTAATATGATTCCAGGCTTGCCGTTAGATGGTGGACAGGTACTTAAAGCTGCCATTTGGAAAGCAACGGGTAGCCGCATTAAAGGCGTTCGTTGGGCAGCCAAAATTGGACAAGCTTTGGGCTGGTTTGCGCTGATCTTAGGCATAGGAGCTTGTTTTACACCAATTGGTCCTCGGTTCCTGTGGATTGCGCTACTGGGCTGGTTTGGCATTCGTAATGCCAGCGCCTATAGCAGCATTAGCGATTTGCAAGAAGCACTGCTGCGACTTAAAGCAGAGGCGGCAATGAGCCGAGAATTTCGGGTAGTCGATGCCCACATGACTTTGCGGCAGTTTGCTGATAAGTATTTGCTAGCCGAAGCCGAGTCAATCACCTACTATGCTTCTTCCGAAGGGCGCTACCGAGGCTTGGTTCCGCCTGAAGGATTGCGGGAGGTGGAGCGCAGTTTATGGGAGTCTAAGACCTTGGAACTGATTATTCAGCCTTTAGAGACGCTTCCTTCTGTGTTGGAATCGGCTCCTCTGACTGAGGTTGTGGATCAGTTAGAGGAGCGATCGCTGCGGCGGATCACGGTTCTGTCACCCGCTGGAGCTGTGGCTGGAGTAATCGACCGAGGCGATATTGTCCGCACCTTAGCCACAAATCTCAATATTCCTATCCCTGACGATATTATTAAGCGCATTAAAGAAGATGGCGAGTATCCACCAGGGTTGCAGTTACACGCGATCGCTAAATCTGCGAACTAAAGCAGCACCTTGGGCGGCACCAACCAAAACAGCTCGCTATTGCCAATCGGATCATCCAACGGGACATTGATACCAATGATCCCCGCCTTTTTGAGCTTCAGCCGATTGCGCACTTCGCCCCAAATCAGGCGCTCTGCCCACTCCCCTAAATCAGGCTCATGCCCCACGATCGCCAGCGCCTTTTGATCCACACTTTGCCATCCTTCAAACCAACTAAACCAAGCCTCAAAATCTCCTTCTGGTAAAAGGTCGTCCGAAGTTTCCATTTGCTGACTTAATCCAACCGATCGCAAAATTTCAGCAGTTTGGAACGCCCGCACGTAAGGACTCGTCAAGATTAGCTCGAACTGCAAACTGAGTTCAGACAGGCGTTTGGCGATTTGTTTGGTTTTACGAATGCCCTCTGGGGTCAAGGGGCGATCGCCATCGTTCTCATAGGTTCCGTGTTCGCCAGCGAGTCCATGACGGATAAAGTAAAGCTCTGTAGTCGTCATAATCTTGCGGTTTGAGTAGAAAATATCAGTATATTGAGTAGTCTATTTGAGTGATTCTTGAATGATCAAAACTTTTCTGCTTCGAGGCTTCCTCGTTATAGTAAGCGCTTTATCTCTGTTGCTCAATCCTTTTCCGGCTGAGGCGTTTTCCTTTGCAGGACAAACTTTGGGAGGAGCACCAGAAACCTACCAACAGCGATCGCTTCATCACCCCGACGGCATTGGTAAGGTTTATATGGGTCGAGAAATTGCGCAAGTCATGGGGCATCAAGGGGCTGAGTGGCTGGAGCGGTCTAGCCGAGGCATTGAAGAACAACCCGAAGCGGCGATCGCGGCTCTTAACTTGAAACCAACCAGTGTCGTTGCCGATATTGGGGCGGGCACAGGCTATTTTAGCTTTCGGATTAGTCCTAAAGTTCCCGAAGGCAAAGTGTTGGCGGTAGACGTGCAACCCGAAATGATCGACATTCTCAATTTCCTCAAAACCGAGAATCAGGCGGACAATGTTGAACCGATTCTAGGCAGCGTCACCGATCCTAACTTGCCTGCCAATACCGTCGATCTGGCGCTGATGGTCGATGCCTATCATGAGTTTGAATATCCGAAGGAAATGATGGAAGGTATTTTTACTGCCCTTAAACCTGGCGGACAAGTGGTATTGATAGAATATCGCGGCGAAAATCCTTTAATTCCCATCAAGGGGTTGCATAAAATGTCGCAAAAACAGGTCAAAAAAGAAATGCAAGCGGTGGGCTTATTGTGGCAAGAAACGCAAGACCCGCTTCCCCAACAGCACATCATGGTTTTCCAAAAAACTGCTCTGGTTGATTGATCGGTGCAAAGGCGAAAGCCAAGAACCTGATAGGCTAAAGGAAAAGAGAACCCTAAGAGAATTGCTATGGCTCATACGATTGTGACCAACGTTTGCGAAGGCGTTGCAGACTGTGTAGATGCTTGCCCTGTTGCCTGTATTCACGATGGCCCTGGCAAAAATACCAAAGGAACTGACTGGTACTGGATTGATTTTGCGACTTGCATTGACTGCGGCATCTGTTTGCAGGTTTGCCCTGTAGAAGGGGCGATCGTGCCAGAAGAACGCCCTGATTTGCAAGCTACACCGTAGGAAGCACGCTGTATGTCTAAGCTGACTCTAATTATTGGCAACAAAAATTATTCCTCTTGGTCGTTGCGCCCGTGGTTAGGGATCTGCATTGAAATAAAGTCCCAATGGGATGCGTTAGCTTTCTAGCCCCCTAAATCCCCCAATTCTGGGGGACTTTGAAAGGCTCGGAAGTCCCCCAGAATTGGGGGATTTAGGGGGC
>Ga0335397_10000538_pt1 | contig 49628 bp, 42 predicted proteins | sample MAT04_FD_205740 | JGI IMG/M metagenome (GOLD analysis project Ga0335397, IMG submission 205740) | Freshwater microbial communities from Lake Fryxell liftoff mats and glacier meltwater in Antarctica - MAT-04 (spades assembly) (version 2) ...
TGGTCCACCGCCATCAACGCCACCCAACGCGGCGTCGACTGGCAAATGAAAGTCCAAGACGCCCGCGGCAAACTCAAGTCCGTTTACCCGAAAATCTTGACGTGACACAGCACTAGTTCAGGAACTGACACATCTCTGCGCGACCGGGTGGCTGGGGCGCTCTTCCGCTATCATTTGCGATTCGCGCGAATAGCCCCAGTTTTTGGCACATCAACTGGGGCCATGAGGGGCCTTTGCCAATAGTAAAGTCTGAGTGCGCCTCAGCCAGCCGTCGCGCCGACCTCCCGCGCGGGGGGTGCCAACCCCTTGAATCTGCCCGAATCGCGCATGGATACCGCAATCAGGGGCCTCACGGACCCCGCTCAGACCGTAACGTCTCCATCCGCGACGCTGGCGACCAGAAACTGGGCGGTCTGCTCGGCGGCGTCATACGGAATTTCGTGTCCGCCAGCGAACTCCAGAAAAGTCACCGTGTTCCCGGCCGCTGTCAGTTCCTGGCGTAACTGCACGGCGAGCTCGAACGGCAGGATGGGATCGAACTTGCCATGCGATTGATAAACCTTCAGCCCCTTCAAATGCGACATCCGTTCCCGCCAGACGATTTGATTGATCAGCGAGCCGGACCAGACAATCAAGCCAGCCGGTTTCTCAACAGCATGCAGACACGCATCGGTGCTGAGCATGGCTCCTTGGGAAAAGCCGCCGAGGATGGTGCGCGTGAGGGGCACGCCGGTCGATTCGGCGCACTGTTTCAACATGTCTTGAAACGCGGCCCGTGTCGCCGGGAGTTCCGCGGGCGATTCATTGACCAGATCGCGATACGTCCCCGACGCCACCGCTTGTTGCAGCTTCCAGACATCGAGGTTCCACCAGGCGCGGCCACCCGGCATCCCGATTTCCGCGAGATCGTAAGGGGCCTCCGGAAAGAGAAATCGGACACGCTGTGCCAATATCGGATCACTCTGGCCGAGCATGGCCGCCAGCGGGACGAGATCGGCCCCCGTCGCCCCATAGCCGTGACTCAGCACCACATTCCGCGTCACTCGGGCGGGGTCTTTCGGTTCGACAACGCGGACTTGGAATTGTCCCCAGGTCACAGTGCGGTTGGCCATAGCGTCGTTTGATCCCCTGGACTTGGTTGACTGTCGCGAAGTCGATTCGGAACCTTGCACTGTGGGCAAGTTCCGCTTGTGATTCCGGCTCGCGAGACGCATCATACCAAGGTGGATTCTGAAGATGTCAGTCATTTCGAGGTGAGGTCAGCGCATGTTGCAGGAATATCGCCACGCGGGGGTGGCGTTCCGTTATCCCGGAACTTGGGAACTGACGGATGAGGAGGCCGACGGGCAGCGGATCATCACCTTGCAGACGGAAGGAGCTTCGTTCTGGACGCTGACCCTCTTCGCGGATCGGCCTGATCCGGAGCTGATGGTCGCCTCGGTTCTCGAGGCCTTCCGCGAAGATTACGAGGAGATCGACATCTACCCCGTGCAGGCCACGATTTTGCGGCAACCGGCCGCGGCCGTCGACCTCGATTTTGTGTACCTCGATCTCGTCAATTCTGTCGTCATCCGCGCGTTTCTGACGGACTCGGCATCCGCCCTCGTCCTGTATCAGGGGATGGATCTCGAACTGGAGCAGCAACGCCCGGAGTTTGACGCCGTAACGGAGAGCCTGGTGTTTGAGGACCCAACTGATGATTGACGGGTGTGGTTGCGTTGGATTGTTTTCCCTTCTCCCCTGGAGGGAGAAGGTGGCCGCTTCGGCCGGATGAGGGGGAGTTCACGGCGTCTGGAATATTGTGCCACGACTTGTCCGCAAGTCGTGTGCTTGATTGGGCTCGACTTGCGGACAAGTCGTGGCACGGGCAAGTGGGAATGATCCAGTGGGAATGATGTTGTTATAAGACATCCCCCTCACCCCCGGCCCCTCTCCCTCCAGGGGAGAGGGGAGTTAAACTGAAACCCGTTACTACGCCGCCATCATCATGACGGTGGGCCTCGTCAGAGCACTTGGCCGCACCCTACGGTCTTTTGGCCGATGGAAGACGGGGCACACTGCTCGGCACCCGTGTCGGCCTTCCGTTTGGTCCCTGAACAGCGGTAAAGTATCACGAATCAGAATGGTTCGCGTTCAATTCCATCTGTTCCGGAGATTTCGCCATGAGTTCCACCAATCGTCGTCACTTCCTGCAGACCACCGCCGCGCTCGCCGGGGCTTCGCTCCCGTATTGGCACACGGCGGCGAGCAACCGGGCGCTGGGGTTCAACCTCGCGAATAGCCGGCCTGTGTTGGGCTGCATCGGCACGGGCGACCGCTGGGATGCCGTCGGACCGAACGCTATGGCTCACGCCGATTGCGTCGCCGTCTGCGATGTCGACGCCGGTCATGCGATGAAGGGGCGGAACAAGGTTAAGGAACTGCAAGGGGCCAAAGGGGTTGATCTCGCGGTCGACATGTACGAAGACTATCGGCAACTGCTTGATCGTAAAGACATCGATGTCGTCACCATTGTGACACCCGACCATTGGCATTCCAAAATCTCGATCGATGCCATGCGGGCCGGCAAAGACGTGTATTGCGAGAAGCCGCTCACCCTCACCATTCACGAAGGCAAGCAGATTCGCAAAGTGCTCGACGAGACGAAGCGTGTCTTCCAGGTGGGCACACAGCAGCGCAGTGAAATGGGGCTGAACTTCCTCAAAGCCGTCGCGATGGTGAAGGGGGGCCGCATCGGCAAAATCAAGAACGTGATCTGCGACATCGGCGGCGCCCCTTCGGCGAACGACATCCCCGAAGCCGCCATTCCGACAGAACTCAACTGGGACATGTGGCTCGGTCAGGCTCCCATGACCAAATACGTCTCGAAAGATTCCGGCGGACGTTATCCTCACAGCCGCACCCATTACGAGTTCCGCTGGTGGTACGAATACTCGGGCGGCAAAATGACCGACTGGGGCGCGCACCATATCGATATCGCATCGTGGGCGCTGGGCATCGATGAATCCGGCCCGGAAACCATTCAGGGGACTGCCGAGCATCCGTGCGAATTCAAGGACGGATACCCCACCAAGACCGACTGTTACAACACGGCGACCAAGTTCGACGTGACCGTGATGTGCCCCGGGGAAGTGGAGATGCACATCGTCAGCGAGTCGAAAGACGGCAACGGCATTCTCTTCGAGGGAACCGAAGGCCGCTTTTTCGTCAGCCGCGGCGCGATGAAGGGTAAGCCCATCGAAGACCTCGCGGAAAAACCCCTCACCGATGAAGACCTGGTCAAGATGTACAAAGGGAAGAAACCCGGCAACCACATGGCCAACTTCTTCGAGTGCGTCGTCGACCGCACGCAGCCGATCTCCGATGTCCACTCGCATCACCGCGCGATGACGACCTGCCATCTGGCGAATATCGCCATCCGCACGGGCAAAAAACTGACGTGGGACTCCAAAGCCGAACAAATCGTCGGGGACAAAGACGCCAATCAATGGCTCTCCCGCGAACAGCGCAAGGGGTATGAAATTGATGTGACGGTGTAAACCAGCCCGCCGCGCAAGCCAGGGTTTATCCAACCGCCGACCAAACAAACATACATGGCCACCTCGCGAGGTGGCCATGTGTTTTTCTAGCGAGAGAGATTGCCTCGACGAGACTGATGATTTCGGGCGGACAGCCGTTACTTCAGTTCAATATCCAAGACCTGCGCGCCCTCTTTGATCTCGACCGTCACGCCACTGCTGGAGTGTCTGGTGAATTTCTCCGGGACGCCATCCTTAGACTTCGCGCCTTTCCGCATTTCAGCCATTTTTTCCGGCGTGACCGGTGCGTTGCTGTCGACTGGTGGGATCACAGCGACCTTGTACTTTCCAACCGGTACCGATTTACCGTGCAGGCTGGTCAGTTCAAAGCTTCCATCCGGACCGATGACCGAGGTCACCATGTAACCCTGGCCCGCGTCCAAGTGCAATGTGCCCTGAGTGACGGGTGCGCCACCGTGCGTGATTGTGCCGGTCACCGTCCCTTTCGGTCCGGCGGGAACAGGAGGTCCGCTAGAACCGCCGCAGCCGATCGCCGTGAATAGAACAAGCACACACAACATTGAGGAATGGAATTTCGCCGTCAGGCGATGAGTTGAGCGAATTGACATGACAATCTCCTTGTCTCGCCACGCGACTATCTCTGCGAGCAGCACGCATGGATGGGTCTGAAAACGAAGGTAGCCAGTCCATCAGACTGGCTACCTGGAACATGCTCAACGACTTACCATTCACCGAGTGTCAGACCATCATCGCGAACAGTCAAACCACGGAAGGTGTCGAAATTGACGTTATCTGAAATGAACCGAGTGCTGCCATCCGCGAGCAGGACATGGGCACCGCCAACATGGATTGACTGGACAGGCGTGTTATCACCACCGTTGTAGACGCCCGGCACTGGCGAGGCGACGGAGAATCGCTTCGTGCCCACGGGAACATTGATCGATGTCAAACCGAATTGCCGATCCGGGGTGGTATTGCTCATGCCACCTGGCCCCATGAAAAAGCCGAGATTATGATTTCCACCGCCAGCGCGGCAGTCGAACCTCGCGCCGGTGGAGTCGACACAATAATCGCTCTGTTCACCGATGGCGATCACATTCGTGGTGCCGTCGGTCATATCGCGAATTCTGGTGATGCCGTTCTGCTTGAAGAATCCGCCCAGGTTAATCGAGCCGTAAGTGGCCCCATTCGCATCGCCGTAAGAGCGTGAATCCACGAACGTGCCAAAGTTTCCAACCGTACCAGCGATGCCGGCATAGTCGGCAATCGCGATCCCACCCGCGGCATTCCCGAACGGTGCCACCATGTTGGCTTGCGGATTCGAGGGGCAGTTCATAAAGACAAAACGGACGCCACTCAAATTGGTGCCGTTGGTCGACGCGGCGACGCAGGGTCCGCCGCAAAAACCAGCCGGACCGTACGGATAGCTCGTGCTGGGGCCGTTGAAATTCAAGAGGTTGAACATCGGCGCTTGATCGACATACGGGAAGAGGCCAGCCCAGAAATTCGTCCCGTACAACCCTTCCGCCGTTCCCCGCGCGCCAATGGGGAACGTCTGGAACACATCGTGGTAGTTGTGCAGCGCCAAGCCGATCTGCTTCAAATTGTTCTTGCACTGCGTCCGCCGGGCGGCTTCCCGTGCCTGCTGCACGGCAGGAAGGAGGAGCGCAATGAGAATGGCAATGATCGCAATGACGACCAATAGCTCAATCAGCGTAAATCCGCGACGCGGAACAAATTTTGCCGGCAACCGCTTAAAATCCACCATTTTTGCATCTCCACCAAAATCAAAACAGAAAAAATGACAAGCCGTCTGGGAACACACCAAACGTACCTCATGACTGTATGCTTGGATCATGAGTACTTCAATGAATTCCGTCGAATCACATGTCATTTCGTCTTGATTACCGGCGTGTTCAGCAGAGCGCCGTCTACACTTCGTATCAACTGTGGGCGATTTGACAGATGGTGCGGGTGTGGATAGTGCCTGAAAAGCTGTAAGGAGTGAATCTGTCATCAATAAATCAAATCTTGCTTGTCATCTGAGATTTATGGTAAATTTTGTCAATGTACAGCATCACAGAAATCGAAGCCGCCATTGAAAAACTGCCTGATGCCGAGGTGGTTGAATTGGCACGCTGGTTGCAAGCTCTGCGTCTGTTGCGGACAGTGTTCCGCCCCAAATGGAGCCAAGCATGACAACAATCAAAGCCACCGTTATCAATCGCCGTATTGAAATCCCGGCGCCGAACGACATTCCCGACGGTGCCGAAATCCTGCTGACCATCTCAGAAAGCGACCACGACTTGATGTCGACGGCCGAGATCGCACTCATCTTGTCCGTAATGCAAAATATCCCACTGATTGATATTTTCACCCACAACGCCGCCGATCTGGATGAGTGGGATGCGAAAATCAATCAACGTGGCATCGGACATTGCGACCTAAATATGGAAAACGTGTATCCATGAGTCGTTTTCTCTTGGATACGGGAATCGCTGGACTTTATTTGGCTCGGAAGCGAGGTGTCTTCGAGCGAGCGCAAGCGGAAACCGCGAAGGGAAATCGGGTCGGCATTGCCGGGCCAGTCCTCGGCGAATTGGCTTTCCGCGCGGAAGGCAGCCCACGGCGTGAGTACAATCTGCGTGTTTTGTAGCAAGCCTTGGATGTTTGGAAACTTTGGCTTCCCGACGCAAATTCATGCTTTGAATATAGCCGCATTGCGTTCGTGCTGAAATCCGCTGGGAGACCGATTGGTCAGAATGACATCATGATCGCCGCAATCGCCTTGAGTCTGGGCGATTGCACTGTAGTCACGATGGACAGCGATCTCGCCGCGGTCCCTGGTTTGATTGTCGAAAACTGGACTGAACCGATTTAGCAGGGAGCCAGTATGCCCCCCTCATCTCCCACAGTCTCGGCACATTGTTGTCCGAAACGCTGTTCCGGGTGGACTCGCCGAAAGCTGATATTTTTGCGGCGAGCCTGGGATCGTTAGAAATGCTTGACTCGTAGTCAACCCAGACAGTTTCCACGCCGCCACAACTGAACCTCAAAATAGTTCCACAAGGCGGCGACTCACGACAGATGAGTATGACAACTTTTTGCGTACTAAATTTTTCATGTAGAGCACTTGCTCCGCAAGTGCAAAACAGGCACTTGCGGAGCAAGTGCTCTACATTGACGGCGATGGCCAGCAAGACATCATCGCGACTTCGGATGATGGTTCCCGCCGCTTGCAGGGATCGAATGAATTCCGTTGGTGGCAGAACTAACGGACGGAAGTACATAAAAAGGAAGCCCAGGGGTTGCACCCCCTGGGCTTCCTGCTTTTCAACCAATCAAATCGATTACGGCAGTGGTGCCGGAACCAAGATCGCTTCGCTGAGTTGGTTCTCCGCGGCGATCCGCACGTTCACTGGGTTGGCCGCGGCACCGTCGCCGCGAACGATGAGGACTTCCGCGTCGGTCGGGCCGGTGACATCGACATTTGGCAACTCGAACTGCACGCCGAGGTCGTACCAGCCGTAGATCGTCGCTTCCGTCTCTTCGCCGTTGATGCTAACAATCAACCGTCCCGGTTCGGGGCCGAAACCTTCACCGGCGATTGACACCATCGCACCCGGAGCAGCGGCACTCACGTCGGGAGCGAATGCGGCGGGGTCGACCGGCAGAATGTCGGTCCGCGCCAGCACGGCACCGTTGTTCTCCGGCGTCGGGTCCTGCAATTGCCGATGGCTGTCGACCAGGACATGCAGGTACTCGAACGGAGTCAGGTGATTATCTACGCGGTTCATCTTGTTCGCCTCGAACGGCAACCGAATATCGACCACCTGCATTTCCCCCGGTTCCATCGAAGGGACCGTCACGCCGGCCTGCGGCAGGTCGGCAGTCGGGTTCGCCGTGTTGCCCGCGAGCAGCAGCACATTGAACGCGCCGTTGATGGCGACGTTGCTGTTGTTCTGCAACCACACTCGATACCGCGTGCCCAGGTTCTGCTCCAAATGACCGGCGTCGATAAATCGCACGGCGACCAGTTGCACATCGGGCTGTTCGACGAGGACCGGCGGCGGGAGATCGACCCAGGTTCCGCTCGCCACCACCGGTAGCGATTGCCATGTCGGGTATTCGTAAACCACCCACGTCGGACACGGATCATAGAAATATGGCCGGCAGACGATGGGCCGCGGATCGTAGATCGGCGGGCAATTGTTCCACCAGCTCCAATCGACCCACGGCGACCAGGTCGGCGTCCAACAGTAGCGGGGATAGAAGCCCGGCCCCGCATACCACGAACTGAACGAAGCCGCCGCGAAGCCGCCATATACCGGTCCGACATAGCGATTCCGCCAGCCGCCGCCGTTGACCAGCGCGATATTCAGATTTAGTTGCCGGGCCACATCGCCACGACGATAAAGATTGAACTGATCATTCAGCCGCAATTGACGGCCGACTCGTGTGCCGACGAATCCATCGTAATTTTGATGCGCGAGTCGGTGCTGAAAACGGCCGCTGACGTTGTTGAAGTTAATCCGTGCGAATTCCGGATGCCGGCGGATGACATCGGGATCGCGGAAGTGATTCAACTGACGGTCGAGTTCATCGACATCCTTGAACTTGCGGTTGTGACGGAAACGGTCCGCGACATCGCGGTCATCGTCGAAATCGCGGTTCAACCGCCCGTTCTTCTGGATGACAGTTGGGATGCGGTCCTTGTGATCGCGTTCCAGATGGAGCCGGGCGAAATCGACTTTGCCGTCGCGCGTTTGCAATTTGTTCCGCAGTTCCGGATTGCGACTCAAATAATTCTCGATCTGATCCTTGTTGCGAAGCAAGTCTTTTTCATTGCGCTCCCGCTTGGCCGTATCCGGTCGAAATTTCTTCAGGGAGTCGTTGATCTCAGGATTGCGATTGCCCCCACGCGGGCCATCATTGTCACGATCTCCCCGATCACGATCACCTCGGCCGCGGTCGTTATCCCCGAGGTTAGGAAGGTTATTGCCCGGCGTGTTGTCACGATCACGCGGTCGCAGGTCTGGTTTGTCACGGCCACCAGGATTGCCGGGGTTGTTGTTATTGCCACCGATGTTCGGTCCCCCCGGTTTATTGTCGTTGTCACGACGTTTCAACACGGGCGGATTGCCGGAGTTGTTGTTATTACCGCCGACGTTCGGTCCGCCGGGCTTGTTATCGTTATCCCGGCGTTTGAGGACGGGGGGATTACTACCGGGGTTTCCGGGATTGTTGCCGCCCACATTGGGGCCGCCCGGTTTGTTGTCGTTGTCGCGACGTTTCAACACGGGCGGATTGCCGGGGTTGTTGTTATTACCGCCGACGTTGGGTCCGCCGGGTTTGTTCTCGTTATCACGGCGCTTCAGCACGGGTGGGTTGTTGCCTGGAATGCCGGGGTTGTTGCCGCCCAGATTGGGGCCGCCCGGTTTGTTGTCGTTGTCGCGTCGGCGGGGGATGGGATTGCCACCGGGGTTCGCCGGCGGGTTGACTCCGGGATTTGGCTGAACTCCGCCCTTGGGTCGATTCTCGTTATCACGCCGTTTCAAAACCGGCGGGCCACCGCCGGGATTGCCGGGGTTGTTGCCGCCACCGATGTTCGGCTGGTTGTCGTTATCCCGGCGTTTCAACACGGGGGGTCCGCCACGGTTGTTGCCTTGGTCATTATTCTGACCGCGCGCCCGAGTTTGATTGGGTGGGATATTGCCTGGATTATTATTGCCGACCGGCGTGCGGGGGATGTCGATTCTTCGAGGAGCGGGATTGCTGCCGCCATTACCAAAATTACGCGGCGGGTTATTGTCACTGCGACCGCCACGCGGCTGGTTGTTGGTATTGCCGCCGGGGTTGAACTTCGGGCCGTCGTTGCCACGACTGGGACGCGGGCCATCATTGCCTCGACTACTCGGGGGCGGATTGCCGCCGCCACCAGGTTGCGCGTTCTGCTGCTGACGACCACCTCGGTCACCGCGTTCCGGGCGGTCTTTGTCGTCCCGGTCTTTCGCCACGGCAAACGTGACCGCACAGATCAGTCCGCACGCGGCTGTGCATCGGAGAATTTGAAACAGAGCGCGTCGAGTCATGATTGCCTCCTGGCGGTGAGGGGTCGTCGTCGGCCCATGCGGTGAAATACCAATCTCGACAACTTACAGAGCGGTTCTCATGCCAGTTTGCAGAATTCTCAAACAGAAAGTTTAACAATTCGGTAACTAAATTGCGAAAAACGACTTAGGCGATCCCTATGCGTTTGAACAACCGCAGAAATTGCCAGGTATATTGGATCAGATCGACAACGAAATCCACAAAACGATGACAGCAGAGCTTTTTGGAACGCTGAGACAATTTGAAGCAAGGCTCGCTTGGATGTAATTCCTGTTCTGATCCGGTTCGATAATGTAGAGCACTTGCTCCGCAAGTGCTTTTTGACACTTGCGGAGCAAGTGCTCTACATTGTTCGACACCATCGAAATTTCCCCCGGCTTGACTTTTGCCCTCAAAATCTCATACTGACTGATCACAGAGCCGAGAAGCTACCTCTGTCTGCGGTGAGACTGCGCGAACCGGGTCAGGTCCTAACGGAAGCAGCCCTAAGCAACTGTTCTCAGGTGTGGCCGGAGGTAGCTTCCCGGCTCTCTGTATTTCTCGCCGTGATTCGCGATTTCTCGCCGCGACACGCGGCGGCTCCCCACGCCGGCGATTTCGCAGGAAACTCCCATGACACCATGCCCCTTCGTTCGCCTGCATCCGGATGACAGCATTGCCGTCGCGGCGCGGAATGTGCCCCTCGACACCGAAATTCTCTTCGACGGCATCGTTCCGTTTCCCACGGTCGAATGGATCGAAATGGGCCATAAAGTCGCGCTGCGCGACATCCCAACCGGACAACCGATCCGTAAGTTCGGCCAGACCATTGGCTATGCGTCGGTCCCCATTCCCGCCGGCACCTGGATTCACACCCACAACGTCACGGCCGGGCAACTTAGCCTCGACTATGCCTTCAGCAGCGAAGTCCCCCCCGCGCCGACACCGATCACCGGCCGCACCTTCCAGGGATACCGCCGGCCCGATGGCCGGGCCGCCACGCGGAATTACATCGGCATCGTCAGCACCGTGAACTGCTCGGCGGCGACCTCGCGGTTTGTCGCCCAGAACTTCCCCATGGAGCTGCTCAAAGACTTTCCGAATGTCGACGGCGTCGTCCCGCTGATCCACAAAGGGGGCTGCGCCTTCACCTATGGCGGCGAAGATCACCAGCAACTCACCCGCACCCTCGCCGGGTTCGCCAAGCATCCCAACATTGGCGCATATCTGGTGATCGGCCTGGGCTGCGAAACGGCTCAGGCCTCGTTTTTAATGGACCAGGGGAATCTCGTTCAGCTCAACGGCATCCCACAGGATAAGACTCCCGGCCGGTTGATGATGAACATTCAAGAGCAGGGGGGCGTCGCGAAGACAGTGCGCTACGCCACCGACATGATCCGCGAGATGCTGCCCGAAGTGAACAAAGTCCGCCGCAAACCGATTCCGCTGTCAGAACTCATTCTTGGCCTCAATTGCGGCGGCAGCGACGGTAACAGCGGCGTTACCGCGAATCCGGCGCTCGGTTATGCGACCGATCTGCTCGTCGCGGCCGGCGGAACTTCCGTACTCGCCGAAACGCCGGAGATCTGCGGCGGCGAACATCTGTTGACCCGCCGGGCCAGCAACCGCAAGGTCGGCGAGGACTTGCTGGAACGGATTCAGTGGTGGCACGACTATCTCGCGAAGTTCGGCGAGAAGATCGACGCCAACCCCTCAGTCGGTAATAAAAAAGGGGGCCTGACCACGATCTACGAGAAATCCCTCGGCGCGATCACCAAAGGGGGCACGACAGCGTTGCGAGCCGTTTACAAGTATGGCGAACAGATTACCGAGAAGGGTTTCGTCTACATGGACACGCCCGGCTTCGATCCCGCCTCGGTGACGGGTCTGGTCGCTGGCGGTTGCCAGGTTGTTTGCTTCACGACAGGCCGCGGCAGTTGCTTCGGCTGCAAGCCGGCCCCCTCGGTGAAAGTGGCGACCAACACGCCGATGTATGAGCGGATGGTGGACGACATGGACATCAACGCCGGTCGGATTCTGGACGGCGCGACGGTGGAAGAAGTCGGCCGCGAGATCTTTGAAGAGATCATCGCCGTCGCCAGCGGGAAGCACTCGAAGAGCGAAGCCCAAGGCATCGGCGACGACGAATTCTGCCCGTGGACCTACGGGCCGATCACGTAATTTGGGCTTGCCGAGCCGAGCGCTGATCTCGATAATTTTCGTTCGCTGAGCCTGCTCAACCCTTGTAGAAACAGCCTCTCATGTCGATTGGAACCGCTCCACGCAGTCAGCTTGTGAAGCCGCGACCGATTCCGGAGAACGATCCGCCGCCGTTCCCCGTGAGGCGATTCAGCGTCGAGGAATATCATCAACTGATCGAGGCCGGCATCCTTCAAGACGGTGATCCTTTTGAACTTCTGGATGGCTGGATCACCCCGAAAATGACGAAGAATCCCCCGCATGAAGTCTGCCTGCGGCTCTTGCACAGCATACTGGGAACACAGATCCCCACTGGCTGGATGTACGACAGCCAGTTGGCCATCACGTTGTCCACAAGTGAACCGGAACCGGACGGCATGATCGTGAAGGGTTCGCCCCGCGATTATGTGTCACGTCATCCGCGCCCGCGCGATCTCGCCTTGGTGATCGAAGTGGCGGAGACTTCGCTCTCCATCGATCGCAAGAAAGCGGAGTTGTACGCCCGCGATGGCATCCCGCGCTATTGGCTCATCAACCTGGTCGATGGAGTGCTGGAAGATCACTCCGGTCTCGTAAAGAAAGCAGGACTTTCGAAGTATCGCACGGTGGTCAGCAAGTCGCCGGAGGAAACCGTCTCGATTCGCATCGGCAAGTTGGACCTCTCGCTTCTGATCAAAGATGTGCTGCCGTAAGCCAGGCAACAAGCCGTCATCATGTCAGGCTCGACTCGCACTGTGAGGACTGCGAATTGATGTCGGTGCCTAGGATCACGTCGCGCAGCGTGTCAAAATCGACAGGTTTTACCAGGTGATGATCGAAGCCTGCATCCGCAGTCCGCCGACGGTCTTCTTCATTGCCCCAACCGGTGACGGCGATGAGCACCGAGTCGCGCATTTCGGGCAGAGCGCGAATCTGTTGGGCCAGGTCGATCCCGCTCATCCCCGGCATGCCCAGGTCCAGTACGAACGCATGCGGGCGAAACTGTTGAGCCGCTTGCAATGCGGTTTCACCATCATGAGCCACTTGCATTTCGCAGCCGGACAATTTCAAGAGTCGCGCCAGCATGCCGGCCGCATCCTGATTGTCATCGACGACCAGCACACGGCGTGACTTTGCAAAACCGTTCGTTGTCATCTCTGGCGGCATGGCACGCTTTTCTTTCACAGGGGAGAAGGCCAAGGGAAGTCGGATCGTGAATTCGCTGCCCTGTCCCATCCCCGCACTTCTGGCGGCAACGGTTCCGCCATGCATTTCGACGATGGAACGGACAATCGACAACCCGATACCCAACCCGCCGTGCTCACGCGCCAGCAAGTCGGGTTCCTGGTTGAACATCTCGAACAAGGCGGGCAGCGCTTCGGGGCGGATGCCGATGCCGGTATCGCGCACCGCGATCACGACATCAAGACCGTCCTGATATGCTGCAAGTGTGATCTTACCTTGCGGGGGTGTAAACTTCATCGCATTATTCATCACGTTCATCACGGCCTGCGTGATTCGCACGTCATCCGCGTCAACGACCAGCGGCTCGTCAGGAAAGTTGAGCCGGCAGGTGAGTTCGGCCGCATCCAGCTGAGTCCGCAGATCACGGCAGACGTTTCGGAGCACACTCGCGACCTGAATAGGCTCCCGCTGTAACTGAATTTTCCCCGCGTTGATGCGGCCGAGATCGAGCAAGTCATCGATCAGCCGGACGAGTTGCTGCATTTGCCGCTGCATCACGCCGTGGGTTTCCCGCTCCACCGGCGAGCGGTCGGGCTGTAAGGCGAGGAGTTCCAGGCCGCTGCGCAAGGGGGACAACGGATTGCGGAGTTCGTGGGCCAGTGTCGCCAGGAAAATGTCTTTGCGGCGATCCGCTTCTCGCGCAGCCGCTTCCGCCGCGCGCAGGGCCGTCACGTCGTTGAAGATTTTGGCGATTCCGGCCGGAGCATCTGTGTCGGTGCGTGTTAGGATCCAATGCGTCATCACTTGAAGTTCGCTGCCGTCTTTGTGTTTTTGTCGAACTTCACCTTGCCATTGCCCCTCCCGCAGCATCACGGCTCGGATTTCTTCGATGGGCTGCGGGAACTGCGTGGCGAGTAAGTCATAGATGATCCGGCCTTCCGCTTCCACAGCCATCCAACCGAACAGTTGCTCGGCCCCGGCGGACCAATTGGTGATGTGATCGTTCAAATCGCAAAAGACGATGCGCGCCGCGTCGAGCGCTCGGGACTGCTCCCGCTGCCGCGACTGATGCCGCTCCAGCGTGTCCTGCAGTCGCCTGCGATACTGCCCGGCTAACCCCGTCGCCATCGTCAGCACGGTCAGAATTGTGAAAGTGACAATTTCATGTGCGGTGGGCCACAGCGTCATCGGCATTTGGCCAGCCAGTCGAGCTGCGAGAAAAATGATCAGCGGAATGCCGGCGGCAGAGATCGGCCCGGCATACCAGCTGCCAACCAGGAGCGTCACCAGCGCAACCCCATCCGCGACTGGTCCCTGCAAGGGACTGAACGGCAAAACGCAGCAGACAGCCGCCACCATCGCCATACAGATCACTGATCGCGTGATACCTTCATGATGCCAGAGGGTCCGCATCCGCGCGATCATCGGAGTTCTCGCAGAACGAGGGAGATTTTTCTCCTCGACCACGAGGTTCCGTATAAGTCGTCATCAGCTGCCATTTCGTCGGCCCTCTTTTTGCAAAAGGATAAATGCATCTTGAAATTGAGCGATGATCAACCGCCGTGGTAGTTAATCAGCCAGCAGGAACGTCGATTAAACACTTATCAGCCTAAGGGTTGTGTATCTCTCCTTGCACATCAGATTTCATGCCGGAATTCGCCTTTGCTGACCTGTGGAACGAGATCGTTTCTTTTTCGGTAGGAAGTATTCGCATGATTCCGCCTTGGTTCTCTTTACCCTTCACAAACATTCTGTCGCGCAACCAACCCGCATCTGGTGGAGAGACACTGTTTTCGAAAAAATGCGTTCTACGATTGTGGGTCGGATTGATTGCCAATCCGGACTCGTCCCGGTAGCTTGAACCGACTCCATCTCTGTCTTTTTAGAAGGATTGCCGTTATGGCCGAACCGATCGCGTCCCGTCGTTCGTTTTTACAAACCGGCGCCTGGGCCACCGCGCTCGCCGCGGCTTGGAACGATCCGGAATCCCTCTCCGCGGCGGAAGAAAAGCCGAGCGACATCAAGATCACGAATGTCGAGACGTTCGCGTTACAACACAAATTGAAGAAAGCGATTGGGCCGTCGACGTTGCTTTATCCGTTTCGCGACGCGCTGATCGTGAAGATCACGACCGACAGCGGCATTGTCGGGTGGGGCGAAGCGGCGGATGTCGGCGGCACGCGGGGGATCATCGAGAATGCACTGAAGCCCACGCTCATTGGCGCAAACCCGCTGCAATACCGCCAACTGTGGCGCAATTTGTGGGGTCCGAACTTCGGCGATGGCCGAGCCGTCGGCGGGGTGGATATCGCCCTGAACGACATTCGCGGCAAAGCACTGGGAGTTCCCGTCACCGATCTGTTCGGCGGCCGCGTGCGCGACAAGGCATTCGCCTATGCTTCTTCGATGAACTACACCGAAGGCATTGATCCGGAAGATCAACATCCCGCCGAGGCCAAGGAGCTGGTCCAGCGCGGCTTTCGTGCGCTGAAAGCGCGGACGGGGCGGTTCGGTGCCAAGCGTGATCTCGATGTGCTGGCGAAAGTGCGCGAGGCGGTTGGCCCGGACATTCGCCTGCAAACGGACGGCAACGGCGGCATGTCGTTCGCGCAGTCCATCGGGTTCGCCAAGGAACTCGAAAAACTAGATTTCTATTTTCTGGAAGAACCGATTCCGCAGCGCGGGCCTCATTATCCCGGCTATCCTGAACTCGCCGCGGCGATTGATATTCCGCTCGCCGGGGGTGAAGTCCTCGATTCGCGTTTGAATGCCAAAGAGCTGATCGTCAACAAATGTTTCGACATCATTCAGCCCGATGCGTCGTTGTGCGGCGGCATCGGCGAATGCATCGCCATCGCGGAATTCGCCTCGCTGTTCGGGGTTTTGTGCCATCCGCATTGCTGGGGCGGGGCACTGAGCATCGCCGCAACCATGCACACCGTCGGTTGTATCCCCGACTTCACCTGGGGCTACACCAGTGATCAGCCGATGCTGGAAATCGACGTCTACGAAAATCCATTCCGCGACGAGATCACCTCGTTCAAGTTTGAAGTGAAAGACGGATACATCGACCTACCGACCGAGCCCGGCTTGGGCATCGAGATCGATGAAGATGTGATTCGGAAGTATCTAGTGAAGTAACGCGACACACACTCCAGCACGGGTTATTGTAATCATGCGAAAACCCTGGCTTGCGCTGCGGGTTGGTTGAGGAGATTTCATGTCATCGAGCAAATACTCACGACGCGGATTATTGCAACAAGGCGGATTCGGGGCTGCGATGGCCTTTGGCCTTGGTGGTTCCACGTCGACGTTCGCCGCTGAGGAAAAGCCGAGCGCGCTGAAGATCGTGAAGGTCGAGACGTTCGCGCTCAGCCACAAGCTGCCCCGCGCACAAGGTGTGTCGACGATTCTTGTGCCGACGCGCAGTGCGCTGCTCGTCAAGATCACGACCGACAGTGGAATCGTCGGGTGGGGCGAGTCGGCCGATGCCGGCGGGACGCGTGGCATTATCGAGAAGAAGCTCGCGAAGAAACTGATCGGCCGCAATCCGCTGGCCTTCCGACAACTCTGGCGAGATTTGTGGGGGGCGAACTTCGGCAACGGGCTGGCCGTCGGCGGCGTCGAACTGGCATTGCAGGACATCCGCGGTAAAGCGCTCGGCGTGCCGATTACGGATCTGTACGGCGGCCGCGTGCGCGACAGCGCGCTCGCCTATGCCTCGGGACTCAGCTACACCGAAGGGATCGATCCGGAAGATCAGTATCCGGCCGAGGCGAAGGAACTCGTGAAACGTTCGTTCAAAGCCATCAAGGCGCGAACCGGACGGTTTGCGCCGTCGCGTGATTTGAAAATTCTGTCGCAGGTTCGTGAAGCCGTCGGCCCGGATATTCGCCTGATGACCGATGCCAATGGCGGTCACACGTTCGCGCAGGCGGTGCCGTTTGCCAAGGAACTCGAACGGCTCGGGTTTTACTTCTTCGAGGAACCGCTGCCGGAGACCATACCGCACTATGTCGGGTATCCGGCACTCGCCGCGGCGATCGACATGCCGCTGGCGGGGGGTGAAGGACTCGATTCGCGGCAGACCGCCAAGACACTCATGGACCGCAAATCGTTCGACATCATCCAGCCGGATGCCACGCTGTGCGGCGGCATCGGTGAATCGCTCGCTGTCGCCGAACTGGCATCGTTGTATGGTGTGCTGACGATCCCTCATTGCTGGGGCGGAGCAATCGCCCTCAGCGCGGCTCTGCAAGTCATCGGGTGCATACCCCCGTTTTCGTGGGGTGTATCGGCCGATGAACCCATGCTGGAATTCGGCGTCGATGAGAATCCGTTCCTGACGGAATTGATTGCCGAGCCGTATCAGGTGAAAGACGGCCGCGTGGCGATCCCGACGAAGCCGGGGTTGGGGGTCGAAGTCGATGAAGAGGTGATTCGGAAGTATCTGGTGAAATGACTCAAAGCCCGGCGATGGCATCGCCGGGACTGGTCCCGACGTCGCCGACGGCTGGCTTTGCGAAGTTTTGAATCGCAGCGCGGTATCCGGCCCCGTTGTTGACGTAGTGCCGATAGGTCTTCGCCAGCCGTTCGCGTTGGTCCGGCGAGAGTTCCTTGATCTGTTTCGCCGGGCAGCCGGCCCATAACGTGTGCGGCGGAACGTGAGTCCGTTCCATCACCACCGCACCGGCCGCAATCAACGCACCGGCCCCGATGACGCAGCGGCTCAAGACAATCGCGCCGATGCCGATCAGCGCGCCGTCTTCAATCGTCGATGCATGAACCATCGCCCCGTGCCCGATTGTGACCCGGTCGCCGACAATGCAGGGGGTGTCTTCTTCGATGTGCAGGATCGAACCATCCTGCACGTTGCTCTCGACGCCGACTTCAATATATTGTTGATCGCCGCGCAAGACGCAGCCGTACCAAACCGAGCTGGCGGCCTTGAGCCTGACGCGGCCCGTGACGACAGCTCCGGGGGCGACGAACGCCGTCGGGTCGATGATGGGGGTCGCATTCAACGCGGCCCAGTCCCAATGTTCGTCGGGGTAGGGGACGGCCGGCGGGGGCGGTAACTGGGGATCGTGCCAGGCGGCGGTGGGATGATCGAGAGGAAAGTGTGCAGTCATGACAGAAAGTTTCGCCGAGGTAAAAACCGCTTCGAAGCGGCAGGTGATACTGATCGCGGCAATCTTAACAAGTCTATGTGCCGGATGTGATTCCCGCGACGGTGCTACGCACTCGGCTCAACGTGAACCTGCCAGCGCAGCACGAGACATGACCGTGGTTCTCGAGCGCCGCCTGGCCTTGATGCCGGCGGTCGCGCGGTGGAAATGGGAGCGCGGACTGCCGATTGAAGACCGCGCACGGGAAGCAATTGTCATCACAGATTTCGTGAATCGAGCCGAGGCTCGCGGATTGGATCGAACGTTCGCGGAGCGACTGATCACCGAACAGATCGACGCGGCGAAAGTCGTGCAGCGGGAATGCTTTCAGCGCTGGCGACAACAACCCCCGCCGGCGGATTCTGTGGTGCTGGACCTCTCACGCGATGTGCGGCCGCAGATTGATCGGCTGACCGAGGAATTGATCGACGCGGCGGTTTGCGAGCAGAAGGCGAAGAAATGATTGTCACTTAACTCTGGGTGACACGATCCTGAGTCTTCGAAGGGCGTGGTCTTCGAGCATGCGCCACGCCCTTCGCAAAGCCTCAGGGACGTGCCACCCAGAGCAGTCAGCGGCAGCTTACCTCGGCTTTTGCAGCGCGCGCCAGGCATCAAGGCGTTGGCGTAATTCCGCTTCAAAGCCGCGGTCTGTCGGCTGGTAGTATTCCTTGTCGACGCCGAGGTAATCCTGTGCGACACGTCCCTCGGGGGCGTCATGCGGATATTGATAGCCCGTGCCATGTCCGAGTCGTTTCGCCCCGGCATAATGTCCGTCTTGCAGATGCTTGGGGACCGGCAGTAAGCGGCGATGGCGGACATCATCAAGGGCGGCGTCAATCGCGAGGTATGCGGCGTTGGATTTCGGTGCCATCGCCAGGTACGTCGCCGCCTGGGCGAGCGAAATTCGGCATTCGGGCATGCCGAGAAATTCCGTCGCATGCACGGCGGCACTCGCGATAAGCAGCCCTTGCGGATCGGCGTTGCCGATGTCTTCCGACGCGGAGATCAGCAACCGGCGCGCGATAAACCGCGGGTCTTCGCCGGCTTCCAGCATACGGGCCATCCAATACAACGCCGCGTCGGGATCGCTGCCGCGCACACTTTTGATCAGCGCGCTGGCAGCATCGTAATGATCGTCACCATGATTGTCGTAACGAATCGCTTTCTTCTGGATCGATTCTTCCGCGTCGGGAAGTTCCAACGTTTTCTGATCAACCGGCAGCGACAGCACGGCGATTTCGAGTCCGCACAATGCTCGCCGGGCATCGCCGTCGGACATCTCGGCGAGGAACTCCAGCGCCGCGGGTGTTGCCGCCACATTGGAATTCCCCAGTCCCCGCCGCTTGTCGCTGAGCGAGCGTTGGAGCAACGCTGTGAGGTCTTCGTTGGCCAAGGGCTGCAATTCAAAAATCTGACTGCGACTGAGGAGCGGCGCGATGAGTGCGAAGAACGGATTCGCCGTCGTTGCGGCGATCAGGGCGACGATACCTTCTTCCACATCCGGCAGCAAAATCTGCTGCTGCGATTTATTGAAGTGATGCAGTTCGTCGATGAACAGGACCGTGCGTTTCCCGGACGACGAAACTTCATCGCGGGCTTTGTCGAGCACCTCCCGCAATTCTTTCACGCCGGAGGCCGCGGCGTTCAAGGTGCGGAACGAGCGTTTCGTGTGCTTGGCGATGAGTTCAGCGAGCGAGGTTTTGCCGACACCCGGCGGGCCGTAGAGGACAATCGAGCCAAGGCGGTCGGTTTCGATCAAACGCCGCAGCAATTTGCCTTCCGCGAGGAGATGCTGCTGCCCGACGAACTCGGCCAGCGACGCCGGCCGCATGCGCGCGGCGAGAGGTTTGACGGAATCACGGTTCTCAGCTTCGGCTTGGTCGAAGAGGCCCATTTCCGTTTTCCGAGCGGGGGACGTAAGTCCCCTAGTTGTGGGATCAATGTGGTGGGACGCCGCATTCAGGGGGCTGACGCCCCCCGCTCGGAAAATGCGAACACGTCAAAAAATGAAACCTCCGCGAATGCCGATCAAGACTTGAGGTTCTGAACCCAAGGGATTCAGGGGGAAGCCGATGGTCCGGGTTGTGTTGATCCGGTTGAGGCGAACCTCAGCGGAGATACACGCAGCCAAACCGACCTGACTTCCTTAGAAACGTTTGTAGGGTCAACGCACAAGTCCCGTGTCGCACACCGCAGAGGCTTCTTGAAATCCACAAGGGATTTCATCTCTGATCGTATCCCTGGGCATTCCGGGCGACAAGACATGAAATCGAAAAATGGGAGTGGGGGTGCGAAACTGCAAGCGGTTGAGGTGAACGAAAAGGAGGCGGGGCTGTGTGTGTTTTGGGGGGGAGTTTGATACGCTTTAACACGATATCTCAGCCTTCTGACAGGGAATTCTCCTCGTGAGTGATCCGATCACCGATTCGACGTCCATCGATCCGGGGTCTTTGCCGGCGTGGGACTCCGCGGATTTGCCCGAGCCGTTGGCGTTCAATTTTCGCAATGCGATCCGCACCATCGGCCCGGGGGCCATTCTGCTCGCGGCGTCCATCGGCGGCGGCGAATGGATCATCGGGCCGTTGACGGCGATCAAACATGGGGCGGGCGTCTTGTGGATCGCCACCGTCGCCATCCTGTTGCAAACGCTGTTCAACATGGAGTCGGTCCGTTACACGATGGTCACGGGGGAGCCCATTTTCACCGGCTTCATGCGGCTGCGGCCCGGCTCGCGATTCTGGTCGGTCTGTTACATCTTGATGGGTATCGCTCAGCTATCGGTCCCGGCCTTGGCTTTGGGCTGCGCGGGCGTGCTGTTCTCCACATTCGCGGGGCGAACGCCGGACAGCGGGCCCGATTACTGGCCGATTCACTACATTTCGTATGGCGTGATCATCGGCGGTGTGATTTTGCTGCAATCGGGCAAAAAGGTCGAAGCCATTCTGGAGTTTCTGTCATGGTGGATGGTGCTGTTCATCTTCACATTTTTGATCGTTGTGAACGCGATCTTTGTGCCGTGGAGTGTCTGGCAGCAGACGGTGGGGGGGATGCTGTTTCTGAACCCCGCGATTCCCAAGGATATGGACCTGATTCTGCTCGCCTCGTTCGCCGCGACGGCTGGTTCCGGCGGACTCGGCAATCTCGCGGTCTCGAACTGGTATCGCGATAAAGGCTTCGGCATGGGCAAGCGGATGGGCAGTATCTCCGGGCTGCTCAAATCCGATGACATGCCTTTGCGGCCGATTGGATTTCAGCCGCCCGCCACGGCGAGCAATGCCTCGCGCTGGAAGCATTGGTGGAATTATGCGATCTGCGACATGAGCGTGTTGTGGGGGCCGGGCTGTGTGCTGGGGATGCTGCTCAACGTCAATATCGCGATGACGATTATCCCGCGGGAGAATGCCGCGGAATTCATGTCGAAAGCAGGCGTTGTCGCCGGGGCGTTTCAGGCGCAGCATTTGTCGGAACAGATCTGGTCAGGCTTCTGGTATCTGACGTTGCTCAACGGTTTCTGGATTCTGTTCTCAACGCATATCGGCAATACGGATGTGCTGGTGCGCACCATTGTTGATATCTGCTGGACGAGTTCGCCACGCGTGCGGCAAGGTTCGGCGGGCCGATTTTATTCCATCGTGCTGGCCGTGCTGACAGTCTGGGGACTGCTGGCCGTGAACTTTGGCAACGTCGTGCAACTCTTCACCGTGCTGGCGGTGGTGGCGAATCCGGTGCTGGCAATCGGGGCGATCCAGATTCTGCTGGTCAATCGCCGCTTTTTGCCGAAGGCGATGCAACCGCCGTTGTGGCGGCAAGGGGCGTTGGTTCTGGCAGCCATCGTGTACGGCGTCGTTTCCGCCGTGGTGGTGTACGACCTGATCAGCAAACAGCTCGCGTGATTGAGCCGTGCGTTTCAGATTACGCGTGGCTGTGGCCGAGCAGGGTGATGGCGTTGCTGGCGAGTTCGGAGCGGTAAAATTTGGGGCGCGGAACGGGTGTTTTTTCTGTTCCGCACAGCGCACGCAGCAGAGTGGCGCGTGTGATCTGGCCGATCAGTTGTCCCGCACGCAAGACAGCCGCGCGAGTACGGAAACCGCAGCGGAAATCGCGGAGTACTGCTTCCAGCGGCGTGTCTGCGGAATAGCAGAGGACTTGGGCCGACATGATGTCGGCGATGTTCGCCTGCCGCCAGTCGTCGGCGAGCCGGGCTTTGAGCAGTTCATAATCGGGCACGATGCCGAGCAGTTGCCTGCGTTCGTCGGTGACATACAACTCGGTGGCGGTGGTCGCCATCAGTTCGCTGAACGCCGACTCCAAAGTGGCGTCCAAGCCGATAGTGACCACGTTTTCCAGCGGAAGATCACCGATTGTGCGCATGACGGGCCTCGCTCGTAATCTGGTCTCGCATTTAATGTCGGGCACTTGCTCCGCAAGTGCGAAAACGAAGCACTTGCGGAGCAAGTGCTCTACATTCAGAAACATATGTTGCGAAAGGGCAACGTGCGGGGGAAATCTGAAGAATTTTCGCTACGACAGGATCGCCCGCAGGGCGTTCAGCGCGGCGTCGATGTCGGCGGGAGTCGTTGAATGGCCGACGCTGAACCGGACTGTCCCGCCGGTGGGCTGGGTTCCCAGCCAGGCATGCGCTCGCGGGGCGCAGTGCAACCCGGCACGAGTTTGCACGCCGAATTCCTGATCCAGCAGCGTCGCCAGGATTTGCGGCTCGAAAGCTGTGAGGGAAATGCTGACCACGCCGAGTTGATGTGCGAGCGAATCCGGCACATGGACGTTCACATTTGGAATGGCTCGCAAACCATCGACCAGTCGGCCGGTCATTTCGAGTTCCTGCGCGCGAACTTGCTGATGATCTTGCGTGGCGATGTATTCCAAAGCTGCTTTGAGGCCGACTAATCCCGGTGCGTTGGGATTGCCGGATTCATAGCGGTAGGGCATTTGTTCGGGTTGAACGTCGCTTTCGCTGTGAGTGCCGGTGCCGCCGAACCGCAGCGGCGTGAGTTCGGCTTCCAGTCCCGGTTTGACGTAGAGCAGTCCGGTTCCCAACGGCCCGCCGAGACCCTTGTGGCCGGAACAGGCGAGGAGATCGAGCGATAAACCTTGGACATCGAGCGGTAAATGCCCGGCCGTTTGTGCGGCATCGACCAGAAACTTTGCCGTGCTGTTTCGCAGGACTTCAGCGACCTCGGCAATCGGCTGGATGGTTCCCGTGACGTTGGATGCATGTGTGATCGCGACCAGGCGTGTTTCAGGACGGAGTGTCTGCCGGACATCCAGCGGATTGATGCGGCCGTCTTGTTGCGGGGACAGGTACGTCACCTGTATCTGCCGCTGCTCCGCCAGATATCGCAACGGCCGCAGCACGGAGTTGTGTTCGAGTACCGTCGTGATGACATGGTCACCGGATCGGCAGATCCCAAGGATCGCGAGATTCAAAGCGTCGGTGCCGTTGAAGCAGAAGACCACGCGATCCGGCAATGACGCACCGAGGATTTTGGCCGCGAGCCGGCGGGCCTGATCGATCTGCCGTTGCAATTCACCGGCTTCGCGAGAGACGCCGCGTCCGGCGGGTGCGCCATTTTCGTGGGCGTACGTTTCCATCGCCTCGATCACGCCGGGGCGTTTGGGGAAACTGGTTGCGGCGTTATCGAGGTAGATGCGCATAGTACCAACGAGAAAACCCAGGGAATGTGATCCCTGGGCTTCTGCAAGTTATCCGCCGATGGAGTACATGGGGCGAGAGGGTTGGATGAAGCGGGCGGTGTTGATTTCGTGGCCTTCTTTTTTGACGCGGACACTGTCGCGAATGGCTTGCCGCAGTTGGTCATCGGTGCCGCCGTCGCGGAGGATGCCGCGGATGTCGGTTTCTTCCAGACTGAACAGGCAATTTCGAATTTTGCCGTCCGCCGTGATCCGCATGCGATTACACTGGCTGCAAAACGGGTGGCTGACGGACGAGATGAAGCCGATGCGGCCGACGCCGTCGGCGAACACGAAATCGGTGGCCGGTGCGCTGGGGTCATCGTTGGGCAGCGCGGTCAACGGCAGGATGTCTTGCGATAGGCGGTCGAGAATCTCCGAGGCGAACAGGACTTTGTCGCGTTCCCAGGCATTCTCGGCATCCAGCGGCATGTACTCGATGAAGCGGACTTCGATGCCGGTTTCACGGGCGAAATGGCCGAAGGGTACGATTTCCTTTTCCGTCATTCCCCGCACAGACACCGCGTTGACCTTGATCGGATGAAGGCCGACCTGCTGAGCGACCTGCAACCCTTCGCGCACCTTTTCATAACCGTCGCGGCGGGTGAACTCCTTGAAGCGGACCGGGTCGAGCGCATCGAGGCTGACGTTGATTCGACGTAACCCGGCGTCGTAGAGATCCTGCGCCTGTTCGGGCAGCAGCAGGCCGTTGGTCGTGAGGCCGATGTCTTCGATGCCGGGAATTTCCGTCAACATCGAGATCAGTCGCGGCAGGTCTTTGCGCACTAATGGCTCGCCGCCCGTCAGCCGGAGTTCGGTGATTCCCAGCGGGGCTACGGCTGCGACGAAGCGTGCGATTTCCTCGAAGGAGAGGAGTTCTTTGCGCTCCATGAACTGCACGTTCTCGGCCGGCATGCAGTAGAAGCAGCGCAAGTTGCAGCGGTCGGTCACGCTGATTCGCAAATTGTTATGCACACGGCCGAAGCCGTCGATGAGTTGTTCCGTCATGATGCGGCTCCTGGCACGGCGAGCGGCGTGCCTTGCGAATTGTCCAGGCCCGGATGCACCCATTCCGTGGTCCCGTCGGCCCAGATTTCTTTCTTCCAGATCGGCACCCAGGCTTTGAGTTCGTCAATCAGAAATCGCGCGGCGTCGAACGCCTGATGACGATGCGGGCAACTGACGGCCACAGCCACGCTGACATCGCCGAGTTCCAGATGCCCCAGGCGGTGCGCCATCGCGAGCTTGTCGATGGGCCAGCGGTCGCGGGCCTGCGATTCGAGTTCATGCAACTTTTGCTCGGCCATGCTCGGGTAGGCTTCGTAATCCAATGCGGATGTCTGGCGACCGTTGGTCAACTCGCGCACGGTTCCGAGAAACAACACCACGGCCCCGGAATTCGGCGAGCGAACCGATTCGGTGAGCGCGGCAAAATCGATGGGATCGCTGGTCAGGAACGGCATGGCTGAGAAGTTCTTCCAGGCAATAAATATCGGAATCTTGGTCAGCCGCCGCTGACGGGGGGGAAGCAGGCAATGTCGGCATTGGATGAAATGGGGGTGGTATCGCCGGCATATTTGGCATCGACGGCGAACAGCAATCCCGCTGAGATGGGGAGCATGGCCGGAAACTGATCGCACAGTGCCCGGCGAAGCCCCGCCACGGTGGTCGGTTGTGGAACAGTCACTGAGACACAGTCAGCCCCGATAACATCTCTCGCCCGGGCGAACAGTTTCACTCGGACAGTCAACTGGTCAGCAGACGACGCGGGTTGGGCCGCAGCCGGTCCGCGATCTCCGGCATCAGTCCGTACGACAGGGCCAGAAGCTTGAGCGGGTGAACCGTGGGTCGGTCGACCGTCTGTTCCATTTGCCATTTGCAACTGCTGCATTCCGTCAATCCAAAATCCCAAGGTTCGCCGTGCAACCGGCCAAGCAAATCCCTGCCGATTGCCAGCGACTGTTCAAAATTTCGGCGCTGCAGGCCGAAGACTCCGGCCATGCCCGAACAGCCTGCTTCAATTCTATGAACGTCGAGTCCCGGAATCCAACTCACAATTTCCGCCAACGCCGATTCGTGGCTTAAGGTCTTGATGTGACATGGCGTGTGATAGATGGCCCGGCCGCGGATCGGCTGGAAATCTTGCCGGAGCTTGCCCTGCGCATGCAGGTTTTTCAGGAACTGGCCGGCATCCTGGACCTGATCGGCCACCAGTTGCGCATCGGGATGATCGATGAGCAACGGATAATCATATTTCAGGCAGACGGCCGCCGAGGGTTCGGTGCAGACAATTGGGCAACCGTCGCGGGCGAACTCCGCGAGGATCTGCACGTTCCGCTCGGCATCGGCTCGAGCCGTTTCCAGATCGCCGCTGGAAAATGCCGCCATGCCCGCCGGCAACTGGTTCCGGGGCACATGCACCGTGAAGCCGTGGTGTTCGAGGATGCGACCGAAGGCGAGGGCTAATTGCGGATCGTGGGCGTTGGCGACGTGATCGACAAAATAAATCACCGGGCGGGCATCGCGCGGCGAATAGCGATCTTCAAACCACGATTTCGGTGCAGATTGCAGGAACGGTTTATGCGCAATTGGCGGCAATCGCCGTTCGCTGGCGATCCCCGTGATTCGTTCCAGGAACCAGCGTGCGCGCGGGGAGTTCATCAGCGGATTGAGAATCGGCGACCAGCGTGACAGCCACGGCAGCCAGGCGGGGATGCGGGTGAGAACCCACTCGGCCTTGCTCAAGCCTTGCGACTGGACATGCTGTGCTTTGGCTTCGACCATCAAATGGGGAATATCGACCGACGCCGGGCACTCGCGCTGGCATTGTTTGCAATTGAAGCACAAGTCGGCGAGGCGTTTGAAATCGGTCGAGGCGAGTTCGTGCCAGGGTAAAAGTCCGGAGACGACTTCCCGCACCGCATTGGCTTTTGCCCGCGGGCTGCGGTCTTCTCCCGGCGACTCGCGAAAGAACGGGCACATCCGCAGGCCCGGTTCCTGACTTTTGCAGTTGCCGCAGCCATTGCAGGACATCGCCACATCAGACATCTGGTCGGGCGACCAGTGTAATTGCAGATTCACGGTTTCCACCACGGCGGCAGGGGGGACCGGGCGGAGATGGCGGCCGGTGAGATGACGGTCGGCCGTGATGACCTTATCGGGATTAAGCAAACCCTGCGGATCGAACAGTTGCTTGATTTCACGGAACACGCGGTACAGCGGCCCGTATTGTTCTTCCAGATACGCCGAGCGGGCGAGTCCCAGGCCATGCTCGCCGCTGATCGTGCCTCCCAGACTCAGCACGGTCGTACACAAATCATGGGCGATGGCTTCCAAACGCGGACCATCGGCCGGTGTCGGCAGGGGCAGGAACGGTCGCAGATGGACTTGACCGGCGGCGGCGTGGGCGTAAATCGAGCCGGTCACCTCATGTTGTTGCAGCACACGCTGCGCACGAACAAGAAATTCATGCAATACAGCCGGAGGGACGGCGAAATCTTCGACGAACGGAACAGGCCGGTCTTGCCCGCGCAAGCGGTTCAAATGCGGCACCACCCGATGCGGCAGCGTCCACAGCCAATCGACTTCCGCCGGAATCGCGGATTCAAAGGCCACCGCGACCGACAATCCCAATTCCTTGACGGCGAGCTTCAACATATCCAGCCGCTGGCGGATTTGGGATTCGCTGTAGCCGGTCTGTTCGATGATGAGCGCCGCCTCGGCGGTGTCCGGGATCATCGACTCGAAGCGGATATCGGTTTCTCGTGCGAGAGACAGCAACCGCCGATCAATCAGATCGCAGGCGCTGGGTTGTTGGGCGGCAACCGTCTGCACCGTTTGAGCTGCCGTTTCCAGACTTTCAAAGACAAACAGCAAGACGCCGCGATGGGCCGGCAAGGGGGATGTATGCAGCGTCGCCGCCGTGAATAATGCCAGCGTCCCTTCCGAACCGACCAGCATTCGCGGCAGATTTAATGTCTGGCCGTCCAAGACACCACGCAGGAAGTAACCGGCCCGGTTGCGAAAAATTTCGACCGGCTGACGCTCTGTGATCAGTTGCGCATGATCTTTCAGCAGCCGCGTTAATCGCCGGAGGATTGCCTGTTTGACTCCCGACGAGGTATCCGGCTGAGTGGTTAATGATTCCGAAAATTGAGCGAGGGTTTCCCGCCCGGCTTCAAAACAGTCTCCCGCCGCGGTGACGATCTCCAGCGATTGCGCATGATCGCGCATCGAACCAACGCGGACCGAATGCGAACCGGCGGCATCGAGCGCGAGCATGCTGCCGATGGTTGTTGTCGCGGTATTGGCGGGGTCCGGCGGGAAATAGCGGCCGAGCGGACGCAGCCGTTCGTTTAACTGCTGATGCACGACCCCCGGTTCGACACGCACGGTTTCCGCGTCGATCTGCAGAATCTGGTGCATGTTTCGGGAAAAGTCGACCACGAGGCCATCGCCCAGCGATTCTCCTGCGACCCCAGTTCCCGCTCCGCGTGCAATGAGCGGAATGCGTTGCTCATTCGCATATTTCGCCAGCGTGATGACATCATCGCGGTCTTTGGGGAAGGCGACAGCGAATGGGGTGACCTGGTACAGGCTACCATCGGACGCATAGAGCGCGTTCGTCAACCGGTCGCATCGCAGTTCACCGCGAAACGTTCCAGCCAGATCTTCCAGCAAGCGAGATTGACGGACATTCACCCGGAGATTCCCGGATAGATCGAGGCGACCCAATCATGACGCAGTCTGTGGAGCAACAGACCGGACGACCACCCCCCAGCGGCCATCCTCGCAGCGTTCTTCCCTTAGGATACACGCTGCGGGATCGCGAAGCTATGGACGAATTCGCGGCGAGCATCAGGGCTGTAGGAGCGGGTTTCGGTTTGACTCCCCTCTCCCCTGGAGGGAGAGAGTCCGTGGGTAAGGGGATGTCTTGGAACAACGCCATTCCCATTTGCCCGTGCCACGACTTGTCCGCAAGTCGTGCCCAATCAAGCACACGACTTGCGGACAAGTCGTGGCACAACAACTCCAACCGCCGTGAACTCCCCCTCATCCGGCCGAGGCGGCCACCTTCTCGCTCCAGGGGAGAAGGAAAAACAATCCAACGCAACGACACCCAACATCAGGGTTGTGTCGCCAGTTGTTTCACGAATTCCGGTGAGATCGCTCCCTCGTATAGTCGCACATCCTTTAATTTGCCATTCAGGACATCATGTTCCCCGCCCCCGATGCGCAGCGGACTTTTCGTGGTGAGATTGAAATCCCGCGGCTCAAACTTCGCTGACTGACCGACGAGTTGGCCGTCGACATAGAGCTTCAACTGCGTTTGCTCGCGCACGGCGGCGATATGTCTCCAGCCTGGTTTCAACGGATAATCGTGAGTCGCATTCTTTCCGGCTTCAAACGATTTCACATGCCCCGATGGCAACGTCCCCGCGAACAGTCTCCCTTGATAAACAGCCATTGACCACGCCCGGCGGTAGAGGACATCCGGCGTGACATCGATTCGGCCAACCGACGACCAATGCTCGTCACCGTCAAAACGAAAGACTTCCGCCAGAGGGAGCGTTCCCGCATAGAGTTTGCCGTTATAGACATTCGGCCCCATCACCTCTTCAGACTCTCCCAGGCGACCGGTGCTGGTCCACTGATCGTTGCCGTCAAACCGGTAGATCGTCCCTTTGGGCCACGTCCCGGCGAGCAACTTGCCTTGGTGAATCACCAAGCCATACACCTGCGTGGCATCTCCCAATTGCCCGGCGCGGCTCCACGACTCGCCGTCAAACTTATACACGGCCCCTTCGTCATATCCGGTGGCATACAGCGCGCCGTTGTAGACACACAGCGCTTCCGGACGCATGCCGTCGGGTGAACCGAGAGAGGTCCAGTTCGTGCCGCCGTCGTACCGAAACATCGCCGGCTGATAAAAGCCGGTGACATAAAGTTTCCCTTGAAATTCAGCCATCCCGTTGATGCCGTCGACACCCAGCAATTGCCCTAAATCCATCCATTGACCATTCTCGTATCGGAACACTTTGCCGCCGATGTGATGGGCCGTGGTCGGTTTCAGTCCGGAATAGTGAAGCAGCACGCGTGAGACGCCGACGTATAAGTGGCCCTGATAACTGGCCATGGCCGTGACCCCATTACTTTTCCAGGGAGCGCCGAGATCTTCCCAGCCGCCACGGCCATCGCGACGGTACACATGACCGTGATCCTGATTGGTCCAGCCTTTGACCGTGCCGACGTAAAGACCGCCATCATGCACGGCCATGGAATGAATGAAGATCGCCTCACCGGGACGGCCTTCGTCACGCCATTCTTTGTCTTGCCGTCCCTGATCGATACCGAATTCCAAATGGCGATAATTCGCCTGACTGCCGGTGACCCCGGCGTGATGTTTCACGGTCAAATTGAAGCCGGTCCGTGTTGCGGGATCATACTGGCTCAGCAGATCGCCAATCGCGTCGTCCAATTCCGCAGCGGTGTGGACCCACAGTGCGAGACTGAAATCGCCTGTGCCCCATTGCGGGCCATTCGCGACTTCAAGCCGACTTTTTCGACCATCGAAGACCGCACCATCCGCGGCGAATTGCACATCATGCGCTGTGCCATGACGTTCGCTGCCGGAAGTGTCTTTAGCATCCGTTGTGAGTTTCCAGTGCCCGATCATTTGGGGTTCCGCTGCTGCGGCTGGCAGTGATACCAGGCAGACGCAGATCATCGTTGTATAACATTTCATCGGGCCAAATCTCCGGGAGTCGTTTCTTACGATGCACATTCCGAATATCATCGCCCCGGCAGAATAGGGGAGCATCGGATTTCCAGCAAGTGGGCGACACTACTCAGCGGGTGGACACTTCGGTTAGAATCCATTTTCAATTCAACGACTTCTTGTTCAGTCCTCTCGGAGTTCATCGCCATGCGCTCGCCGTGGGTTCGATGGTCTGTTGCCTGTCTGTTGACACTCGGAATGACGGCCGCACTGCGTGCCGATCAGCCAACAGGCTTGCAGCAACGCACATTATGGAAAACTTCCAAAGTCGTGGGCACGCCCGACCCGCCGACGCCCTACCGGCTTGAGAAGGCATTTCCCCGCCAGACGTTTAACGAGCCGCTCGCCGTGGCGGTTGCTCCCGGCGTGAACGACGAGTTATTCATCGCCGAACGCGGCGGAAAAATCTGGGCCATGTCGCGTGATCCGCAGTCCGACGCGCGGGACCTCGTGTTTGATCTCGGCCACACGATTTACGGTTTGGCCTTTCATCCGGACTTCGCCCAAAACGGCTACGTCTTCGTCACGCATGTGCCCGATGCCGCCAATCCGTCCCCCAGCGGTTCGATCTTGTCGCGGTTGCAGATTCCTGATCGAACCACGCTCAGGGCCGATGAAAGATCGCTCACGATGTTTCTGACCTGGCCTTCCGGCGGTCATAACGGCGGCTGCATCAAGTTTGGTCCAGACGGATTTCTGTATCTCGCAACCGGCGATGGTTCCGGGATTGCCGACGAATTGCAAACCGGTCAGCGGCTCGACGATCTGTTGGGGGCCATGCTCCGCATCGACGTGGACCATCCCGCGAATGGCAAGGCCTATGGCATCCCCGCGGATAATCCGTTCATCAATCTGCAGGACGCGCGGCCGGAAAATTATGCCTATGGTTTGCGGCAAGTCTGGAAGTTCAGCTTTGATCGGACAACCGGCGATTTGTGGGGCGGCGAAGTCGGGCAGGATTTGTGGGAAATGGTTTACCGCATCGAGAAGGGGGGGAACTATGGCTGGAGTCGGCAGGAAGGACTGCATCCTTTTCGCCCGGAACGGCCCGCCGGTCCATCGCCGATTTTGAAGCCGATTATCGAACATAATCACAACGATTTCCGGTCGATCACCGGCGGCTTCATGTATCACGGCAAACGCCTGCCGGAACTGACCGGTTCGTATCTCTACGCCGACTACGACACCGGCCGCGTCTGGGCTTTCCGATATACCGACGGCCAGGTCACCGAGCATCGCGAACTCGCGGACACAGTCCTTCGCCTGGTGGAGTGGGGCGAGGATCAGGATGGTGAATTGTTTCTTGTCGATTTCACGGGCGGGCAACTCTATCAATTACAACCGAACCCGCCGGCCTCACTGAAACCGCCGAATTTTCCGCGTAAACTCAGTGAAACAGGCTTATTCTCTTCGACGAAGAGCAACACCCCCGCCGCCGGATTGATTCCCTACTCGGTGAACACCGAACTCTGGTCGGACGGGGCGACAAAAGAACGGTTTCTGGCGATCCCCGGCGAGGGTCAGATCGGTTTTGACGCGCTGGAATATCCGCAGCCGGCCCCCGGCGCGCCGCATGGCTGGAAATTCCCTGACAACACGGTGCTGGTGAAAACGTTCTTCCTCGAAACGGAAGTCGGTAATGCCGACAGCCGACGCCGACTGGAAACGCGATTGCTCCACTTCGAGCAGACGCCCGGCACGCAGGAATATGGCGATCAAGTCTGGAAAGGCTACACCTACGTCTGGAACGAGGATCAGACCGACGCCGAGTTATTGCCCGCCGGCGGTATGGATCGCGACTTTCAGATTACCGATCCGTCCGCGCCGGGGGGCAAGCGGATGCAGACCTGGCATTTTCCCAGCCGAGCGGAATGCTCACTGTGCCACACGCAGGCGGCCAAATTCGTGCTGGGCGTCAACACGCTGCAGATGAATCGCGATCACGATTATCATGGCGTGACGGCGAACCAGTTGAGCACATTCGCTCACATCGGCCTGTTCGACAAACCACTGCCGCAGTCTCCCGAGGAATTGCCGAAACTCCCGCAAGCGACAGATGACTCCGCGCCGATTGCGGATCGCGCGCGGGCCTATCTGCATGCGAACTGCGCACATTGTCACCGCAAATGGGGTGGCGGGAATGCTGAGTTCCGACTGCTTTATTCCATCTCCGACGACGAAATGGGCGTTCTCGGCGAGAAGCCAGGGCAGGGGGCTTTCGAGCTGAAAGACCCGCGATTGCTCGTGTCGGGTGAACCTGATCGGTCGATGATTTATCATCGCATGACACGACTTGGACAAGGCCGCATGCCGCATGTGGCATCGTCGGTGGTGCATGCCGAGGCGGTGGAACTTGTCCGCCAATGGATTGCAGAGTTACCGAAATAGAACCGCGGGGGTGCGACCCCGCGGCTTCTTCATCCGCTGTTGAGATGAATTTCACGATCGCTGCCGGTGAGTGGCAAATCCACCCACGCGCTGCGGCGCGCGTGCGAGGCATGGCAGGCGAGAATGATTTCGAGATCGCGGAGCGCTTCTTCGCCGGAACTACAAACGCTGCCATCTTGATCCAAAGCGTCGACGATTTCACCGACAGCGAGATCCATTGACTTGATGCCGTCCGAGAGTGTCGGCCAGTGATCCGACGGGCTGCCCGCAATGTCAATCTGCACCGTGTTGCCGGCGACCTTGGCCCGGCCGAGCGTTCCCGCAATCACAATTTCGGCCGGTTCGCGACTGTAATCCGGCGCGTTGATGACCGTCATCAAACCGCCGTCCATCCGCAAAAATGCCCAGCCGCCGGGATCGCGGAACTCCGCACCGCGACAATCGGGCCGGCCGGCGGTGTCGAGCGTGGCGGAGACCGCACAAACTTCGCGGCGAGTTAGCATCCGCAGGGCGTCGATAAAATGTGTGCCGACGTTTCCAAATCGACCGGACGGCCACTGAATCGTGATGCCGGTCAAATCGCCGAGTTTTCCGGCTGCAATGAAGTCCGCCAGTCGCCGATAGTTTGGCACAAAACGGCGATTGTGATTGATGATCAACTTAGTTCCGGCCTGGCGACACGCCGCCACCATTTGTTCGGCCTGTGCGAGGGTGGCGGCCATCGGCTTCTCGCAGTACACGGCCCGCACGCCGGCCTGGGCGCAGCCGATGGTTTGCTCGGCATGATCTGGGGTCATCGTCGCGATGCTGACGAGATCCAACCGCTCGGCCGCGAGCATCTCGCGATAGTCCGCATAGACAGTGGCGTTCGTTGCCTGCGCGAATCGTTCACGTCGGCCCGCATCGCGGCTGCTGCCGGCGACAAGAGCGATGCGCGGATGATTTTGCAGGGCACCGCGATGTGTGCCATCGAGATCGGCGACGCGCTGGCCCAATCGTTCCGCGGCCGCTTGATCGCCCGCGCCGATAAACCCCAGGCCGATGATCCCGGCCCGATACTGCGATGGATTCCTGGATGTTCCCATGACCGGAACTATAACAGTTCCGGCACCGGGCCTTCCAGAATGCTGGCATCGCGATCGCCCAGGGACAGTCGATCCAGCCCCATTTTCGCCAGAATCGTGGCGATGAGATTGGCAGGATGAACCGGGTTCGTGCGGACATACCCGCCATCCGCAGTCGATGAACCAAGCACCAAACCGCCGGGAACACCGCCACCGGCCATCACGGCGGAATAAACGAACGGCCAGTGTTCACGACCGGCGAGGCTGCTGATCTGCGGACTGCGGCCGAACTCGCCCATTGCCAGAATCAAGGTGCTGTCGAGCAGGCCGCGTTCTTCAAAGTCATCCAACAACGCGCTGAAGGCTTTGTCGAAGATCGGGCAATACCGTTCCTGCATCCGCTCAAACAACCTGTAATGCAAATCCCAGCCGCCGTCGCCTCCCTGCTGTTCGTCTTCCGAATCGCCGCTCCAATTGACCTGCACGAACGGGACGCCGGCCTCAACCAGTCGTCGAGCGAGAATCAGGTTTTGGCCGTAAACCGTGCGACCATACCGATCGCGAAGGGCTTCCGATTCGAGTTCGAGATTGAGGGATTTGGTCGCGGCTGCTGTCACCAGAGAAAAGGCCTTCTGTTCCAGATCGGAATAGCGGCCGATCTCGGCGAGGGCATCGAAGTGCTGTCGATAGTGATCGACCTGCCGCAGCAAATCACGCCGCCGTGTCAGACGATCGGACCCCAGCGAGGGCATCATCTCCAGCGCCTGGGGAATTTTCACTCCCTCATCGAAGGTGAAACCGTCGATGCGGAAGGGATCGTGTGCCGCGCCGACGGAGCCAGCCTGTTGACCGCGCAGCGCTTCACCACTGACTTTGCAATGCGGACCGACGGCAACGTAACCAGGCCAATCGCCGGTTGCGTGCCGTTTGAGATAGGAAACGACCGATCCCATGTTCGGCCGGACGTTGCCCGGAAACGGAACCCCCCCCGAGGCTTTCGCGCCGTGGATGTGGCCTGTCAGGCCGATTGTGCCGCCGACATTGTGATCTTTTTGATCGTGATTGAGACTGCGGAGAATGGCGTACTTGTCGGTCCGCCGGGCAAGTTGCGGCAGCAACTCGCAAATTTGTGTGCCGGCGGTCGCTGTTGAGATGGGGCTGTAGCAGCCACGAATCGCCACGGGAGCTTCCGGCTTCGGGTCCCACGTTTCGTGATGGCTGGGTCCGCCCCACAACCATAACAGCAGGACTGATTTCACTGGGGCCGGCCCGGTTTCCATTGCCTGGACACCGGTGCGATTCATCCAACCGGTCATTCCCAGTCCCAGGGCCGAGCAGGCCCCCACTTGCAGCAGGGACCGCCGCTGAGCCGATTGACAGTTTCGCGTTGGCAGCCAGCCGAGATTCAGCATGACGAACTCCTGACAGCGTAAATGAAGAGACTGTCAATGAACCAGAATTGGATCTATTCGTTCAGTTTATCAACGACGAGTGATGCAAACAAGACAATTCAGAATCAGATTCTAGTATCGGCGAGCAGTTTGCTGTTTTGTCGTTAAAATCGAAAAATCTCACCTAGATCGCCAAAACGATTGGCCCCCTGCATTCGATTCAACCGATAAAGTCGAGTAACCCTATTTGCAATCGGCTGGAATCCCAGGCCAGCCAAGAATCTTATCTCATTACACATCCGTTATTTATATCCAATAGCCGCCGGGAGTGAAGACGATGCCTCGTCTACTGCGATCCGCTGTTTCCGGGTGTGCCTTGTCGCTCTTCGCGATGGCCGGGTTCAGTCTGGCCGAGCCAGACTGGACGACCGCAGAACCTGCGAGTAAGCCATCGGCTGCCCGCAAGCCGATCGCCACGCGTCGCACGACCTCGCTGCCCAAGCGCTCGGCCGTGCAGGACGCCGGGCCCCGCAACTATTACAAAGAGCTGTTCAGCGAGGCTGACGCGGCAAAGACGGGCTCGCCGGCCACCACGCCGGCCGAGACAGCGAAATCGCCATTGACGACAAAACGTCTGAGCAAAAAGCCATTGCCGGGCGCACCCATCAAAACGATTCCCGCAACTGCCGAAACAGAGACTGCGCCGGAAGCCAATGATTCCAATCGGGATGACTGGGCGACCGCTCCCGCTTCATCGGTTGTGAAAACAGCCGCTGTGGAAGATGAAACCAAATCCGCAAGCCACATCGAACAAGTGCGCGTCGAGACGCGGCCGCGCACCTCACGCGTGCCTGTTCCCCCGAATCGCTCACGCGTCACCACCGTTCCGGCTGCGGCCAACGCTTCCCCTTTGGCGGTTGTCACTCCGAACGTCACAACGACCGCCAGTGCGGTGTCGTCCGCGATCAGTCTGGAGTGGGTGAAAAAATCGGAGTTCAATGTCGGGCAGGAATGCGCGACGGAACTCGTCGTGAAGAATACCGGGACTTCTCCCGTTGAGCAGGTCGCTGTGGATGCGGTCTTTCAATCTCCGGTCCGGGTCTCCTCGGTGAAGCCTCAACCGGTGGAAACCCGTGATCGCCTGACCTGGACCTTCGACACACTGGCACCGGGTGTCGAGCACCGTATCGCCTTGAAACTCATTCCCAGTCGTCGCGGAGATCTGGGCCTCATCGCGCAGGTCCGGCTGGTCGGAACCGCCGCGGCCACCTTTCGCGTCGAAGAACCCTTGTTGAAAGTGACGTTGAAAGGCCCCGCCGAGGTGATGCTCGGAGAAGGGGCGACACAGATGGTGGTGGTCTCCAATCCCGGTAGCGGCACCGCCCACGATGTGAAGCTCGCCGCCCACGCCAGCGAGGGACTAGAGCATGCACGAACTAAAGACGAGACGATGGAAATGGAAATTGGCACGATCATGCCGGGTGAATCCCGCACGATTCGGCTGCCGCTCACCGGCGTCAAAGGCGGATCACAGACTGTTTCGGTGACGGCGAGTTCCAGTTCCGAAGTGACGAGTGCCGCTAGCACGGAAATCAAAGTCATTTCGCCGACGCTGAGCGTCTCGGCTGATGGCCCCGCATTACGCTACAAAGGCCGCAATGCCACGTTCACGGTCAATGTGACGAACGATGGGTTGGTGGCGAATAATAACGTCCGGGTCGTACAGACCGTGGCGGAAGGCTTTCAATTCGTCGGGGCCGATCACGGCGGCAAATTCGATCCCGATCTGCGTACGGTGTCCTGGTTTCTGGGACGCTTGGAATCCGACCAGTCGGTCAAGTTGAACTGCGAACTGGCGGCGGTCGGCTTGGGCGAGTTCACACAAAAGATCACCGTGGCCTCCGATGCCGGTGCTCGTGCAGAGACCGCACTCGACACGAAAGTCGATGGCGCGTCGTCGCTGACGATGGAATTGATCGACCTGGACGATCCGGTGGAGATCGGCGTGGAAACCGCGTATGAGGTGCGTCTCAAAAACACCGGGACGAAAGCCGCTACGAATGTCGAATTGCGTTGTGAATTGCCCGATGGTGTGCAATTGCTGTCCGCCAAAGGACCGACCGATGCCGTCGCCGAACGCCAGGCCCTGATGTTCAAGACGTTACCGCAGATCGCGCCCGGCGAGGAAACCGTCTTCCGCGTGCATGTCAAAGGACTGCGGGATGGGAATGAACGGGTCAAAGTCCTCGTCAGCAGCGATTCCCTGACGGAACCGCTGGTTCAGGAAGAGCAAACGAAATTCTATTCTGACAAACGCCGCTAAATTTCAGGCTTGCTGAAATGAGGGATTTCCATCTCGACAGCGACCGCGCCGCCTTCCTATGCTGAATGTAGTGATCAACGACAACGAGTATCGCACCCTATGAATCATCACGACGAGTTCATCGCCGATCCTGAGTTCCGCAAACTGCAGGGTCGCCGAGCCGATGTTAACCTGACCTTGGCTGCTCTGGAAATCGCACGCGATGCCAATCCGCGGCTCGACTTCGGTCACACGCTGGAATGGATCGCCAAACGGAGCCGCGAATTCAGCGGACCAATGGCTCGGGCATCCTCTGACCGCACGGTCTTGAAAGAACTCTCCCGCTGCCTGTCGGGCCAGCACGGTCTGCATGGGGATCGGGCCGCGTTTGATCGAGCGGAATGTAGTTATGTGAACCGGGTGATTGAAACCGGCTTGGGGATTCCGATCAGCCTGTCGCTGGTCTATATTGCCGTGGCACAAGCCACAGGCCTGGACCTCGTTGGCGTGGCAACCCCGATGCATTTCCTGACACGTTACGACGCCCTGGAAGGACCGCTGTTTCTGGACGCCTTTCATCATGGTCAGGTGATCGAGTACGACGATTGCCTGTCGTGGTGCCAATCGGTGACGGGCCTCGATCTCGATCAGATCGAACCGATGCTGGAACCGGCATCGCCGCGAGAAGTCATCATCCGCATGTTGAACAATCTGAAAGCCGTGCATGTCCGCGGCGAAGATTGGCCGAACGCCTGGAAGACCCAGCGCCGGCTCTCCGCTTTGCACCCCGGCACTTACGATCACCAGCGCGATCTCGCCTATCTGGCCATGAAGTCGAATCATCACGGACAGGCGATCGACGTGATTGAAGATTGCCTGAGAGACTGCCCGGATCAGGACCGCCCGATGCTGATGAACCAGCTTCGCGTCGCCGAGCACCAAGTGGCGGCATGGAATTAAGCCATTCTCTTGGATACTCAAGTCACGAGTGCCGCTTGACTTGCAATTTTCGGGCGTCCTCGCCATAACAAGGACTCTGAAACTAGACGGGCATCGCGTCCCCTACGCGAAATGCTCGCATGGTCAGCATCCGACGGAGCGCACCGCTCCCGCCATGAGAATTCGGGCTGTAGCGCAGCCTGGCTAGCGCGCTTGCTTGGGGTGCAAGAGGTCGTGGGTTCAAATCCCGCCAGCCCGACTTGATGAGACAAGAAGCCCTTCGGCGAGAACGTCGAAGGGCTTTCTTATTGTGGGGACTAGAGTTACGTCGTCGAGTCGGCAGTTCAAAAACACGATTTCGAGCAATCGACGCTTCGCAGCGTAATCGGCGGTAAGCCATTGATTGCGAAGGGTTTGCGAGAGTTCAAAAACTTTCGCCGCCAACTCGGCGGTTTCGTCGTGGGAGCGGTCCAGCACGTCGAGTTGAAGCTTGATTGAAGCGAGCCTGTCCCGCATCTCCGTGTGCTTCCTGGCGAAGACTTCCTGATCGATGTCATCGGCCAGCCGCATGTTGAGCAGCCGGTCCTGCTGCTGAATGATGAGCGTCTCCTGCCGCGTCAGTTCGGCACGTTGACAGCGGGAATCGACTTGGGCGTCCCGTGTCTGAGATGCCAGCACGAGGCGGAACCAGTCTCGGACGCCTTCGTCTTCGACTTTCATCTTGTCGAAGATCGCCATGACCTGGGCTTCGAGATCGGCCTCCCGCACGCGGATGCGCGGGTGGTCTTTGCGGTTGTAGTAGGTGCAGCGGTAATAGACGTGGTGGTTGACACCCCCGTCCTTCCGCCTCTTCTTCACCAGTTCGCCGGTAATCGGATGCCCACAATGACCGCAAGTCATGAACTGGCCTGCGTAGGTCAGCGTGGTGGCATGATAGACATGCCCACCAAGCAAAGCCTGCACGCGATCCCAAGTCGCCCGGTCGATGAGCGGTTCGTGCTTGCCGGAATACCATTCGCCTTTGTACTCCAGTTCGCCGATGTAGGCCCGGTCCTTCAGGATGTTGTGGATCGAACTGCGAGGGAACATCATCTGCGATTTGCGCCAGGTCCGCCCTTCGGCATTGACTCGTTCAACCATGCCATCGAGCGTCAGGTTCTCGTAAGCGTAAAGATTGAAGATACGCTTGACGTTCGCAGCGGCTTCGGTATCGACTTCGATAACGCCCCGCCCGTCTTTGCGGATGTTGCGGTAGCCGTAGGGAGCCAGCCCGACGAACCAGCCTTCCTGCACGCGACGGGAAAGTCCTTCGCGGACATCGACTGATTGCTGTTCGGTGTAGAAGCTGGCCATGTTCGCCAGCGTTCGCCGCATCATCCGGCCAGCGGGTGTGCTCTCAGTTGGCTGCGAGACGGAGATGAACGGCAAGTCGTATTCTGACTCCAGCCGTTCGAGTTCGACGTAATCGAACAGATTGCGCGAAGCCCGGTCTACCTTGTAGAAGAGAAGGCCGTCGAGGGCGAAGGCATTCTTCTTGGCGTAGGCGATCAGCTCGCGGAACGTCGTGCGTTCGTCGCCCTTGCTGGCTGTTTCGGCGATCTTGAAGAACTTGACGATCTCGCCGCCAGCCTGCGTGGCATATCGCTTGAGAGCATCTTCCTGGATTTCGAGTGAGAAGCCCTCGCGTTCCTGTTCCCGACTGCTTACCCGTGCCAAAGCTGCGAACTGTTTCATGGCGACGACCCCGAAGACAAAGCTTGATACAAGCGACCCACCGACTGGATCATTGTAACGGCTTCTTCGGGGGTCAGCACAGCCTGGTAGTACGGTTGCCAGACGCGAATCGTCTGTTCGATGAGTTCAGCCGTGATCCAATCCGGTGTCCCGGCCGGGACGATGCCCTTGGCATCCTCCTGGACCACGCAATCTTTTTTGCGATTGCTTCGGGACATGACGGGAATCCACCACTGAAAGGGAAATCGCTTTGTGACCAGCGCGCACAGTCCACCGTGCCCGCAGGTGCGGAAAGTCAAATCGCCGGAGGGGACATTGCGGCTCAGGTGTCCAGACCTGGACGAGGTGTTCATCGCCGAGCTTGCCCTCGTCTTTCAGTCCAGTACGAATCGCCTGCGTGATGCGGTCCGCTTCGGCGTGCGTTGGCGAGACGACGAGGGCCGACTTTGGCTTCCCGTCCTTCTTCTTCTCAGCGGAAGCGGAAAGATAGGCCGCAGCAAGTTCTTTGTAGCGGTCCGCATCGGAAACCTGTTTGATCCATCCCAGCTTTTCAAGCTGCTCAAAGGCAGGCCCGGTCCGCCCCTCGCTCAACGCATCTGCCACCTTCTTATAATCCCCCTTCTGCCGCAGGATTTCGGTGACTTGCGCGACACGTAGCCCCGCCTTTTCCTCTAGGAGCTTGAGCGGTTCGCCCGCCGTAACGCTCCGATGCTGGCGGCGATCACCGACCAGAATTACCCGTGCCCCGAGTCCTTCGGCGACATCAAACACCCGCAGCATATCCCGCGTGCCGAGTTGGCTGGCCTCATCCACGAGGATGACACCATCCCTTGCCGCTTCCTGCATTTCCTTGTCCTTCAGGAACCGGGCCACCGTATCCGCCGACGCAAATCCTGCTTCCTCACGCAACACTTCCCGGCTGGCCTTTACCGATTGCGCCAGGGCAACCACGGGCTTACCGACTTCCGCCAAAGCCTCGCCGATTTCCTGTTCCAGCGTTGTTTTGCCCGTTCCGGCGACACCGCGAATAATCATCACGCGGTCACGCGAGCCAAGCACATGGGCGACCCCTGCCTTTTGCCCTTCGTTGAACCACTCGCGCGAGCATGGACGGTCCGGATTGCCGAGCGGCCGGAAGCGCCCACGCCCGAGGCGGGCGAAGTCGATCATCCGTGATTCCAGGGCGACCATCTCCTTCGTCGTCGCCAGTTTGCGTCCTTCGACTTTGCTGCGGATCAAAGGGCGTTCCTGCACCTCGCGTGTGACGGCATCGACCGTCACAGCACCAAGCCCGCGTTTCAGGGCTTCGGTTATAAGTTTGCGTTCAGGCACGACCGCGTCGCGCACAAAGCTGTGCTCAAGTGCGTAATCCACTGAAGCTGCTTCACCACGCGTTTTCCTTGCAACCGGACGTTCGCGACGGTGTACTGCGGCGAGTGTCTCGCGCTCCGGTTCGCTAAGCCGCGTGTTCCATTCCTTGCGCAGTGCATCCCAACTCAAGGCTTTGCTTTTCTTCTCGCGGGTCTCGGCCCCTAGTTCGGCCTTGCGATTGGGGTTGGTGATCCCCTTCTCACTGGCCAATTTCTCGATCAGGGCAGTACGCCGTGAGAAGCGTCCCAGCACATCGGCTTGTATCCCGCTGATCTCAAAGTCGTCGCGCTTTCGCTCGACTCCAAATCCCTGGTCCTGAAGTTTGTTGGCCAGCCGCACGCGAAACGCCGCCTGGAAGTACGGGGCGTCCCGCTTGAGTTCCCGGAACTGACCCGCCTTCCAGCGTTGTTCTTCATCGTCAAAAGTCGTGTTGAACACAAAGACATGGGCGTGCAATTGGGGATCGGGAACGCCATCCACGGGCCGGGACGTGGTGTGGATGAATTCCGCCCAGGTCATATTCCCCGTGGTGCGGTTCAAGTCCTGGCGTCCCATTCGGATGCGGGTTTGCATCTCCGCTTCCATGTCACGCATCGTCTCATCGACGGCGCTGCGGAACGCATCCATGATGCCCTGGTCTCCGCTCATGGAGTAAAGCAGCGAAACCGACTTCGGCACCGAGAACGTGAAATCGTAACCGACGGTCCGTTCGGACCGCGTTCGCGGCGTCAGGGATTCTCCAGTCTTGGGATTAAGATTGTCGCAAAGCCGCTCAAACGAGAACTGGTCCACCGTACCGTTCAGACCAAGCCGGGCGGCACCTTTACCGCCCCAGGAACCGACGAGTTCCTGGCCTTCGCTGTAATAGTCCGCCGTGGTGTAGTAACTCTTGGCGGACTTGGCACTATCCTGTTGCGTGATTCGGATCATGCCTAATTTTAGGCTATCACAAATTGGTTAACCCTTCGTTAACTCATCCTCTGAGAGCCGCAGCCAGCCTGCGTTTGGCGAGATTCCACTTTTCAAAACGCCAGCGGTGCGCCACCGAAATGTCACCGCATGATGCCGTCGCCTTCATCGCATGGCATTTATTTTCTGACCGATCCACGCGTTCGCTGGTCGGACACTTGGGCACTGCGTCAGTCCTCATCTCGCTCAACTTGACGCGATTGCAATTACCTACGCTTTCCGTCGGCGTGCCGGAGTATTGTGTTGCCAGCATCGCATCCCATGCTCTTCCCGCATTTAGCATTCACCCCATCAACCGTCTTTGGCAGGCAGGCAAATTAGCCAGGCATTTCATGTAAATGCTTCATCTTGCCTTCAATAGCATGGGTTTCCTTCCCCATGTCAGCCGTCCGCACACACGGCCTTCTTTCAGGCACGCTTAAATCCGCCGCCGGTCCGCTCAAGCGGAAAATCGGTTCCCCCTGAAGGTCGCCCCCAATTTTCCGCTTGCCCGGTCGCTGCGCTCGCTACGCCCCGGACTATGGCGGCTTTGTTTGCTGTGCCATCAGGCCGCGATGTTCGCGGTCGGTAACTCGAAAAGAAGGAGACCACCATGTCTGACAGCAAGAAATCCGAAAGCACCACGAAAGGCCCCAGCCACGTCGCCTATCAGGTACGCGACCGCGAGGGACAGAAAGGCTTCTGGACGCGAATCGGCAGTGTCTGGCCGCACGCGGACGGCAAGGGCTTCAACATCCAGCTCGACGCCATCCCGCTTGATGGACGCATCAGCATCCGCGTCGCTTCAGAATCCAAGGAGTAATCAACCCACCGGGGCGGGCCATCGTGCCCGCCTCTCAACTGAAAGGATTCAGACCATGACCTACACAAACCGCATCGCTATCGACGCCCGCCTCCTTGAACTCACCGAAGAACTCACCGCCGGGTGCGATCCCGACTTTGACGCCGATTACGAAGTCCTGGAACGCGAGTTCCACGACCTCAGCGGCCTCCTGGCACATTTCGAGTAGGGAGGCGGACATGAAGCTACTCATCGAGCAAATCGATCGGCACCGCAACGGCGTCTCAGGCGATCCCTTCCATGTCTTGATCTTCCGTGATCCCGACGAAGGGCCGATGGTCGGCATCGTCTTCGACCAGAAATGCCATGTCGCGGTCTTCAACCTCGACAAGCTGGCCATCGGCAACATTGCCTTCGGCGTAAATTCCTGGCGCGGCGACCGCTACGAGCCGCATCTCCGCAAGGCAATCACCGCCTCGCTGGAACAGGAGGCATGACCATGACACGCAAACTCATTCTGAACCTGGCCGACATTCTGGAGCGGAAGTACCCATCCGGTTTCCACGTCCCTGCCGACATCGACATAAGCACGTTGCTGGAATACGGCGATGACGACTGGGACCACACCATCGACATCGACGCGCTACTCGAAGCCGAAGACCAAGTCGCCTTGGTCTGGTCGCTGGCAGACGTGCTGATCCGAAGGCCGGACCTCACTGAGGAGCAAGCCTGGAAGGTACTCACGTCGGCCCGTGAGGATTTCCTTCACGACCGTTGCCACCTGGACTTCATCGAAAGCACGGCCGACGGCTTGTATCCCCTTCCGGTCGATGCCAAATCGAGGCTTCGCCGGTGTGCCGAAGCATTGCTTCGACAGATCGACGCCTTGCCACCCGACGAGCGCGACAACCCCGCAGCTTATGGTCAATTGGCTGCGAAACTGGACGACCTCGAATCGGACATCAGTCCCAAAGGGGGTGTCCAATGACATCCCTCACACACAATCAACGCCGTGCCATGCGACTCGGCCACGTCCTTACTTGGTGCAATGACTGGGGCAGCGACCAGGAAGGACTGATCGACCTGCTAACCGACGCGATGCACTGGTGCGATGCCCAGGGAGAGGATTTTCACAGCGCCTTCCCATCTCGCGGGCGATTACGGAGACCGCAGTTATCCCGGCAACTGCGGCGGCAACCTTATCAGGGATTTGCTGAATTACTTCCGCCCCGGCCTGATGCTCGATCCCATGTCCGGCAGCGGTACGGCTGGCGACGTGTGCAAGGAACTCGGCATTCCTTGCCTGTCGTTCGACATCCACGACGGCTTCGATGCCTGTGATCCGAAGGACTTCTCGGAGACCCAGATGTACGACTTCATCTGGGCAGATCCTGCCTACTGGCGAATGAAATTGTACGCCGACGATCCCCGCGACCTTTCGAGATCGCCCACGCTGGAGCATTTTCTCGGGCGGTACGGCCAGTTCATTCGCAACTGCGTCCGTGCCCTCAAGCCCGAAGGGAAGCTCGCCATTCTGATGGGCGACTACAACGACCGCGAGGAAGGATTCGTGCCGCTGACCTTCCACACAAAACGGCTTGCCTTCGCCGCCGGACTGCGGCAGTGTTGCACCGACATCATCCGCTTTAGCCACGGTGCCAGTAGCAGCAAAAAGGTCTACCGGTCGTCGTTCATCCCCGGCCTGCACGACACCTGCATGGTCTTTGAGAAGCCAGCCGACCAAAGGAAGGGAGCCTGACCATGACCGAGACATTCATTGCATTGACAGAAGACGAATTCGACGCCCATTACACGCCCATTTCCAACCATCTGGACGCGAACGCAAGCTGGTCTTACGACGAAGCCCCCGGCTGCCTGTTCGAGACCTATGGTGCCGAATTGGAATTTGTCCGGCAGCAGGCCCCCGGAACCATCTGGACCGTCGTTGATGGCGAAGACGATGACATGTACATCGTCAGCGGATACCACCTCGTGAACCGCATCGGGTATCTCGTCACCAGGGAAGCGGCCCCGGAAGGAACCTGCATTGAGGTTCGCATCCCGAGGGAACACTGCGAGGCGAGCTTGGCCAAAGGAACGCACGCCCCATCAGTTTCCCGCGTGCCCTTCACGACAAGACTCCGGACCGATTACGCCGAGGCAATCAAGCGTGCCTCTTTGGAAAGGCAGCTCAGCAAAACGGTCCCCAACACGCTGCAAGACATTCTTGAAGAAGCCCTGGAACCGTGGCTGCAAGCCAATGGTTACCTCACATCGCCTCGTCAGTAAACGTCGGGGCGTCGAGAAGCAGTCGCTCTTGCTGCCTGGAGTCGGTCTTGAGGTCGCTGGACTTCACAAATGCCATGCCCCGAACTGACGCTATGGAGCCCCTCGCCGTTCATACCATTTGCGACAGAAGCCGATGAACGCGGCAGCGGGATCACGCGGGGGTTCCGTAATCCAGTCGCGCCATTCCCGTTCCAGATGGTACACATCCCAGCCAGGTGCGACGATTCTCGCGTCGTTGTAGGTTTCCGGATTGAGGGCACCCACCCCTACGGTTTTCGGATCTTCGGCGGGGACAGGGACGCTACCTCGGTTGCGGAACACAACCATGTCGCCGGATTCCAGCGTCACCGAATAATCCGGCATATGCTGAAATCGCAAATCCTCTTCCACAATTTTCGAGACCAATCGGCGAAACTCCTTCTCCGTTGAGGCCGATCCACATTTCTTCTGGAGCAGTTCGAGAGAGATTCTCCACTCGCCTTTCTTTCCGCAGTGCTTCCGTGCGATTTCATATATCCGTCGCTCCAGCGGCTTGCGAAGACGGAAGTAGTCACGATGCAGTGTCAGCACCTCATGATGGCGAATCGCGTTAAAGACCCAGTCCGATAGCTTGACTTCAATCTCCTGCATGCGGCCATCCCGCGTCTCGCGCACGATCTTGGCACGCTCGATCAGCCCGAATGTCTCGAAGACCTCCTCTCCGCCGGTGGTGATGTTGGTGCTGATCCTGGTCCCGGACAACCGCTCGAAGGCTGCCTTCAAGGCGTCATAGCCTTGGCCGTTGGTCATGCGATTCGTGACTTTGAGTAAATCGTAAGCCTTGAATCGCACCACGGGCGACACCGGCTGACCGGAATTCAACGCCGCCATGAGCTGGCTGATGCAGTAGATCAACACATCGCGGTCGTGGACCGTGGCCAGCCCATCCGCCGAGGGCTTGATTTCAACGAAGGTCGATCCGTGCTCGTAGCGACGGATACGATGATCCGGCTTGGTCGACAGCGAAAAAATGGGATGCTCCATTGACGCCATATCGCCCTTCGGCGCGGCGTCCATCAGGTCGCACACGAAGAAATCCGGAATCGGGCGACGTTCCGGGAGGAGAGGGGGGCGTTCTTTGGGTACGACTGTCATCAGTCGGAAGCTTTCGATATTTCACACACCATGTCAAGCAGATTCGATGGTTCACACACCAAAGTGGCCGGATCGATAGATCACACACCACGTTTTTCTTTCGACGGTTCACACACCGTTTTTCGATGGTTTACACACCATTCTTCGATGGTTTACACACCGACCACTTTCAAACGCTCAACGAAAACAGGATGTTGCCGATGGTTATCCACAGCGTAACACTACTTTAACCCAAGTAATTAACACTCACCGAAATCAAGGCCAGCCTGTGGATAAGTTCGCCAATGCGAGAAACGCGAATGCGTGTATCACCACTCCTCTGTCCATACGCCAGAAACATACCGTGGCGAATTGGCAAGTAGGGCATTCAGGATTCGGTCGGAGGCATGGTGAACCGACGCAGCATGAAATCGAACGAGGACATGAGCAGGAAGCACGAAAGGACTTCGCTGGCTACCCCGCATGCCGAAGGCATCCACGTCGCTTGTAAATGCCCTCCAATGCGATTCTTGAAATGGTGAGGGTGTTGTCGTCCGGAGTCGCTTGGTCGCGCTCGTGCTTTATCCGAGCAATTCTGCGGCTCTGCGCGTCTATGTGTTGTGATAAAGCCTTGATTTCTGCGGCTCTCCGGTATGTCATCACGCTGTAACCCGCACTCAGCCTCTTGCGCAGCACGTTTAATCGTGATAGTATCCTTAATAAGGGTTAAGGATTGACCCTCATCATGTCACGGAGGATTCTATGCCGCGTAAACGCACACCAGACCAACCCACCACCGAAGCCGAAACCACCACCACTACTGCCGTTGCCGAACCAGTCCCGGAACAGAATAGCGAGCAAAGACCGAGCTTTGTCGAGCGCCTCGGCGAACGCAACAACCGGATCATTGTTCCTGATCCTTTCGGGATAGCCAGCGACTTCGCTGCTGGTGTCAGGCTGTTCGAGAGCCGCCAGGACCGGCTCATGGCCATCAAATTCGACGAGAAGCCCAGCCAGGAGGTGATCGACAAGCTCAAGGATTCAGGCTTCCGCTGGAACCCCAGGGACAAAGTGTGGGTTCACCCCATCCGGGTTGAATCAGCACGCACTACCCGGATTGAAGCCGAACGGCTGTATCAGGAAGTCCGCCAGATGATCCGGCAGGACAAGGGGATTGAATCGGGTCAAGAAGTTCCATTCTGATAATCAATCTGCCGGGACTGTCCCATGACCGTACCTCCAATTTTCTCCTTTCACGACCTCGGCCCCCAGGCCCAGATGATGTCGAAAAACTGCAACGATGAGCGTGTGGCGATGATTCTGCAATACGTCGCACTCGGTTCCATGATCCTCATGACCGGACTCGCCGCGAGCCAGGTCTTACGCGAGGCGTTCGGGTCAGATCGTGACTCAGGGCGTGGCCGGTCGAGGTGAGCCATGCCGAGCAAACCCAGCATTGACCAAACAGTTCAATCGCCACGGGATGCACAGCAAGGCAGATGGAATCCGCTGAAGGCTGAGGGCCAACCGCACCCCATGAGTCAGCCGATTGGTCGGGAACGCCAAACCGTTTCGCGTGACTGGCCATGAAGAAGAAACCGCCCTTCTGGCGACAACCCTCTCTATTTCCACTGAATCCGGTCGATTCACCTGAACCGCAAAAGCCGGTATCCTATTCAACTGAAGGAGACAACCATGCAATACAAGACCATCGTTCTGGAACTGTTGAAACAACAAACGGAGTTCCACGAGCTGTTACGAATGACGCGGCGGTTGCTTCCGACAATGGAGGTCTGCGCCCAGCAACTGAAGGACCACCACGAAGCCTGGAAGGAAGTTCTCTCCCAGGCGAAACCGGAGAGCGATCCGGGCCAGATCAACAGCCAGGCTCTGGAACTGGCCGTGAAGGAGATGGAGGATCGTTTGCGCTCCTTGTCTCCACAGGACGACGGGGAACTGCCGACTCTCGAAAACGCAATGGCGTATCTGGTGGGTCATACGTCGATAAACTGAACCGGTCACGAGGTCAGCGCAGCCTTTTTGATCCCGTTCCTGACTTGCCGCCCTCCGGGCCAGCCACGACATCCGCCGAACCCGTCACGACGGCGATTCCGCCGCAGACCACGACCAAAGCAAGTGCCGCCACAGCGGAACCAGGTTTCCCGGTTCAAGTCCCACCATCGGTCAACGGCAATATATCCAGCGGCGAGAAGGGCAAGGCCCGCGACATCCTCGCCGCCATCCGCACGCTGAAGGCCGTCGAGAATGAACGGCGATCCGCGACCCCTGAAGAAAAACAGGCACTCGCCCGCTTCGCTGGCTTCGGTCCCGTCGCCTTGTCTATCTTTCCCGATCCGGTCACCGGCAAATTCAAGGATACCGGATGGCAAACGATTGGCGAGGAACTGAAGTCGCAGGTGACGCCAGCCGAATACGACAGCGCCAAACGCACCACATTCAACGCCTTCTACACGTCGCCGACTGTCATCACGGCGATCCACGACGCGATCGGGCGCTTGGGCGTATCCGTGTCGAGATCGACCGCATGCTCGGCCTTATACGCCAGGTGCGTGGTGCCGTCTTTCATCTTCGTGATGCGGCTGTCCGGATCGTGCGGACTTTCCCACTCGTCGTTGGAAA